>QWCH01003058.1_pt1 | contig 19730 bp, 3 predicted proteins | sample 1972671 | NCBI WGS metagenome assembly QWCH01 (sample SAMN09866713, study PRJNA288562) | Human gut metagenome isolate term3_stool, whole genome shotgun sequencing... | isolation source: gut | host: Homo sapiens | place: USA: California | reverse complement strand
TCATAAACTGGATAATCCGTACCTTATGACCTGCACCGATACTCCGGATGGCAAGACCGATAGCGGCGGTGGTTTTTCCTTTTCCATCGCCTGTATATACCTGTATATATCCTTTAGACATAAAAACCTCCCTGAATGTATGAGATTAAAAATAAAAAAAGCCATAAAAATGGCTGTCAGTCGTTGTTGTGATACTTATGCTTCCTGTATTTTCTTTGCATAAAAAAGCCGCCCAACGTCATGATAAACAAAATGACAAACCGCATGCCGTGTTCAGAAAAATAAATCAAATCATGACCGAGAATAACTTCAATGGCCACGGAGGGTATTTTTCCGATAAGAGAAGCCCGCAAATGCTGCCGTGTCGTCAACTTTGTTAAAACGGCAATCGCCGTAAAAAGAATATTGGGAGAATAAGGAATCGCCCTTGCCAGACTCATTGCATAGACGGAGCTGTATTTGTCCAACTTTTCCAACATATGTTTTTTCTCGATAAACTTCCGTGCTTCCTTGCGGAAAAAAATACGCCCGATATGAAAACTTATTTCAATCCCGACAACTTCACCGACCCAGGAAATAATGATTCCCGGAAGAATCCCGAAAAGTGCACCGTTAATGGTGAGAAAAGGGATCGTGGGAATCCCCAAAACATTGCAGACAACCAAAAGTAAAATGCTTACCGCAAAAGCCCCGTAGCCGAAAGAAGAAATGTAGGCGGAAAGACCGTCCACATCACCGGCCAGGGTAAGGCTGATTGTCATATCATAAAATTCGGGATAATAAGTTTTGACGGCAAAAAAACAAATGGTGCCTAAAATAAGCAACAAAAGAATGCCAATCAATTTTTTATAGGAATCAATCATAAGAAATCCTTATATAAAAGCGCAGAAAAAGTAAAAAGTGCGCTGTTGAGTTCTTTTATATTGATATTATTATAAACGAAATCATCTGAACCTGCCAATTTTAAGAAAAGATTTCAGTAAAAAAACAGGTAATAAAGATGTATAAATAAAATATAACACTTTAGTAAACTTCAAATTACAGTATACATCTTTGTTTTTCAATGATATAAAAAACACCAAAACTGTCCTGCAACCGTAACGGGAGTTTTTGTATAGCAAGACTTTCACAAAGAGATACAAAAGCGAAGAACGAAGCCGGAGTGCCGCTTATTTTTGAAATCCGCAAGGGTCTGCGAGGTATGGATCGGATTTCCCTAATGTTTTTAGAGTGGAAATTTTGATTTACCTTGCTTTTTTATATACATAATTTCACCTTTTTATAAAGACCATATCAGGAAATATGTCAAATCTGTGACCTGAAATGAACCCGTTATCGGGAAGTCTCATAAAATAAATAGTAAAAATTATTAAAAAGGAGATAACCTACATGAAAACACCACAAGGTAAGAAAGACAAAACAAAATTGCTGAAATGGGTGATATTGGGAGCATTGCTTGCCGGCACTTTCACCTCTGTGCGGGCAGAAGCGGAAGAAGGAAAAGGCAGTATGGCATTTACCATGGAAGGCGTAACGGTAGAAGCAAAGCGCCCCGACTGGGAAAGTAAATTATCTCCGGGTACGGTGACTATTATCAGGCCGGAAAAATATAAGGGAGAGCAAAAAACGCTGGCTGATTTATTGAAAGACGTGCCGGGGGTACATGTACGAGAAGTTAACGGTAAAGGACAATATACAACGGTAACCATCCGAGGATCGACAGCGGCACAGGTAGGTGTTTTCATTGACGGTGTTATGAATAATTTAGGCGGCGATGCTGCCGTCGATATTTCGGTAATTCCCATAAAAAATGTAGAACGCGTAGAAGTGTACCGCGGATATATTCCTTCCCGTTTCGGGGGGACATTTATCGGCGGGGTTATTAATGTGGTGACAAAGAAGCCGGATAAGGCACATATTGCTGCAGAATTAGGGAAGAGTTCTTTCGGCGGGAAAAGTGGTTCTCTGGAAGTGACAGCTCCGGCAGGCAGAGGCAGTCTGTTGGCGGCAATCAATTATGAGGCCAGCGATGGCGATTTCCCCTACTACAACTATGCAGTCAGTCGGGGAACGAAAGATCTTATACAGAGCTTTGAATATGATAAGGACTTTGTCGGAAATTTCAATAAAAATCAAATGAATGATCTGATAAACCAGGGGCTGCTTACTCTTTCGGATGAGCAAAAGTCCTATTATGAAACCCATGAAAATGAGTGGCTTACCTTTGTCCGGGGAGAAGGGCTTACCCATGCCATTGAAGAGAGTATACGAGCCGATGCGAAAACTTATGACGGTTACAAGTTTATAGAGGACATGGAAAAATTAGGCTATTGGGATGGATTTAAAAATGCCTATGCAGAGTTTAAAGGGGAGCCTGTGGAGGATTTGAGTGAAAATGATTTGTATATGGGCTTTGCTGAAGCCTGGAAGGATTCACACGTTGCCAATGGATATGTAACCGATGATATGAAAAATAAAGTCATTGATACATATACCAAAAGAGAGTCAGCAGATACCGATCAATTCATCAAAGAAAGAGCCGATCCGGAACGAAGCAAAGCGTATGCAGAGCATAAGGAAAGTCTTGAATTAAACAGGAGAAAAATAAAAGCCAGTCATGACGGACGCCGTCACCGCCGGTATAACGATAGAAAAAATATGGACACCCTGATTAAGTGGCAGGACAAAAATTGGATGATAAAGGGGACCTGGAAACGGATTAGCCGTCATCTGCCCGACAGCTTGTGGGGCGATTCCATAAAAGATGCAATCGATAAGAAACTTCTCGACATAGAAGATATCTACTATGCTTCGGACAGGAAACAAACAATCGATAGTAAAGAATTATTTGTCCAGAACCGCCGGGAACATGGCCGTCTGGAATGGGGATGGCGGCTCGATTATCTGCATCAGAAAAAAAAGTATAATGTAGGAACGAAACTGGAATATCCTGAAAATTTCCGATGGAAAAATGTCCCGCTTCGTGAATGGAGCCGGTACAATTCCGATAAATATAACTTCCAGATCGATGGCGGCTATAAGCTGAGTGACCGTCAGATGCTCGATTTCCTTTTCAACTATTCAAGAGAAAAAATGACAGTAGACGGCTCACTGATGGATGCCGTCATGGAAGGAACCATAGGCAGTCTGGTTGCACAGATGCGGAATCGATATGAACAGCATATTTTGAATTTCCAGGTGCAGGACAGCATTACCCTTGACAAAAAAGGAAGCTGGGTATTGACACCGGCAATTCGGTTTAATCAGTCAAAAATTATAGGATTCAGCGACAGCAAGCGGTTTAAAGACGAAGCGTCCGGTCATTTCTTCTGGATTCATCCCAAAGATACCCAGACCGACGGGAAATGGACTTGGCAACTGGCTCTTAAAAAAGAAGTGAATGACAACCTGACACTCCGTATGACAGGAGGCACGTATTTCCGTTTGCTGAATATGTATGAAATTGCCGGAGACGGAGCAGGGATACTGCCCGCAACACGCCGCTTAAATGATACATATTCAGCGGTGTTCCCACAGCCGGAATATGGAAAGCAATTTGATGGCAGTATACTTTGGAATGGAAAATTACTGGGGGCGGATAACCAGACAACATTGACCTATTTCTGGCGTGATTCCCAGCGTATGCTCCAACTTTTTAGGGCGGGACTCGATTATTGGTCTTACTTCAATGACAATAAAGGGAAAGTACACGGCGTAGAACTCCAGAGTTCTTGGAAATGGAATAGATTCAGCATCAATACAGAACTCACCTATACAAAGAGCCATATGGAGCGGAAAAATACGACAGTACATTATGACTTTACGGATATATGGGCAACTTACCAGCCGGAATGGGAAGGAAATATAAGATTCACCTGGTCGCCGAATGATAAAGTGTCTATCTATGACGAATTTCATTATACAGGAAAGTATTTTACCTATTATGGAAAAACTAAAGATGGCGCATATTCCACTTCCAGCAGGATGGGAAACCCGGTGTCAGCGCTGATGACCATGAATGCCGGATTGAAATGGAAACCGGCGAAGCATATACAGCTTACCTTAGGCTGCAATGATATTTTCAATAAAGGACCTAAACTGAAAATTTGGGATCATGTAGCTTTTGAAGAAGACGGATATGTAAATCCTGATTTTGTTATCCAGGGAAGAACTTATTTTGCCACATTGCGGTATGAATTTTAAGAGAGGAGACTATGATGAAAGAATGGAAACGATTGAGTAAAAAAGGAAAAGCGGCTTTGATTGCTCTGGCACTGGGGGGATCGCTGTGCGGCGTATCTTCTGCAGAGGCGGCCGTTCTTGCCGTGACGATTCCTTCTGATTATGCGAATAGTCAGCTGGGATACGTCACAGGATCCCGTGTGACAGATCACGTCGATCAAGCGCCTGTTGCAGGTTATGTACAGGGGCTGAACAGGGATCCGGGGCTTTATAGGGCGAATATAAATGGGAAAAGCGTACTCCTTCTTCGCCAATATACCTACAGCACAACAGATTTGAAACCGCTGCAGGTGCTGGATGTCAATGGAGACCTTAGAAAACCGATAGCATCAGGTATCATTCAGAATGCAGACAATCCCCATTCAGCGGCTTCCAATGGAGACTATGTATTTACGGCCAATTATGATACAGGCAGCATCACCGGTGCTAAAATTGTCGGTGATAAACTGCAAGACTCTTCTGAAATGATGATTACTTCAGAGCGTTTTAAAAGAGATTTGGATACTGCCTGGGGAGCAGGGAAAGCACCGCTGACCTATGGCGTGGACGAAGAAGTGACGCTTCACGGAGAAGGGCTTTATATGTTGGGAAACCACCTTTTTATTGCTTATAATGCCAATCCGAAAGCTACAGGATGGAATGAATATAAAGATGGTGTCCTGGCCCAATACGATATAGAAAAAGGAAACAAGCTTGTTTTTAAAGGGGCCGCTAAAATTGCAAAAAATTGCGATTCTGTGTCCATCAACCGGTATAATAATCATTTCATTTTAAACGGGATTGGCGGATTCCAGCATTATGGGGATCAAATGAATGAGGAAAGTGGAGTTTCCATTGTAACCACTCAGCCCGGAATCGGATTGAGTAATCCGGCGAAAAACAGCCGGAATGCCGTAATTCCGAAAAATGTACAGGACCTCAGAAATACGAATTTTGCAGACTTTTATGACACGAAAGTGACATCGAATGGAACGGCCTATATTTTGGCATATGGGTTGGGAGCAGGAAATATTAATCACTTGTATGTATTTAAAACAACCGTGTCCAATCTCATGGCAGAACATCCGGAAGACTGGGAACTTGTCTTAGAACGGGGAGAATCAGACGGATGGTTTGGCAGAATCAAATATGACCAATACACCAAACGTTTCTGGGCAGAAATAGGAAATGAATTGTCGGTCTTTAAAGATGGGGCGTCCGACCCGTCGCATACATGGAAGGCCAAAGATTTTTCGACAAATGAACAATTCTCTCTGTTTAATTCCGTAGTTGCACCGGACGGAGATACGGTGGCAGGAGATTTGGCCGTCTACCATAAGTTTGTACCCGAAGGCATTTCATCCTATGAAAATGCGAAAATTGAGGGTAAGGGAATGACAGGCAAGATGTCAGAAGCAATAACAGGGACAGAAAAAGATACAAAATACAGTAAAATGACTTCTGACTATAAAACATATACATTGAAAAGAAACCTGAAAATTCAAAGAAAAGAAGGCGTTGGCGATCCGAAGACGAACGTTTATGCCGGTATTTTTGCCCGTGACGGTAATGATGTGAGCATTGACGGTTCAATGAGATTTTTAACGCTGGAACTGACAAATGATATTGGTTCACCGGTAGGAATTTATGCAGGAAATGGGAAAAATGTAAAACTGGATGTAAAAGGACTCATCGTCAAGGGAACGGTGAATGTAGCGCCGGAATATGGAAATTCGATTACCAATGCGATTTGGAATGATCCCGGGGTCGATAAAGCATCGACGATTGAAATCAAAGGTCCGGTGAAAATACAATTGATTGGTGGCCACGGTGGGAATGGACTCGCCGTCATGAAAACAGACCGCTGGGGAGAAAATAGTTTTAAGTCCGACAAAACATCTTCAATTATCGTACATGGCGATGTGACAATAAAAAATGATCGAGCTGACAAATGGTGGGGTATAATGGGTAATCTGGACAATGTATACTCCCGGTTTAATAATGCCGGCATTTTGACCAGAGTCAATAACAGCAAAGTCATTGTCGATGGAAATGTTGATTTTTCTGTATATGGAAACGGTGTCACAACAAATGCGGCAGGCAGCTCTGTGCAATTGGGCGGCGGAAGTATTGTGGTACCCAAGGGCATGAAGTACGGATATTACACATTGGCAGCTTACAACGGTAATATTTATATGAATACCGGTGCGGAAGGAAAGACGCCGGGAACGTCCACGGTACAGCTTGACGGGGATATTTTTGCATTACCCTCCGGAAAAATCAGCGTAGCTCTTACAGATAAAAATTCCTATTTCCATGGGATTGCAGATAACGGCGGAGAAATGAACCTGTGGCTGCAAAATGGGGCACAGTGGATAAACAAAGCACAAAATAAACGATATGTCCATGATGATGAAGACAAGGGGGCAGGAGAAAAAAGCCATATTTCACGCCTGACAGGTGGAAATACAATATCTGAAGCAGGTGTTATTTTCCCGGAAGATGAAAAAGATATAACAATAGACAGTTACAGCGGTCATACAATGGTTGTTTATGGTCATGATACTGCCAATCCGAAAAAAATGACCGGCGGAGACACGATTATTACCAAAGCACAGGCAGGAAGCGGAATCACACTCCGTACAGATAACAGCGGACTGAATATGGAATCCGGCAAAGCGGCAGATAAGAACCTGGTCAGTGAAACGCTGAACGCCCTTGCCAATAAACTCTACTACACTGCCTACAAAGACGGAGAAAAGAATTTAACAGGCAAGGTAGAAATAGCAGAAGGACTGACCGCGCAAAGTGCATCTAAACGTATCGAAGATATGACCTTCAAAAAAGAAAACGGACAAGGTCAGTATCTGTTTACTCCTTCTGAGGACGAACCGCCGGTATCTGACGAAGGACCGATTAAAAAAACAACGACACTGACAAAAGACAGAACCGTTACATGGAGCGAGGTGTCTGCAGATAACAAATATGTAAGTACACTCTATACAGAAAAACATACATCGAAACAAGAACCGATGATTGTCGATTTGAACGGAAATAATTTAACATTGAATGCGGCAAGTGCAAACCAGATTGCTGCAGCTGTTTATGTCGGCGGAAATGAATATATTGATATCAAAAATACAAATAAAGATAAAAAACTTTCCATTACCGCAACGAACACGGATACCCGCGGCGCGAGTGCAATTTATTTGAATGGAAATTCACATTTAACCATTACCGGGCCGGTTTCGATTGACAAAGTGGAAACAAAAGGAGATTCAGCAAACGGTATCAATTCCCAGGGAAAGGGGAATGAAGTACTCATAGAAGGGCCTCTTACCATCAAAAATGTGAAAGGACTTCGCGGAAGAGGAAAAGGGATCAGCGCATCGGGAATTTTACTCACGGGAGATAACTCCAAAGTTATCGTGACAGGACCTGTCGATATTTCAGGAGTAGAAGGAAGCGGGCTCAAGACCGTCGGAGCAGATACGGAAATTTCCATTGGCGGCGGTACAATTACAGCGGCAAAAGATGCAGACCGCTCCAAAAACTACTATGCGGCAAGAGTGGAAAAAGGCACGATTAATATCAATATGAAAAACGGAAAAGCGGGAGATACAAAGACACAAATCACAGGCGATCTCTACGCTACAGGACAATATGGAAAGCGTGTCGTAGAATACAGCGGCGGACAACTGGTTGATTGGGCAGATGCCGGAGTGCTGAATGTTGCACTGACAGATAAAGATTCATTCTGGACAGGTGCAGGTGTATATGATTCCTATACCAGTGATTACGGAGCAGGTGGAAAAACCGTTCATGATATCGGTAAATTTAATTTACACCTTAAGAATGGCGCTACGTGGACAAATGAAAGACAGTCCCACGGAACGACGACGACGGTAAGCTCGGCAGAGTGGACAGGAAGTATTCTTGCTACATTGGCAGGTGGAGAGGATGCCGCACATGCAGGGGTGATTATTCAGAAAGAAAGTACACCCATTCATATTCTTGACTACAAAGGACACACGACCGTTATTTATGCGCATGACAATTCAAATCCGAAAAACATGATTGGCGGAGATACGATTATTTCCAAAGCGCAAGCAGGAAGTGAAATTACACTTCGTACGGATAATACGGGACTTAACGTCACATCGGATAAAGCGGCGGATAAGAATCTTGTCAGCGAAACATTGAATGCCCTTGCCAACAAACTCTATTACAAAGCCTATGTAAATGGAGAAACAAACCTCAAAGGCAAGGTAGAAATCGCAGAAGGACTGACCGCACAAAGCGTATCGAAACGTCTGGAAGACATGACATTCAAGAAAGAAAATGGGCAAGGTCAGTATCTCTTTACTCCTGCCGAAGATAAACCGGAAGGACAAACAATTACCGAATTCGGGAAAGCAATAACGGGCGGGAAAGACCAACTGTATATAGACTCCGGTGTCAAACAGGAAGACGGAACCTATAAATTCACGAAAGACAGTACGATTACCATTGATGATGCCGTAACAGGAGAAACCTATCCCGTAAATACCGATGGCGGAGATAAAGTTATCGTCCATGCGGAAGGGAAAACACTGACATTAAACTCAAAAGGGAAAGGACTCCGTGTAGGAATACAGACGGCTTTAAGAAATAACAAGAAGATAGATATTACGGCAGGAAAATTAATCGTCAATGCAGAAACGCAAAGCGGAATGAGCCGTGCATATGGTATCTGGATGGCGGCGAAAAATTGCGGACTTGATGTCCACGGGGATACTGAAATCACTGCCAACGGAAACGAATGGAGTTATGGTATACTGTCCGGACAGGAAGCGAAGATTAATTTAGAAGGCGTCAAAATCAGAGTCAACAATGCGGCCAAAGAAAGTGCTGCATTGGCAGGAAGTGCAAAGAGTACTATATCTGTAAATGTGAAAAATGAAAATCTTCCGGGCAATAAGAAAGTCGACATCATCGGAGATGTGATTACGAAAAAAGAAATTGATGATGACGGCTACGGCACCATAACAACAACAGGACCGAACAGCATCAATTTGGCACTTACAACAAAGGACTCTGTCTGGAAGGGTAGCAGTGTATATGAAGATTTCGTAGAACAAGATGACTATGACGAAGATGAAACCATTACCAAGACCCACGGCATTTTCAATCTGTGGCTGCAAAATGGAGCACAGTGGATCAATGAAAGACAAGGAAAGCAGACCTTTAAAGGATATAAAGGCAGCTATGTTTCGTCATTGAAGGGGGGCGATGAGGCCGGTGTCATTATCCAGAAAGATAAAGATTCGATCACTGTGGATAATTACAGCGGACATACTCTTGTTCTCTATGGTCATGACAAAACAAATCCGAAGAAGATGATTGGCGGAGACTTTATTATCAATAAAGCCGAAACAGGGAGTGAAATCACATTCCGTACGGATAACAGCGGACTGAATATGGGATCCGAAAAAGCGGCAGATAAGAACCTAGTCAGTGAAACGCTGAACGCCCTTGCTAATAAACTTTATTACACCGCTTATAAAGACGGAGAAAAGAACCTGAAAGGCAAGGTGGAAATTGCAGAAGGACTGACCGCACAAAGTGCATCTAAACGTCTGGAAGACATGACATTCAAGAAAGAAAATGGGCAAGGTCAGTATCTCTTCACGCCTGCAGAAGATAAACCGGATATACCGGATGCACAGACAGAGACTACTTTTGGTAAGGCAATCTTAGGCAGTGCGGAACGGGATACACTTTACGTAAATACAGGCGTACTGAAAGATGGCGTATACCACTTTACCAAACCGGAAACCACTATTAAAATCGATGGAACCAAAGACGAAAAAGAAAATAAACGGGATATGGTTCTCTTCGGACCGTGGTTCAGCTCTGTTCAGGCAGCTATTTCTGGCTCCGTGCCTATGTATGACGAAAATGGAAACAAAGCAGCCTATGATGCCAAAACCGTAGTGGCAAACAGTGTAGAAATCGATATGCACGGAAATAAGTTAAATGTAGATGTCAAGTACACAGGAGGTGCGGGACAGACAGGAATTTCAGCCATTGCTCCTATGAATCGTGTAGAAGGAGCGGGAAAAGTTAACATCAAAAATGCCGGAGCCATGAATGTGACCGTTAAAGGGAGCGGCATGACAGCCGGACTCTTTGCCGACGGTGGAGGAAAACTTCACATCTATAACGGAGGAGAAGACCTGGAAGGTAAGGTACTGACTATCCGTGCCGGTTCAAAATCCAAAAACAGCGGTGTCGGAATCAAGACAATGAACGGAAACATCAAAGCCGAATCGGGAGTAAACAAACATTCTGAAATCACTATCGACGGACTCGTAGATGTAATAGCAGACGGAAAAGCAGATGCGGAAGGATATGCATCTAATGAAGCAGTAAGTGCTGTAGCATCGGACATTAATATTGGAGGCGGCAGTATAAAGGCCATCAACGGAGCATGGGCAGCTATTCGAGCTTACGGAGAATTTACAACACCCAATTATGGCATAGTCAACGTCAATGCAGCCAACCGTGTCTATACCAATGAAGAAGGCACGGCTATGGGAGGAAAAGTCCAGGTACACAAAGTATCCGACTTCGAAATAGGTGATAACAAAGCCGTTATTGAAGGAGACATTGTTACCAATGGAGGAATGGGAACAAAAGGACAGGTCAATATAGGCCTTAAAGATAAAGACTCTCACTGGATAGGAAACTATGCAGACACAGCAGGATACGGAGTTACCAAAGGCAGTTTCGGAGCCGTCAATATCAAAATGAAAGATGGGGCTTACTGGAAAGGCTTCGGTAACGGCTCTATGAATATCCAGATGACAGGAAAAGACACCTATTGGCTCGGATTCAGCTTGCAAGATAAAATGCAGCTGACACTGAAAGACGGAGCGACCTGGTATAATGCGATTACACCGGAACAAAAAGACCAGAAAGGAAACCCATCCACCGCAAAAATAGGATATCTGACATCTGATAAAGGCGTTATTAACATGTTGGGAGAAACCACCTTTACAGCAAGCAGTGAAAGCCTGAGTGGACGTACAACAGCAGATAACCCGTCAGGAATCGTGGAAAATAAAGACGGAATCACCGGAAACGTAGTCGTGGACAACTATAAAGGAAACGCGACCGTCATCTACAAACATGACAAAACAGACCCGAAGAAGATGATTGGCGGGGACTTTACAATCAACAAAGCAGAAAAAGACTCCATGATTACCCTCCGTACAGATAACGACGGAATGAACGCCCTCTCCGGCAAAAAAGAAGAACGGAACAAAGTATCTGAAATACTGAACGCCCTTGCCAATAAACTCTACTACACCGCCTACAAAGACGGAGAACAAAACCTCAAAGGCAAAGTAGAAATCGCAGAAGGACTCACTGCACAAAGCGCATCCTACCGCTTAGAAGACATGACCTTCAAAAAAGAAAACGGACAAGGACAATACCTCTTCACCCCGGCCACCGAAGACATTCCGGATACCCCCAAACCGGGCGAAGAACCCAAACCGCCGACACCGGATAAACCCAACCCGCCCGTCATCTATGGACCCAAACAAACAGCCATGATGAGAGGAGCCAAGAGTGCCATGACAACCACCATGCTCTCCATGAGAGACAACATGACCACCATGACACAAAGACTGGGAGACATCCATGAAGGAACAGAAGACGGAATCTGGGCAAGAACCTACGGAGGAAAAGCCAACTACGAAAAAGACCAGACAAAGACAAAAGAAAACTTCTGGGGCGTACAAATAGGAGCAGACAAAAAACAAAAGAGCGGCTGGCACACAGGAATCAGCTTTGACTACAAAGACGGAAACGCCACCTATGAACTCGGAGGAAAAGGCGATCCCAAGCTCTACACACTGGGCATCTACGGAACCAAAGTCAAAGACAACGGAGAATACATAGACGTAGTAGCCAAAGCAGGAAGAGGACAAAACGACTACACCGTATACAACGATATGGGCCACAAACTTAAAGGCGACTACAAAGCCAATGCCATGGGACTCAGCGTAGAATACGGAAAGAGGATCGAAAAAGGAGACAAGTACCTCACCCCGCAAATCCAGCTTTCGTACATGAAACTTCAAGGAACGGACTACGATGCCATAAGTGACTATGCAGGCGGAAAGAGAATGCACGTAAAACAAGACGGAATGACAAGCTTGGTAGGACGGATAGGAATTGCGGCAGGAAAGAGAACAGACAAAACAGACCTGTACCTGAAAGCAAACCTGCTCCATGAATTCAAAGGAACGACAGCCTCCACATTCAGTGCAGAAAACGAACCGACAGCAACAGTAGACCAGGACTTCGGAGACACCTGGGCAGAAATTTCCATTGGAGTCAACCACAACATCGACAAAGACAAAATGGTCTATGCCGATATCACAAGGAGCTTCGGCGGAGACTATGAGATGGAGTGGAAAGCCAATGCAGGCATCCGTTTGAGATTCTAAAAACATATATAAAACATATCTGGTACATTTTGGTAAAGAAGAGGATTCCGGGGAAAAGGAATCCTCTTCTTACGGGAATACAACGGGAATGTATAAAATTATAAATTTATATATGAAAGAAGGGAGCATCAAAAGCAGCATACAGTCAGTGCAATAGAATTTCATAATTGGTTAGAAATATGAGGAGAGATACAAGTTATGAAAAAGAAATGGTTAAAAAGTTGTGTACTATCTATACTGGCAGCAGGAGTTGTAAGTACCGGAGGCGTTTCTCAGGCTGAAACCGTAGACATGACAACGGCGGAAAATTTGTCCGGCATAGAAATTAATAGCCCTGAAGAAGAAATCAAGAATACCTATACTTATAAATGGGATAAAGCAACCAAAACAATTACAGGCGGAACGATTACAGCGAAAACAAATAACAAAGATAAGTATATTCGCTTGGATTTGCAGTTGAAATCAAGCGAATTTGACAGTCTGAAACCGGCAGATATCAATGAAGCTGTCGAAGCTTTATCAACCAAGGTGATCAATGACTTGCCCAAAGACCGTTGGCGTGTATCCGCTTTTGTGAAGATTGTGAATGATAAAGGTCAAGTATTGCGAACCTACAGCATACTATCCGATAATGTCGAGTTTGACGATGATAATGAAAAATATCCGGAACCGTCAGTAGGAAAGAAAGGAGAGCTTGCGGGGGCGTTGTATACCACAACCCTCAGTGCGGATGATACGGATTCCGAATATGATCTGGAGGATCACAAACTTCTTCTTAAATGGGGAGATGGTGTTTTTATTACTCCAGACTATTCGGAAAAACGGAAAGACCACATCTACACAGCCATCCGTGGCGGGACAAATGATTTGATTCTGACCCATAAGAGCGGAAGTTCGACATCTAACAATAAACTGGTTATTACCTCAGACAGTACGGAAAGCACAGACCGTTTTTCGGAAACCTATGGTATCTATCATGACGGCAAAGGGAAACTGACACTCCAAAGCTCTGAAACCGATATCGTTGTTAAAGGGGCAGTGTCAAAAGGGATTTTTGTCGGAAATAAATCGCAAAATGATATTAGCGAATTTATTTTAGGCGGAGATAACGGTGTCTACAGGATTCAGGTGGAATCGGATGAAGATGAAGATGCGGTAGGTATAGAAGCTGCAAGAAAGGGTATTATTCATTTTGAAGTCAAAGACCAAAACTGCAAGACGAATATAGACGTCAAAAAGGGTGTCGGTTTGTATGCCCATGACGGCGGACAGATTCTCCGTAAGAATGGAGCAAACGGCCGTATCAATATCAAGACAAACGGTTATGGAACGGCAGTGCTTGCCGAAAAAGGCGGAGTAATAAACGTACACCTTAATGATATTGAAGGCGATATCAAAACCGATGATGATGAAAAGAGTCAAATTACAACAAATATCTATGGGAATTTTAATGGAAATGCTGTAGGAAATGTCAACCTGTCTCTCTTCGGGAGATGGAACGGAAATTTTGATAGTACAAAAGACCTGGCAATCCGAGGGGGTGGTGTCTGGAGCGGAAGCTCTGCGAAAGATAAAATCAATACTCTCACTATGGATCCCGGGGCATTGTGGAAGATTCCCGATGTGGAGAAACTTCCGGAAATTGGAGAGCTGAAAGGCAGTAAGTCCGGAGTTAAACGTTCTTATATAGATATGGGAAAAGGAAATCTGACCATTCATAAGTTATCCGGCAATTTCACGTTCAATTATCAGCATGAAAAGGATGCACCGGCGACAATTATTGGCGGCGACGTCCGTATCAAAGCGGCAGAACCTCTTATGGTGGAGGAGGAAGGAGTCGGCGAAGGTAAGCAGATCGGTAGAGTTCCCACAACGATTACCATTTCCACTCCGTCTGACGGCATTGATTTGACAAATACGTCATTGGTCGAAGAAGTGCTGGAGCATTTGGCCAATAAAGTATATTACGAAGCATATCCGTCAGGGGAAAGAAAATTGACGGGAACGGTGGAGATTGCAGAGGGGCTGACGTCCGCTTCTATCAGCAAATCTCTCAGTGATGTCAAATGGGATGAGAAAACAGGGCAAGGACATAAAGAAGAGAAGACCCAGTATCCCCATACTGATTTCATCTTTGGAAACCCTGAAATTGATAAAGCGTATGAGAAAAATATCACCAATCAAGATGGAAAATTGACGTATACCTTTGACAAAGATACGACCATCATCAAAAAGATAGACAAAGATCCGAGAAGTTTCGGCTGGGGTGGTTTATATCTGGCGACCATTAATAATTTCGGAAATAATAAATTTAACGGTTCCCCTTCTAAAGGCGGTCCGTCCTTTACGGTGGATATGAAAAGACATAATTTACGGATCCAGACAAACATATCGCCTCAGGAAGGCGGTACGGGAAGCCAGCCGATGTGGACGTCTGCGGGGATAGGCGCTTACAGAGAAGGAACCATTACTTTTGATAATCCCGGCGTGATTGAAATTGACACGACAGCCAACTATTACTACGGCAGTGCCATTCGTGCATCGACGGCACAGGCAACGGATAAAGGGGCGCATGTAATCATTAATAACAGCAATAACAACCCGAGAGTAAATTTTGCGGTCAAAATCAGAGGAGGTATTACATCTCCCGGTTATGAAATGAATTATCGTGCATTGGAAGTTGTTACACAAAACGGAGGCGCAGGAAATTCCATCGTCATAAAAGGACTGGTGGATATAGAAACGCAGGGCGGAGCAGCTACCATGTTTGCCAGAGGTTCCGGAAGTTATATCAGTGTCGGCGGCGGCCGTATCATTGCAAAAGACTATGACGCTATGTGGACGGCAGGAAAAACGGCTCGTATTGATGTGAATATGAGAACCGGCAAGGATGGAGAAGTGACCGATGCCGGAAATAAGACGGTGGAAATTCTGGGTTCAGCGGCTACGACAACGATGTGGTATGGCGGATATGGGACAATCAATCTGGGGCTGACCAATTCCGCATCCAGTTTTACCGGCAACTTCTATGGACAAGGAAGTCAGAACTTATGGCTCAGAAGCGGTGCTACATGGAAAAATACAGCGACTGTCTACAACCCGTGGAGCGGGGAGACAGGAATGAAGGACTTGGCCAGCAATGTGACATGGCTTCATGGTGGGAATTCTTCAACACAGGCGGGAAATATTTTCCAAGAAAGTGTCCATGACCTTACCATTGATCATATAGACGGCTACACCAATATTTACATGGCCCACGATATGGACTATATTGTTCCGGAGTTTGAAAAAGATGCGAATGGAAAAGATAAAGTCGACGGAGAAGGGAATAAGATTAAAAATCCTGACGGCGGCAAAAATAGGGTCTTCGGGAAGATAGGAAATGTCATTATCAAGAATGCACACCGGAAGAAAGTCGGAAATCAGGAGAGTGATGCGTTTGTTTCTTTAATTACCGATAATACGGGTTTGAATACGGATTCTGTGAAAACGGCAGACCGGGATCGTGTCAGTGATGTGCTGAACCAGTTGGCAAATAAGCTTTACTACTCTGCTTACAAAGATGGAGAAAGAAATCTGAGAGGAAGAGTGATGATTGCGGAAGGTCTTACCAGCAAATCCGCATCCATAATAACTGGAGATATCACATTCAAAGATGAGAAGGGGCAAGGAGAATACAAATACACCCCGGCTAAAGAACCGGCTCCTGAGCAGGACATTGAGAAGATGGACATGGCGATTACCGGAGACATGTATGAAGATTTATATTATGTTGACCACGGTATTTATAAAGACGGCGTGTATAATTTTACAAAGAAAGAGTCTACCGTTGAGGCTAATAAGAAAATCAAGGGCGGTGTCTGGGAGCTTGGCGGCACGTATGCTGCGGTGTCCAATAGCAATGGTAAAAAGCCGACAGTTATCAACCTGAATAACAATAAGCTGAATATCATTTCCAGTAAATTCAGCGGAATTGCAGCCACTGAATCAGGTAGCCATTTGGTCATCAACAATGCAGGTCCTATTGATATTACAGTGGCTGGAAAGAATGAAAAAGACTGCCATTATGCGGCAGGCATCTATGGGAATACAGGTGCGGTTATAGACATTCATAACGGTGGAGATCATCTGGAAGATAAGGTCTTGAAAATTCGGGCAGCCACTGACCCGACATGGACAGGTGGAAGCGCAGGCATCAAAGCCCGAAACGGAATCGCTAAAGGTTGTACAACCATCAATGTCGATGGTCTTGTAGATATTGAAGTAGATGGAGATGTTTCAAAAGATAATCCGGGGGCGGATACATTCGGGGGAAAGACAGGTCTTAGTGCGACTGCCAGTGAAATCAATATCGGTGGTGGATCTGTCAAAGTTCGTAACGGATATGCCGCTTTCTGGGCCTATGGAGAGTTTGTAAGCCAGAATACGGGCGTTATTCGTGCTAATGTCAAACGAGATTCCAAAGGCGATGTAATTGACGCCGGAAACAACCGTATGGTTGTCGAAGGAGATTTCTCCACTCGCGGTGGTATGGGATCCAAAGGGCAGATTTATTTGGGACTATCCACTTCAGAATCTTATTGGAAAGGAAATTATGCAGATAGTCAGGGATACGGAGTATCACCCGGACAGCATGGGTTTGTCAATCTTTACATGAAAAAAGGCTCTTATTGGAAAGGGTTTGCTAATGGAGCTATGAATGTAAAAATGGACGGGAAAGATACCCGATGGATCGGATTTAATGTAAATTCGGGAATGCAGTTATCCTTGCAAAATGGGGCTACTTGGTATAATGCCATCACAAAAGATCAAAAAGGGAGAAATCCGAAAAAGGGAGAACCGGATATGGCTCTTTCCGCTCAGGTCAAAGAATTATCTGCGAAGAACGGCGTCATAGACATGACAGGCAAATATGCTTTCCTTGTTGAGCCTGACAGATTGCAGTCCGGGAAAAATGATAAAGAAAAGAAACCTATTACAGAAATGCCCAATGGAATCACCGGTGATGTGATTGTAGAAAACTACAAGGGAACGAGTACTGTCATCTACAGACATGACAAAACAGACCCGAAGAAAATGATAGGCGGAGACTTTATCATCAACAAAGCAGAAAAAGACTCCATGATTACTTTCCGTACAGATAACAGCGGACTGAATATGGGATCTGAAAAAGCAGCGGATAAGAATCTTGTCAGCGAAACACTGAATGCCCTTGCCAACAAACTCTATTACAAAGCCTATGTAAATGGAGAAACAAACCTCAAAGGCAAAGTGGAAATAGCAGAAGGACTCACGGCACAAAGCGTATCGAAACGTCTGGAAGACATGACCTTCAAGAAAGAAAATGGGCAAGGTCAGTATCTCTTTACTCCCGCCGAAGATAGACCGGATATACCGGATACGCAAACAGAAACCTCTTTTGGGAAAGCCATTCTCGGTACAGAAGAACGGGATACATATTTTATAAATACAGGCGTTCTGAAAGATGGGGTTTACCGTTTTAGCAAAGATACGACTTTTGCTATAGATGGGCGGACAGATAAAAATGAACAGGAAAGAGATTTGGTCTATGGAGATAACTGGGTGCTCAGAAATCTTCATGCTGCCATTTCCGGAGCACTTCCCCAAAAAGATAAAGACGGAAATCCGGTCAAAGACAGTGATGATCAAAAGTTCAGCCGCGTCAATATGGATATGAATGGTAAAAAATTGACGATGAATATCCGATATGATAATGGAAACGGAGCAGCCATTTCGGCTATCGGCGGACCGTCAGGAGCCAAGAATAAGGAAAATGGCGGTCGGGTAGAAATCCATAATGCAGGCCCCATGGATATTAATATGAAGTCGGAAGTCTACTCCATTGCTATGTTTGTAGATCGTGGAGGAAAAATACTGGTCCATAATGGGGGTGGTGATGAAGAAAGTAAAATTATAAAACTGAGAGCAAGCACTAAAGCGAAGAAAAAAAGTGCAGTTATTAAATCCATGAACGGAGCCGGTGCTGCATTAACGAGGAACAAAACGGAGTCGGAAATTACGATTGACGGCTTGGTAGATATTTTGGCAGACGGACAGGCTGATAGCGAGGGATATACGTCCAATGAAGGCGTAAGTGCAGTAGCATCGACGATTAATATCGGCGGCGGTACTATCAGAGCCATCAACGGGGCATGGGCAGCTTTACGTGCTTATGGGGAATTTGTTTCCAAGAATTACGGAATTATCAATCTAAACGCGGAAGACGTAACCTATGGCGCGGATAAGGAAGGCAGTGACGCTTACAATGTAAAATCTTTCAAAGCCGGAAAACGGAGAGTACAAATTGAAGGTGACATTGTCACTAACGGAGGCATGGGATCCAAAGGACAAATTAACATCGGACTTGTAGGTGACAACTCTTATTGGAAGGGCAACTATGGAGATGCAGAGGGATATGGTGTAACTCCGGGACAATTAGGGGCAGTGAACCTGAAGATGAAAAACGGTTCTTATTGGAGAGGTTTTGCTAACGGCTCCATGAATGTAGAAATGGAAGGTAAAAATACCCGTTGGACTGGATTTAATATCAATGACGGCATGCAGTTGATGCTGAAAGACGGAGCGACATGGTATAACGCCGTTACACCGGATCAGAAAAATAAAAAGAAAGAACCGGCATTTGCCAAAGTAAAATATCTTGTTTCTGATCATGGCGTTATTGATATGACAGGAAAAAATACATTCACTGCCATTGTTGTTCCGGAAAAGCAAGATCCCTTATTTAATCCTTACATCGTGGAAAACAAAGACGGAATCACCGGAAACGTAGTCGTAGACAACTATAAAGGAAATACTACCGTCCTCTACAAACATGACAAAACAGACCCGAAGAAAATGATCGGCGGAGACTTCATCATCAACAAAGCAGAAAAAGACTCCATGATTACCCTCCGTACAGATAACGAAGGAATGAACGCCCTCTCCGGGAAAAAAGAAGAACGAAACAAAGTATCTGAAATACTGAAC
>QWCH01004926.1_pt1 | contig 19775 bp, 10 predicted proteins | sample 1972671 | NCBI WGS metagenome assembly QWCH01 (sample SAMN09866713, study PRJNA288562) | Human gut metagenome isolate term3_stool, whole genome shotgun sequencing... | isolation source: gut | host: Homo sapiens | place: USA: California | reverse complement strand
GGGCTTTTGCCCCCGAAGCACGATGCGGGTACCGCAACCCGACATTATCGAGCATTTTGGCAACGCAGATGCCGTGCCGCAGCCGCCGGAGCGGCACTTAGAATTATGCGGTATTGCCTTTACAACTTCACAAGTATCTCCCCCGCACCGGAATCCGATTGCCCTTCTCCCCTATTCCCCAACCGCGCGTACCGTTCATCTTCATCCGCTCCCCCACCCCAAAACAAAAGGCATGTGCCCCCCTTATCTCTATCATAAGGTGGGCACATGCCGTTACATTATCATGATTTTATCACGCCAAAGTCATCAGGCAATGCAGCCATCGGCAAAGCTGTTGCGCTTGGCTTTCTCTTTCTGCTGGTTGCGCTTGGCGATGATTTCTTTGCTCAGGCCAATACGGTTGGTCTTGAAGTGGAAGAACGGGCGTTCCGGTACGGTGAAAATCTCCACCGGACGCATGTAACGTTCCGGCAGGCAGGCATTGATCTTATCGCGCACATCGTCCAAGGTGTAGCCATCTTTGAGCTGGACGTACAGGTACGGCAGGAAGCAGCCCTCGTGCTCATCATCCGGCACGATAACAAAGAACTCGTCCTTGATGCCCTTGATGTCGGCATCGGCCACGATGTTCTCCAGCGGCTGCACCATCAGGTCACCGCCGCCAAAGCGCGGGGATGCGCCGCGGGTCATCGTGTAGAGCACACCGTCCTCGGACATATAGCCAATATCGCCGGTGTGCAGCCAGGTCTTGCCGTCTGCGTGGACCTGCAGTGCCTTGGCGGTTGCTTCGGGGCGGTCATAGCCCAGCATCACGCCGGGGCCCGTCATGCAGATCTCACCGGGGGTATTGTAGGTCAGCTCTTCCTGGGTGCCGGGCTTGAAGATGCTGATGACGCTGTGGATCATCGGCACACCAACGTTGCCGTCACGCACCGGGAACGGAGCCATGGGTAGAGTGGCGTTGGAGCCGGCCTCGCTGCTGCCGTAGCCGGCAGTAAAGCGCAGGTTGCAGTTATGCTGCTTGAGGAACTCCTCAACATTGCGCAGCTGCTTGTTGTTGAATGCCTCGCAGCCGGCGCCGATGGCCAGCATGTGGGACATATCATAGTCAGCCGGAAGACGCTTGCTGCGGCGGATAACCTCCACAAACATGGGGATCAGGGGCCAGTTGTTGGGGCGGTAGCGCATCATTTCCAGGTCAACATCGTACACATCCACAAACGGATCCAGAATGAGCAGCATACCGCCGGCCAGGGGCAGCAGCATCATGGAAACCACAACAGCGATCAGAGCCGGGGGCAGGATGGTCAGCAGCCAAGTGGGGCGGAATTTATCCGAAGAGCCATAAAAGTTCATCTGGGTCAGCACGCCGATGATGCTGTGTGCAGAATGGATGACCTGCTTGGAAGGGCCGGTGGAACCGCTGGTGTAGGCGCGCAGCAGCGGGCGGTCAATGTTGACAGGAGCGGGCACAAAGCCGCGAAAACGCTGGCCCATGTTACAGAAATCAGCCCACATCATGGTATCAGAGCCACGGGCGGGAACATCCGGATACAGGGCATCCAGGGAATGCTGCAGGTAAACCGGCATAGCGGCGCGGTCGCCGCTTTCCAGAGCGGGAACGATAACATAGGTATTCACGTTGGTCTGCTCACGGTAGGCTTCGATTTCGGCCTTGGAGAAGAAGTCGTGAACAAAAATCACCTTGGCATTGGCTTTCTGAACAGCTTCAATGTTTTCTTCCAGGGTGTTGTCACGGCACAGCAGCGAAGCGCCGATGCGCTCGGCTGCCAGCAGCAGATAAATGAATTCCGGCACAGAACGCAGGAACACGGGGATCTGGTCCCCCTGCTTGATGCCAAGCACCTGCAGAGCGCGGGCGGTGGCGTCTACCTTACGGAACACGGTAGCCCAGGTGATATCCACGCCATAGTAGTGCATGGCAATCACGTTAGGGTCTGCAGCGCGCACGGAGAGGTACTGCTCCACGGTGCAGGCCGGAACCTGGATACCGCGCAGAACATCTGGATAGAACTTCATCCAGGGGCGGTCAATGCTGGGCTTGCCAGTCAACATCGCGTTTTTATTCATTGCAATTTCCTCCAAATGTCTTTCCCTTATAGTTGCAGGGAATTAAATTATCCAAATCAAATCACGCCAAACCTTTATGGCGCTTTCCCCTGCTGTGCACATCGTTGCACAGCGTTGCCAAACCATAATGCTACGATCATTTTCGGTGCTGAATATAGTATACCATTCCTGTTTACGGAAAGCACGAGAATCCCATGGCACAAATTTCCAGAAATTGATTCCGCATGATTCACTTTTTTCACATGAATTTTCACGCTTTTGGCATGGAGTTTTCTTGCAATTTCATTTTCCTCGGTGCAACAAAAGCCCCAGCTACCGCAGCAGCCAGGGCTTTATGTTTATGCATATGTATGTTATATTTTTAGATTTTGTTCATCCAGCTCTCTTGCAGTTCTTCCATTTCATCACCTTTGGCGCGGGTAATCAGATGGATTCCCTGCAGGACATGATGGATGTGCTCCGCAATGGCGTTGCGCTCTTTTGTCACGTTCTGGTCATCCAAATTCCAGACCTGATCAAAATATTCACTCAGGCGGTCTTCCATCACACTGTTGTTGACCATTGCAATCCGGTTGATGGGGCAGTTGTTATCCAGCCGAAGATACGATGCAGCGCCAGAAAGGAACACATTGGGGTCCGCCACATACTGGAAATCGTTCACAATGCGGCCGCTGATCAAGCGGAATTCAAGTTTTTCACGCTGCTTGCAAAGCTGCAGCACATAGCTGATGCACCGGCTGCGCTGATCCGGGGTAAGGTTGACCTTGTAACTGAAAAAGTCCAGCTCGCCGGAAACCGCCATGGAGGAAAATGCAGCTTCATAAATCAGGATGCGGATGTTTGTTTCCTCCACCACACCTTTGGCAAGGTTGTGTACGCTACGCAGCTCCGCAGGGGTAGCACCCAAAAAATCTTTCAGTTCAGCCTCGTGGGCGGTCAGGATCTCTTCAAACAAGTCATCCGGCAGCAGAAGCTCATTCAGGTGACCGAACATCCACCGCAGATTGGAGGCCAGCAGCGTGTGCATATAGTCGTACTGGCTGATCAGCTGGCGCATGCTGGTATCGCGGAAAAGCTGGTCATCCCGCACGCAGAGCTTGGAGAAGTTATATCATACAGGCTTTCGCAGTTCTGCGGATCCTCGGTGGCGGTAACGGCAGCGCAGCGGCTGTGGCTGACCAGCAGGCCGGTAATGGCAAAATCGCCCTTGACCACAAACACCGCGCGCCCGGCAGCCGCGGTGCTGCCAAACAGCTTGAAATGAATATGGCTGAAGTTGGTCAGCACGTTGATAATGAGCGCGGCATCATAGATAGGGTCCCATTTTTCGCGGCTGATATCGATCATCAGCTTGAAATAGACGTTATCATAGCTACGTTGGTCCACCAGCTGGCCGTTTTGCAGGTTGGCAACTTTCAGGCGGTATTCGCGCGCCATTTCCATCAGGTCCATCACAGCCACAATGTCCAGCTGGCTGACGCGGCGCAGCACAGGGTGGACCATTTTGGTCAGATATTGCAGCATGTTCAGCTCGGCCCAAAAGTCCGTATAGGGGCCAATGCGCGCCTCGCCGCTGTCCAGTTCCTCTTGCAAATAATCATATTCAGCAATCAGGTTATCATAAATGGCGGCTTTCAGGTCACTGGGGATGCTAACGCTGTATTCCCGCAGCAGCAGGTCACGGCCATCATCGGTGGCTTCATCCACCACGCAGGCACTGATGCCCTCCATCACGCGCTTTTCAGTCTTTTTGGCAGGCAGCATGCGGCCGCTGACCCATTTGCTGATATAGGAAACATCGTATTGCAGGCGCTTGGCCAGGGTATAGTTCTTGACCTCCGCAACTTCCAGCAAATGCTCCAGCAGAATGCTGAATCTATTTTTATCATCCATTGCACCAAATCCTCTTCACCCATTTAGTTTGCACTTTTCTTTTATTCTATTATACAAGTTCCATATTTTGATTGCAAATTCAAATGATAACAGGTAAGGAAAAAATGAAGAAAATATATTAAAATCTTTCACAATTCGCGGCCGCATTCTTTGGCATTCATGCCAGTTTGTTGCTTTTTTGTTGTTTGAACTGACAAAGTTTGTTTGTTCTGCTTGTGATATCCTCCAAAAATTATACTTCGCGCGCCATATTTGCCAAATTTAGCCGCAGTTTTTTAGTAGGTTTTGCCCTTGCACCGGCCTGATGTGTTCGCCATGTTTTTGTGTATTGCCTTTATTATGCGGGTAAGGTAAATTGCGATTTTTTAATCGTGTACTATTTCTAGCTTTCGGTGGGGTGGGGTCCCCCGCCCTACTGGCCTGGCAAATATTTCACTGAACCTATGCCCAAAAATACAAAAATGCCGCAGCAGACTGTTACATCTGCTGCGGCATTTTTATTTAGAGGTTAATGGGCTGGTTACAGCTCATTGTTCGGCTGTGGGATTACTGCAGAACGCCGGTGTTCTTATCGAAATGATAAGTACGGCCGTCGATGACTGCATCGCCCTTAGCCATGGTGCCATAGATCGGGTCGAAGTAGTAACGCTTGTCCGCGCTCCAGCCCTTGATCATGTGGCCCTGTGCATCGTAACGGACCCACTTGCCGGTGCCATCGGCGCGGTCAGCCCACTGGCCAGCTTTGGATTCCTGATAGACATCCTTGCTGGTGGCTTTCTTGCCCTGGTCAACGGCGTCCAGCCAGTACCAAGCGTCGGAAGCCGGGTCATAGATTTCCTTGCCGCGGCCATCCAGGCCCTGGCGAACGCCCTTTTCGTACCAGAAGTCAGCGCCGTTGATGGTCAGCCACTGGCCGTCCAGAGCGATACCGGTGTACTCGTCAAATGCGCAAGGTACACCATCAATATCGCCTGCGCCCTTAGCCATAGCGCCGGTGATCAGGTCAAAGTAGTAGGTGCCCTTATCGGTCGTCTGCCAGCCCTTGACCATGTGGCCGTTCTCATCGTAACGGACCCACTTGCCGGTGCCATCGGGTCTATCAGCCCACTGGCCGGCGGCGGATTCCTGGTAAACGTCCTTGTTGACGGTCATTGCGCCGCCCTGGACAGCATCCAGCCAGTACCAAGCGTCGGAATCGGGATCATAGATCTCTTTGCCGCGGCCGGTGGTACCCTGCTTCACGCCGTTTTCGTACCAGTACTTCTTGCCGTTTTCTTCAACCCAGCCGTTCTTTACAGTTTCGCCATACTTGGCAGTGTAGTCCTTGCCGTTGAAGGTGACGGTAGCGGTGGTAACGCCGCTGGTCTGCTTTACCGTTGCATCCACGAACTGTGCACTTGCGCAGTTCTTATCGGTGCAGGTAAAGACAGCCATTGCGGTAACGGTGGTCTTTTCAGCGGCACCGTGAGCGGTGCGTTCCTCGGCTTCGAGAGCCTGGGTTTCTTCGCCGCCAACTGCTGTAAAGGTTGCTTCAATCTTCACATGGTTTGCAGGCATAGTGAAGGTATACTCGCCGCCACCGTCATTCACAGCTTTCGTAATATTGTCGCTGGTATTGCCAACATAATACATCGCCTCGGTCAATACGTAGTCGGTACCATTCGGCTTGATGGCAGCTGTAACTTTTGTACCTTCCGCAAAGCGGGTCTCACCATCATCAGTAAATGTGACAGTGCCCTCGCCCTCCGTCTCAACTTCAATGCCATACTTAACAGTCGTGAACTGTACACTGACGGTCACATCAGCAGCAGGCATTGCAAAGGTGTAGGTGTTGGCTTCGGTGCCTTCTGCCACCGTAACGGTCTGCTCGGTGCCCTCTGCATCGGTGTAAGTAACCTTCAGGCCATTTTCTGCCAGCTGTGCAAGCGTATACTTGTTGTCAGCCGGGGTAACGGTCAGGGTAACAGTATCGCCAGACTTCAGACCCTCAAGCTTTTCAGTTTCCTGTCCATTGACCGTAACTGTGCCTTCACCGCCCTTAGTTGCGGTAACGCTGTAGGTTTTAGCCTTAACAGGCTCAAACGCAGCGCTAACGGTAACATCAGCGGCAGGCATCTTGAAGGTTGCCTTGCCATCGGTCAGGGGCAGCTTTTCGGTCTTTTTATCTTCGCCGATCTGATAGCTGTAGGTCAGGCTGTCAGCCTTGAGCTGGTAGTTATCAGCTGCCTTAACGGTAACGGTAACGTCGGTGCCTTCAACAGCTACGGTCGGGTCTACGGTTACAGTGCCGTTCTCAGCAGGAGCTGCGGTAACCTTGTATTCCTTAACAAACTCTGCGCTGACGGTGACAGGGTAAGCAGGCATTGCAAAGGTGTAGGTGTTGGCTTTTTCGGTATCAGGCTTCACTTCAACGGTCTTATCGGTGTTGTCAGCGTCTTTGTAGGTAACCTTCACGCTGCCAGCCTTCAGGGCATAGCCGGTTGCGGGCTTAGCAGTCAGGGTTACGGTTTCCTTCTCAGCTGCTTCTTTAGCGGAAGCAGTGATCTCACCATTGGTCAGGGGAGCAACATTGACCGCGTAGGTCTTGGCGTTTTTGGTAACACTGATGTCCACATCGCCGTTCGGCATGGTGAAGGTGTAAACCGTCTTAGCCTTTTCGGTGGTAGCCTGGGCTGCGGCTTCGTCCTGCGCTGCTTCCTGAACTTCAGTTAGAGCAACTTCGGTATCGCCGCTCTTTGCGGTAACGGTAACGATATCGGTGCCTTCCTTTTCTACGGTCAGGGTAACGGTATCGTCCTTGATGTAGGTTTTGTTGGTGGTGCCCAGGGTCAGCTTAACACCTTCAACTTCATTCCAGGTAACGGTGTGGGGGGTGCTTTCGGTTGCGGTATGGCAATCAGAGCACAGGTACACATCGTTGCGAACGGAAGCCGTTTCCAGCTCGTCCAGCTTCCAGGTATGGCCCTTGGGCAGTGCGCCGTCAGCGTACTTCTTTTCACCCTTGGTCAGGCCGTACTTGTTGGTGCGGGCCTGGGTATAAGCAGGGGTATTGCACCATGCTTCAACGGTAACATCGGTGGTTGCGCCGCTCTCCAGGTCGCTGACCATGTCGGACATCGGCATGGTTTCAACCAGGTTAGCGCACCACATGAACTCTTCGTTCTTGTTCTTCTCGTCAGAGCTGCTCATGTTCTGGTTGTAACTCGGGTTGTAGTTCCAGGACTCGGTCTTGTAGCTCTTACGGTTTGCATAAGAAGTGCCGGAGGCATCGGTCTTGACTTCTGCCTTGCCGTCCACCAGTTCCTTATAGGTGTTGGACAGGTTGGTGCCGACAGAAACGACCAGCTGATCCTTGGTGGTGTTGATGCCGGTGATCACAGTCTGGCCCTGCTGGGTGGTGGTAGCAAAGCTGTAGCTGTCACGCAGGGTCAGGCCAGCCAGAGGATGGTTCTTGAAGGTGCCCAGATACTTCACACTGCTGGTATCATTGGCGCTATCCATGATAACCATGCTCATGCCGGGAAAGTGGGTATCGGGAACCATGTTGCCGTCCTTATCCTTGGTCAGCTTAATGCCGCCATAGACGGTGTTGTATTCCTTCACTTCTTCCACTGCGCCGGTGGTCGGGTCCATACGGTAGATGGCGTTGTTGACGTTGAAGTACAGCTTGCCATCATACAGTGCGGTAGAGTGTACCAGTGCGGGGTAGATCCGCTTTGCAGCAGCGTCTGCCAGGCACTCGGTGTTCAGGTTGTTTTCAACCTTGGTATGCTTATCTTTTGCACTGGTATCGATCTTATAGATGGTGCCAGCTTCGGCCAGAACTTTGGCATTGCTGTCGTCATCATTGAAGTTGCTGCTGGTTTCCTTCAGATCGTTGTAGTACATCAGGATGATATCAAACGGGTCATCCGTCTTGGTAAAGCTGCTCATGCTGAAGCCGCCGGGCCTGCTGCTGCTGGAATCCTCTTTGCGGATATAGTAGTTCGCATTACGCGGACGTGCTTCCAGAGTATCGGGGCCCTGGTTCTGCATCTTCTTCATGAACTGCTGCATCTGGGAGTTGTTACCAGAGCTGCCGGAACCAGAGTTGCCGCTGTTGCCGTTCTCGGCCTGCTGGCGGCGCATGTTGTTATACAGGTTCTGGTTGGTCGTGGTATCAACGTAATAGAAGTAATTATTGTCGAAGTAGATGGGGCTGCAGATAGAGGTGAACCAGGTATCCTCGTAGCAGGTATCGGTGTAACGGGTCTCGTTCTTGTTATCCGCCTTGGTGTAAGAGTAATGCGGCTTGCCGTTGTTCAACACAACATTGCCGTCATCATCCACATCGGGATTCTTGTTCTTGGTGTAGGTGTAGCCATCGTACAGCGAGTCAATGTAATCATAGTACTTGCTGTAACGGCCTTCCAGACCGGAGGGAGAAACCAGGAAGTTGACATGGCGCAGGTCGCCTGCGTTCTCAACGCGGGTCTGGGCCATGCACTCGGTGTTCACGTCATCATAGCAGACGTCAACATAGTACCAGTTCTTGTTGGCTTCGCCGGTGGTCATCGTAGCAGAGTTGCTGTCGCCCTGCAGCTTGTTGACCTTGACTGCGTTGAAGTAGTGGACGTTGTTGAACATGCCGCCGCCGAACGCATTACCGGCAACACTGGTATCAGAAGTATTGCAGTAATACAGGATCTGGGCAAAGTCAACAACAGCGTTATCGCCTACTTCATCGGGGGTCTTCCAGCTGCCGTCATCATTCTTATAGATGCTCTTGTTGTCAGGCAAATTCTGGACCATGTAGTTAAATGCAGATGCATAGCCCAGGCAGATGCAGCCATACTCAACGCCCTTAGCGCCGATCTCGCCGCCCAGCAGGGCACCGAAAGCAGTCGTCTGGATGGGGTCGTTGTTGCCGCCGCCGGTGATATCGCCCATGGAGCCCATATCGAATTCTGCAACCTGGGAGATCCAGTCGTGCAGGATCAGCAGCTTGGTAACATAGTCAGCGCTGTCACCCAGCTCGGCAACCTGTTTCAAGCCTTCATTACGGATGGCTTTCAGAGCTTCGCCATAGTTCATGACGTAAGACATGAACGCCTGCGGCAGCATGTTCAGCATGAATGCCATGGTGGTCGGCGGGACATCATCGTTCGGATCAATGCTGCACAATATCTTGATTGCGCCCATGGTGCCGGTGATGCTGCCATCCTCGCCCTGCTTCTGAACGCCCTTGGAGGTCCAGAACGGGGCAACCACGCCGAAGTACTCTGCTTCGTCCTGGTTGAACTGCGACAGCTGGAAGTAGTAGTAGTTCATCTGCGCAGTCGAGACATCGTAAGTATTGGTGACCTGGTTGCCCTGGTCGTCCACATACACGGCAGTCTTCTGGCTGTCGTACAGCAGCAGGCTGTTCTTGCCCTTGTTGTCGCCGCTCTGATAGGTGAAGTTCACCTTGCTTGCGTCAACCGGGTTGTTCTGCATATCGTACCAGTTGCCGCCATCCATTGCGGACACCAGGGTAACGCCGGTGCCGCCGGAGGTGGTATCCAGGGTCGGGGTGCCACCCACATTGATGTAGACGGAATTGTTATTCTGGTCTACCACAACGCTGACCGGCATGGTCTGCATCGGCTTGGTTTTGATTTCTTCGCCGCAGACAGCGCACTTGAAGGTGACGCTGGTGCATTCCCAGTCAATGGTAACGGGAGCGCCGGCAGAAATTTTGCCGGTTTCGCTGTCATAGAACAGCTGGGCGTTGCTGTAGTCATCGGCCAGCTTGCCCTCGACCTTCTTCATTTCCCAGTTGAAGGTAGCAACAAAGTTGCCATCTGCATCCTTGGACACAACATGGCTCTGGCAGGGCAGGGCGGCAATGTCGTCGGTGCGGGTGGTGGGTTCCTTGTATTCCTTCTTAACCGGGCTCTTGTCAGCGGGCACGCTGGCAGAGTAAACGGTCTTGCCGGCAACGCCGGGCTTTGCCTCGGTGGTATCCTTGGTTACGGTGCCTTCTACCTTCTGGTAGGCATCGTCCTTTTCACAGGTATACACAGCGGTGTAAGCCCAGCCGTCATCGGTCTTGGTCCAGTAGCCATCGGGGGTTTCCTTCCAGGTATGGGTGTGGCCATCCGCCGGGTTGGTGTCATTCCAGTACCATTTCGGCTCGCCATAGGTATGGCCGTCTGCAGCGGCGCTGGCCGCAAAGGTATCGGAGTTTTCAGCAACGTAAGCCTGTGCGTAGCTGTCAGCCTGCTGCGCAATCACTTCATCATCGCTGTTGGTCATGGACTCCATCGCAGAGGTCATGCCGGAGCTGCCGGTAAAGGTAACGGCGGTCACAACGCCTGCGGCGTTCGTCTCATAGCCCAGGTCGGTAACGGCGCTGGACAGATGATACGTTTTGATGGTGGCAGCCATCACCGATGCCATCTCGTCCTTGTTCAGGCCATAGGCTTCGGTGTTGATCTTGCCGGCTGCGGCGTTGGCGTACATGGCATCGGCCAGTGCATTTTCCAACGCTGCAAGGCTCATGCCCGCCTTGCTCTGTGCAGTCGCTTCCAGCTTGGCATCGTCCTGCTCCAGTTCATGCACTTCGCCCTGGGCAGCCAGCGTTTGGGCTGTCTGCTTGATCAGGTCTGCGGTGCTGGTGAACTTGGGCAGGGACTGCGCTGGCCGCGCTTGCTGCGCTAGCTGCAACAGACTGCGCTACCGAAGAATCAATCTTGGTAGTTTCTGCTGCTGCGGGAAGCGCCACGCTTTGGGCAACCATGGCTGCAGCCAGCACGGATGCACCAAAACGCTGAAGGGTTTTCTTCATAGTTTTATCCTCCCTTAAGTGTTACTACTTTCCCCTTTTGTGTGAAAAGTGGTACGGCAGATGTGCGGCACTTTGCAGGTGTTGATTACAAAACACCTGGTTGTGCTCCCTCGGTCTGGCGATCCCCTGCCGGGCTGCGGCCTGCTTTTGGGGCTTTTGGCCCCGGCACAGCGGCTGACAAAACGTTGTACCGGCTGCATGCCTTGATCCCGCAAATGATAACCTTTCCGACACATCTAGGTATATACATTATATCACAGTTGCCAGAATTTGCATAGTTAATTAGCGCGATTTCTATGTGAATTTTTGTCCTTGAATCAACTGAAACCTGTTTTTCGCATATTATTTGCGCTGCGGTGCGGTGACCCTTTGGCGGTATTTATTAACATTTTTGAATGGTTTATTCCTGTTTTTATCAAATAATTGAACATTTACCCCGATAATGTTCTTTGCAATCTCTTAATCCAATCACCCGGTATTGTGATCGCGCATTTTTTGCCATTTCGGTTTGGCTTGTTGTTGAGAGATTTGGCAGAGATTGGAGGAAACTTGAAGGGAAAATTGGAGGTTGAGAATTGCCCATTATAAATTGTACTGTAGAGAGCGTTCCTGACCGTTCCGGTGCCGATACGGCGAGCGAGGTGCGGCAGATGCCAAGCCAAAAGCGCAGATAATACTGGATGTCTTATCGAGCATTTTGGCAACGCAGATGCCGTGCCGTAGCTGCCGGAGCGGTGCTTAAGCCGCAAGGCGGGAATTATGCGGTATTGCCTTAGGGATAGATCAACCCTTGCCTCTTAACCGCGACCTGAAATACACCTTCCCAAGGTAGGGCGGTGTGAGTGCCCCCTCCTGCTCCACTTTTTCAAAGTTCCGAATAGTGTCCTCTCCCCTATCTACAATTCCTGATGTTTTCATGATGCCTTCCTTGGTCTTCCACACCCGGCCTTTGCCCCCTCCCCGTCCCATAAGTCGTACACAACAAAAAGGCCCCTGCCTTAACAGCAGGGGCCTTGAAAGCTATATCACAAGCCGAAAATTACTTCTCGATCTTGGAAACAACGCCGGAACCAACAGTGTGGCCGCCTTCGCGGATAGCGAAACGCATGCCTTCTTCCATGGCAACCGGGGTGATCAGCTCAACGTGCATATCAACGTTGTCGCCGGGCATGCACATCTCAGTGCCTTCGGGCAGGGTGATGATGCCGGTAACGTCGGTGGTACGGAAGTAGAACTGAGGACGATAGTTGTTGAAGAACGGGGTATGACGGCCGCCTTCTTCCTTCTTCAGGACGTAAACATGGCCATCGAAAGTGGTGTGGGGATGAACAGAGCCGGGAACAGCCAGAACCTGGCCACGCTCGATCTGGTCACGGTCAACACCACGCAGCAGAGCGCCGATGTTGTCGCCAGCCTGAGCGAACTCGAGGCTCTTGCGGAACATTTCCAGACCAGTGATGGTGGTGGTCATCTTCTCTTCCTTCAGACCAACGATTTCCATCTGATCGCCGACATGAGCAGTACCACGCTCAACACGACCGGTAGCAACGGTGCCACGGCCGGAGATGGTCATAACGTCCTCAACGGGCATCAGGAACGGCTTATCAGCAGCACGGTCCGGAGTCGGGATGTAGTTGTCAACAGCGTCCATCAGCTCCCAAATGCACTTGTACTCAGGTGCGTTGGGATCGGTAGAAGTGCTCTCCAGAGCCTTCAGAGCGGAACCACGGATGATCGGGGTGTTATCGCCGTCGAAATCCTGGCTGTCCAGCAGCTCGCGGACTTCCATTTCGACCAGGTCGAGCAGCTCTTCGTCGTCAACCATATCGCACTTGTTCAGGAACACAACGATCTTGGGCACGCCAACCTGACGAGCCAGCAGGATGTGCTCACGGGTCTGCGGCATCGGGCCATCGGTTGCAGCAACAACCAGGATAGCGCCGTCCATCTGAGCAGCACCGGTGATCATGTTCTTGATGTAGTCAGCATGGCCCGGGCAGTCAACGTGGGCATAGTGACGCTTCTCGGTGTGGTACTCAACGTGAGCGGTGTTGATCGTGATACCACGAGCCTTCTCTTCAGGAGCCTTATCGATGCTGGAGTAATCCATGAAATCGGCGTCGCCCTTCAGAGCCAGGGTCTTGGTGATAGCGGCAGTCAGAGTGGTCTTGCCGTGGTCAACGTGACCGATGGTACCGATGTTGACATGCTCCAAAGAGCGGTCAAATTTTTCCTTTTCAGCCATTGGAAGTATCCTCCTTTAATTCAAACAGATAAAATAGCCTGTTGTAAGGCTATCATACTAGATTTTTCAAGAAAAATCAAGTATTTTGCGCGAATTTGTGCAGAATCAGCCCTTATTGCGCTCGGTCATGATCTTATCTGCAACACTCTTGGGAACCTGCTGGTAATCAGCCGGCTCCATGGAGTACTGGCCACGGCCCTGGGTCTTGGAACGCAGGTCAGTAGCGTAACCGAACATCTCGGACAGAGGAACCATAGCGGTGACACGGGCAGTGCCATCGGTGGATTCCTGGTTCTGGATCGCGCCGCGGCGGCTGTTCAAGTCGCCAATGACGTTGCCCATATACTCGTCAGGAACAACAACGTCAACCTTCATGATGGGCTCCATAATGACGGGATCAGCCTTCTTCATAGCATCCTTGAATGCCATGGAGCCGGCGATGGAGAACGCCATTTCAGAAGAGTCAACTTCATGATAGGAGCCGTCCCACAGAGTGACCTTGACATCCACGACGGGATAGCCAGCCAGAATGCCGGACTTCATCGCGCCCTGGATACCGTTGTCAACAGCGGGGATGTATTCCTTCGGGATAGCGCCGCCAACAATACCGTTGACGAACTCATAACCCTTACCCGGGTTGGGCTCAATCTTGATCTTAACGTGACCATACTGGCCCTTACCACCGGACTGACGTGCGTACTTGGTTTCCTGGTTAGCATCCTTGCGGATGGTTTCACGGTAGGCAACCTGAGGTGCGCCAACGTTAGCTTCGACCTTAAACTCGCGGAGCAGACGGTCCACGATGATTTCCAGGTGGAGCTCGCCCATACCGGCGATGATGGTCTGACCGGTTTCTTCATCGGTCCAGGTACGGAAAGTCGGGTCCTCTTCAGCCAGCTTAGACAGGGCAATACCCATCTTCTCGCTGCCAGCCTTGGTCTTGGGCTCAATGGCAACGCGGATAACCGGCTCGGGGAAGTTCATGGACTCGAGGATGATGGGATGCTTCTCATCGCACAGGGTATCACCAGTGGTGGTGTTCTTCAGACCAACAGCAGCGGCGATATCGCCAGCATAGCAGATGTCGATATCCTTACGATTGTTTGCATGCATCTGCAGGATACGGCCGATACGCTCGTCCTGATCCTTAACAGAGTTGTAAACAGTGGTGCCAGCCTCAACGGTACCGGAGTACACGCGGAAGAAGCACAGCTTACCGACATACGGGTCAGTCATAATCTTGAATGCCAGTGCAGAGAACGGCTGATCATCGGAAGAAGCGCGATCTTCTTCCTCGCCAGTCTCCGGGTTGGTGCCCTTGATGGCCTCAACGTCGGTCGGAGCGGGCATATAATCAACGATTGCATCCAACAGTTTCTGAACGCCACGGTTCTTGTAAGAAGAGCCGCAGACAACAGGAACGATCTCGTTGGAAATGGTAGCCTTACGCAGAGCAGCCTTGATTTCTTCCTTGGTCAGCTCTTCGCCTTCCAGGTACTTCATCATCAGCTCTTCGTCGGTCTCAGCAACAGCTTCGATCAGCTTGTCACGATATTCCTGAGCCTGTTCTTTCAGGTCTTCAGGAATTTCCTCAACGCGCACATCATTGCCCATATCATCATAATAGATATCGGCGTTCATGTCGATCAGATCGATGATGCCGCGGAAAGTGTCTTCCTGGCCGACAGGCAGCTGGATAGGCACACCGTTGGCATGCAGACGATCATGCATCATCTGTACGCAGCGGAAGAAGTCAGCACCCATGGTATCCATCTTGTTGACGTAAACCATGCGGGGAACCTTGTACTCGTCAGCCTGGCGCCAAACGGTTTCAGACTGAGGCTCAACGCCACCCTTTGCGGCCAGAACGGTAACAGAACCGTCCAGAACACGCAGAGAACGCTGAACTTCAACAGTAAAGTCAACGTGGCCCGGGGTGTCGATGATGTTGATACGATGACGGTTCTTTTTGAACAGAGCCGGATCGTGCTGGGTCTCGGTGTGGCTCCAGTAGCAGGTGGTTGCAGCGGAAGTGATGGTGATACCACGTTCCTGTTCCTGCTCCATCCAGTCCATCGTGGCAGCGCCGTCATGAACTTCGCCGATCTTATGGTTAATACCGGTGTAGTACAGAATGCGCTCGGTGGTGGTGGTCTTGCCTGCGTCGATGTGGGCCATGATACCGATATTTCGGGTCATTTGCAGGGATACGTCTCTCGGCGTTGCCATGGCTTAAACCTCCTCAGTAAGCAGATCAATAACGGTAATGCGCGAAAGCCTTGTTGGCTTCTGCCATCTTGTGGGTATCTTCGCGCTTCTTGACAGCGCCGCCAACGTTGTTGGTAGCGTCAATGATCTCGGCGGCCAGGCGAGCGGACATGGTCTTTTCACCACGGCTGCGGCTGTACAGAGTCAGCCAGCGCAGGCCGAGGGTCTCGCGGCGGGCGGGGCTGACCTCCAGGGGAACCTGGTAGGTGGAGCCGCCGACACGGCGGGCCTTAACTTCGAGGCTGGGCATGATGTTTTCCATGGCCTTCTCGAACATTTCGAGAGGATCGTTGCCGGTCTTCTCTTTGACAGTCTCAAAAGCTTCGTAAACGATCTTCTGAGCGACGCCCTTCTTGCCATCCAGCATGATGCTGTTGACCAGACGGGTGACGAGCTTGGAATTGTAAATAGGATCAGCCAGAACTTCGCGCTTTGCGATTTTACCTCTTCTGGGCATCTTTCTTCCCTCCTTCACATTAATGATATCATCGGTACTCGAAAGTTAAAGAAAACTCCCGTTATGCCACAAAAGGGTCAGCTGACCATTTTATGGCGAAAAGATGTTTCCTTACTTCTTGGCACCGGCCTTGGGACGCTTTGCGCCGTATTTGCTGCGAGCCTGGTTACGGTTTGCAACACCCTGAGTATCCAGAGTACCACGGATGATGTGGTAACGGACACCGGGCAGGTCCTTAACACGACCGCCACGGATCAGGACAACGCTGTGCTCCTGCAGGTTATGGCCGATACCAGGAATGTAGGAGGTGACCTCGATACCATTCGTCAGGCGGACACGGGCAACTTTACGCAGAGCAGAGTTGGGCTTTTTGGGGGTCATGGTACGAACAGCGGTGCAAACACCACGCTTCTGGGGGCTGTTCATGGTGGTGTACTGCTTCTTCTGGGAGTTGTAGCTCTTCTGAAGGGCAGGAGCAGTGCTCTTGGTTACCAGGACCTCACGGCCTTTGCGTACGAGCTGGTTAAAAGTAGGCATTTCTTTTCTCCTTTCTTGATTATTCCGCGCAGTTTTTGCGGGGGTTGTGCTTCCATTTTGGCCGCACTTGACCCCTTAACTCACGCATTTATAATAATAGCGGATAAACCACGCTCTGTCAAGAGTATTCACAAAAAATATTTCAAATAATCGTGCAAGATGCTGATTTGCGACCGCTGCCCCTGCTTCGGTTCGCTGTTTCCGCCACTGGCGGCGCTCACCTTTGCAGCATCCAGTATTATCTGCGCTTTTGGCTTAGCAGCTGCCGTACCTCGCTCGCCGTATCGGCACTTAGAATTATGCGGTATTGCCCTAATTTTGCGCTTAAGGTGTATTCTGAAAACAAAGAAAATGACGGATATTTCGCAAACGCAAGCAGAATTTAAGGCAAAGAGCCATAGGAATCCTTTGCGGATTCCAAGGCTTTTTAACGCAAAATCCCACTGTGTTTGCAGAAACAGACTAAATTTTCGAATTTTTCAGATACACCCCAGGACTTTCCCCTGCTTATTTTGCAGCTTCCAGCTGTGCCACGCAGGCTTCGGCTTCGTCCAGAATGCGGCCGAACTTATCCAGGGCAGCATCCACCGGGGCGGGGGTGGTCAGGTCCACACCGGCATGGCGCAGCTCATCCAGCGGGTAAGCGCTGCCGCCCATGTGCAGGAACTCCAGGTACTTCTTAACAGCCGGTTCGCCGTTCTTCAGGATGCCCTCGGACAATGCCACGGCAGTGGAATAGCCGGTTGCATACTTATAAACATAGAACGGGCGGTAGAAGTGCGGGATGCGTGCCCACTCGTACTGTACTTCGTCATCCACAACCAGCTCCGGTCCAAAGTAGTCCACAATGAGCTTCTTGTACAGATTGTTCAGGGCGGCGGGATTCAGGGCTTCGCCGCGCTCGGCCATGGCGTGGGCATCGCGCTCAAACTCGGCAAACATCGTCTGGCGGTAGACGGTTCCCTTGAAATTTTCGAGGTACTGATTCAGCAGGGCCAGGCGGGTTGCGGGATCCTGGTTCTTTTCTGCCAGCAGGTGCTCAATGAGCAGGTTCTCGTTGACGGTGGAAGCGACCTCTGCGACAAACAGGGTATAGTCGGCATACTGGGCAGGCTGGGTATGGCGGCTGAACCAGCTGTGCATGCTGTGGCCCATCTCATGCGCAATGGTGGAAACGCTGTCCAGCGTACCGGTAAAGTTGCACATGATATAGGGGTTGGAATCATAGCTGCCGCCGGAGTAAGCGCCGCCGCTCTTGCCCTTGTTGGGGAACACATCGATCCAACGCTCGGCAAAGCCCTTGCGAACGATGGTGCCGTACTCTTCGCCCAGCGGTGCAACGGCATCCAGAACCATCTGCTTGGCCTGGTCATAGGTGTAATGGGCGCTGACGCCCTTGGTCAGCGGGGCGTACACATCATAGTAGTGCAGCTCGTCCACACCCAGGATGCGCTTGCGCAGAGCAACATAGCGGTACATATCCGGCAGGTGCTTGCGCACAGTAGCCACCAGGTTATCATAGACCTGGCCGGGCACGTTCTCCCCTGCCATGGACATGGCGCGGGAAGATTCATAATGACGGACGGAGGCTTCGGCGGCAGCGGTCTTGACAGCGCCGGAGTAAGAGGCAGCCAGCGTGTTGATGTGCTGGCGGAAGCTCTTGTAGTAGCTTTCAAAGGCATTCTTGCGCAGCACGCGGTCATTGGAGGTTTGCAGCAGGATGTAGTTGGAAGCGGTCAGCTCCACATCGTTGCCCTCGCCATCCTTGACGGAATCGAACACCATGTCGGCGTCTTCCAGGTTATCGGCAACATTTTTCGGGGTGCCGAATGCCTCACCGAAAGCAGCCAGCAGCTTTTCTTCCGGGGCGGTCAGGGTGTGAGGCTTTGCACGCAGCAGGTCTTCCAGAGCAAAACGATAGGGGGCAACCTGCTCGTCAGCCATGATGGCATCCAGGGTTTCCTGCGGCAGTGCCAGGATTTCCGGCTGAGCATAGGCGATGGTACCGACAGCCTTTACATATTTGGCGGTAGCGCGGGCATCCATGCTCTGGGCGTCATCAGCACGGGTATCCTCGCTCAGACGCAGGCTGGTGTAGACAGCCAGGTTTTCCAGTTCACGGAACACGCCGATTTCTGCATCATAAAATTCACGAATGCTGGCAGCGTTGTTCAGCTTGCCCTCCCAGGCAGCCAAAGCTTCAATTTTGGGGTCAATGGCGGCAAAAGCCTTTTCCCATTCCGCATCGCTGGCGTACATTTTGGTCAGGTCCCACTGGTACTGCGGGTCCATCTCTTTGCGTTCTTTCAATGCTTCCGACATGGCGGATTCTCCTTTTCTATTTCTATATGGTGTCTTTCTGAGCCAGTCAGGGAAGCGTTCTCCCCTTGCTCGATAAGACATCCAGTATTATCTGCGCTTTTGGCTTAGCATCTGCCGTACCTCGCTCGCCGTATCGGCACTTAGAATTATGCGGTATTGCCTTAACAAAAAGCCTGTGCAGAAACAGTGTTTATGCACGGTTCCTGCACAGGCTCATTTCTCTAACTTTCTTTATTTGTCATTTGCCCGGCTTTCCAGCAGGCTTCTTACTTCTCCTGCCAACGCTTCACTTTCATTTGTCGTAAAGATACAATCAGACTGGTCTTTCCCGATTCTGAAAAACACCTGATAGTCCTTATTTCCGCAGAACGTCAGCACATCCAGCATGGGCTCGCTCTCCCCTGCCCGATAAGTAACCCAGAAGCGCAGCCGCAGTGGATTGGGGGTGATTTTTCCCGCCTGTTCATTGGTCACGCCATTGCGGCAGACAAGATATGCGGTTGTATTCCCCTGGTCGGAAGGCAGGTCCACCCGCTGCATATAAACGCCATTTCCCATTGTTTCGCAGTGCTGCATCCATGCGGCAACCTCGGGGTAGCTCTGCCATTCCTCCTGCGGCATACTCCAGATAGCCTTGCTTTGGTAGTTTGCTGATGCCACAAAAGCAACGTTCCATAGAACGAGTGCCAGCAGCATTGCTGCTATCAGATACAACATTCTTTTGCCTGTTGATTTTGCAGCCACCACAATACCGCTTTTCCCTATTGCTATCAAAAAGAGAACAATAATTAGAATCAGCAAGAGCAGCAGAAGCCCCACTGCCGCGCCAAGCCCAACAAATTGCAGAGCAAACCACAGCAGAATTGCCGCTGCCGCAAGCAGCATCCACTTCTGCTTTGCTGTCAGGCTTTCTGCTTTTTCTGTGTTTGCTAATGTTCCCGATTTTTCCGTTCCCGTTGTCCCTTCTAAATCAGTCGCTTCCATATCCGCTGCTTCCAACGGAATTCCCAGCAGCTGCCGCAGCATAAACAGGTTAGCTGTGCCAGGCAGTGCTTTTCCCGTCTCCCTTAATTAAAGATATTGTTGGGTAAAAAAGAAAGGTCAGTCGATTTTGCCGATGAAGCGGTAGTAGATTTCTACTTCCTGCTCACGGC
>QWCH01002891.1_pt1 | contig 19812 bp, 14 predicted proteins | sample 1972671 | NCBI WGS metagenome assembly QWCH01 (sample SAMN09866713, study PRJNA288562) | Human gut metagenome isolate term3_stool, whole genome shotgun sequencing... | isolation source: gut | host: Homo sapiens | place: USA: California | reverse complement strand
AGTGCACTCGGCACCTCGCGAAGATTAGCACGGTCGTAATGGCGATTTGGACGGTCGTAATTGAAAAGAGGACCGTCTTTAGGGCAAAAAAGCACCTGAATTTCCTTAGGATATTTGGAACGCCGTCCGTTTTATTTTCAAATATTCGATTCTCCGGGAGTTAAGCTTTATCACTTTGACGGCGTTTCCGGTTTTCGGTAATCAGATTGCACGCTTTTTGAAATGGGCTGCGCACCTCATTTTATCTGTTGTCAGTTGAACAGGCTAAAACCGTGAAAAAAGTCAGTTCAAAATCGATCAAGATTTCAGATGAAATAGAAAAACGCCAGAAAAGGGGGTTATTGTAGTTTCTGTTTGCAGAAGGTTCAAAATTTGAATCGGTAGCTCACTCGCTTTTCACCACCTCCGCCGGATTATTGTTGGCGGCCTTCAATACCTGTCCCAGAACTGTTAGCAGGACTACCATAACGACACCTGTAATCACTCCCGCCAATAACCACCAGGGGATATTCGTACGATAGGCATATCCTTGCAACCAACGGCTCATAGCCATGTAGGCCAACGGAAGTGCAACGACACCCGCAAAGACAACCAACGATGTGTATTCACGAAAAAACATACGGACAATGCTGTTCACCTCAGCACCCACCACTTTACGGATGGCAATCTCCTTGCGACGACGCCGGGATGCAGCAGCGGCTACAGCATAAATGCCGAATAACGAGATCAGCAGGCAGACGCCCGCCAAGACGGAAAACATTTTCAGACCTGCCTGTTCCGACTGATTGAGACGGTCGTACAACTCGCTTATCGGCGTCAGATGTGCATCGACCAACGTTGCATCGATATCAGGAAGCATAGCGGTAACCCGCCGTATCACCTCCATCTCCTGGCCGGGCGTGACGTGGATATACAAGGTATTATACAGAGCTGGAGACTGCACAAAGAAAGTCGGGCTGATGCGGTTACGGAGCGACAGCGTGTGGAAATCGCGAACCACACCCGCCACTTCGTAGTCCTCCATCATCGAATTATCATCAAAAGAGGGCATACGGACAATAGAACCCACCGGTTCGCTAAGTTCCATCACCCGGACAGCTTCTTCGTTGAGAACAATCTTTTTGGTTTGACCTTCGTCCCACCATTCCCCCATAAGCATTTTCAGCCCGAATGTTTCGGCAAACCGGCTGTCGGTAAAGAGAAGATTAAAAGCCGGTTTTTCAGATACCGGTTTTCCCGGCCAATCCACATCGGTGACTGTCGTAAAAGGGCTCGCTTTGTGTTGGGGTTCGAAGCTGGCATCGGTGATACTTTCGATTTGCGGGATAGCCATAAGCTCATGCATCAGGACCTTCTCCACTTTTCCCGAATAATCCGTGAACCCGGACAACTGTATGATCCCGCGACGGTCGAACCCTAAATCTTTATGGTTGACAAAACTCATTTGCATCATAACGACCCATGCTGCAACAATGAAAACCACACTGACAACAAGTTGCAAGGACACAGCCATACGCCGCAACGCCGGCCTACCGGTTGCCTGTCCTTCCGGTCGGGGACGCATAGCCAACCGGCTCAACCGCCAGAAAAGGACAGAACCGACGGACATCATCAACACCATCACTCCTATACCGCAAACGGCAAGCAGCAGAACGACCTGCACCATCCCGATCTCAATCCCGAGCAAACCGGAAAAGAGCGGACAGGCAATGACAACGAAACAGCAAGCCGGCAGCAATGCCAAAAGGATAGAACAAGACAGCTCGAACATCATCTGCCGGATGAGTTGCCCGCCCGACGCACCATGCACCGTACGCAAGCGTAACTCGCGGATACGTTGGCGGAAAAGGTCGAGATGCAGGTTCAGGAAGTTGAATATCGCCGTAAGCAACAACAAGATTCCGGACGCCACAAAAAGCCCGATAAAATTCATGGTAAACGGAGCATCGGAATCCAGCTTGTGGCGGACATCGCCAATAGGAAGCATCCACAACTCGATATCTGGATTGGTGCCCAGCCGCGAAGCGAGATCGCGCAACTGCTCAGCTATTTCTCCGGTATTCGCGTGAGGATTGAACTTCACATACAGTTCCATAAAGAACATCTTCCACTGTGACTCTTCCGGGAACTCGGAGAAAGATTTCAGCATATCGTGATAAATGATAGCATCAAACAGCAGATTACTGTTGGGCGGCAGGTCTTTTATTACGGCGGTGACCGTGTAAGGCGGCCAATCCGCCCTTATCGTATTTTGCACCTTCTGACCGATCGCTTTCTCCGCATCGCCAAACAGACGTACGGCCATCGTTTCCGTAAGAATCATGTTATTAAGAACTTGCAGCGGCTGCACGGCATCTCCGCTAACAAATGTCTGTGGAAAAACGCTGAAAAAAGTATTGTCGGCATAAAGCATACTCATCCGGACGTGCGGTATTTCTTCAGTACGGCAGTTTTCCTTTCCGCTCATCAGACAGGTAGACGCTTCCACTGCCGGAAACTGTTCACGCATCTTCTTTTCCATAATCTTCGATGCGACTTTATTCACTTTCCCCGATTGTTTTTCTACGGTATGGACGCGGTAAATATGTTCCGCATCGGGATAGAAACTGTCGTAAGAGGTTTCGTAATGCATCCAATAGAGTGCAGGGACGAAACAGGCCAGTCCGAAAGCCAATCCGAAAATACCGGTAAACGACTGCGTCTTGTATTTCCACATATTGCGGAAAGCGATTTTAAGGTAGTGTGCAAACATAACAATAGGCTGATTTAAATAAGGTTATCCCGTCAGAATCAAAATATCAATTAAACTTGAACGTATAAAGCGCCGCCTCCCCGCGCCGGAGCAATTTAGCCTTTTTGGTATTCGGGGCATAGACGAAGGTTTCCGCCACGACCACCCGCTGGTTCTTTTTGTCCAGATAGGCATGGCTTATGAACGGACCGCCCATCATATCGCCTTCCAGTTCCCACAATCCCCTCACTACGCCGCAATATTCACCGTTCCGGTTAATCGCTTCGTAAGAAGGAGGAAGGCGTTTAACAGTCGTCATATAGGAATTAGGGAAAGCGCCCGGTATCTGCTCCCCTAAAATGGAATCGCGCATCGACACAAGATAATCCAAAGTAAATGTCCGGTTACTGGTATAAGGGAAACTGTAGACTATCAGATCGGTTCGTCCTTGTTTGCCATGATCCGTCACCCAAAAGAAATCCGCCGTGTCCTTATAAGAACACATCTCTTCCGGCACATACAAACTGGCATTAAGACGTTCCTTTACCTTCTCGTTCACCCAGGCGCTATGCGCTCTTTCAAGATAACCGGCAGCCCGTTCACGCTCTTTTCCCTCCAGATAAGCAACCAATGAAGCTCCGTGTTCCGTCAGATACTCCATCAGCTGTTGTGAGGAAGGAACGTTCAGCGTGACGACTTCCTGTCCGGTAGCCCATACGTCCTTCTCTTTGTGGACCGACACTTTCGTATATTGGGACGGATTAACCCGGACCACCATAATATTGCGGACGTAACGCAGAAGGCCGTCAAACTGCGACGGTTCGGCATACGTCACCCGCATGGTCGGTTCGTTTTGCGGCAATCCCGGGATAGAGGCCGTCAACTGGCCATACAACAATCGTCCGGCTTCTCCCTTCCATGCATCTTTGTCCATTACGACCAGGACTTCATAAGCAAATCCGGTTGCCCGCTTCATAAAGATGGACTGTTTCGGCTTTGAAGACCGGTTACACGATGTCCCGCCTATCAGGGCAAGCAGGATCACGATTAATAAAGATTGTGTTCTCATACTATTATCTCCTATCAGATTTTCTTAAAAACTAAATTCACACGGAGCAAAGGTAGAGAGATGATTTAAGAAGAGGAAGAAACGATGCCGGACAAACAAATAAGCAAATAAACAATTGACAAACAAAAAGATAAGCTCAACAAAGCCATATCAGACACACGATATGGCGGACAATCGGATTGCCTTATTACAACTAATATAGACGGATAAACTGGTCCAGATCGGTCTTTTCATCCAACTGAAGCTTTTTCTTCAACCGGTTTTTAGACTTGGTCAAGGCATCGGTGGTATTGTTGAAAACGGCCAACTGCTCCTTCCGGGAGAAGTTCCATTTGACAAGGCAACAGATTTCCTGTTCGTGGCGGGTAATCCCCTGTTTCGCCTTTAAATCGGTCAGGATATGATTAAAGAGTATATCCGTATAATGCAGTATCTCGTTCCATTCGGTACGCGTCAGATTGGTGTGGAGCGGGTCTTCCTTCAGCTGGATCAGCATCGACAGGACATTCGCATCGGCCAGGTCGATCCGTTCGCTTGCGCGTAGCTTCTGCTGGTAAAACTCGAGGTCGGACATCCGTTCGCGATACTGTTCGGACTCGGCTGTCAGATGTTGCAATTCTTCTTCCAGCTGCTTCACCTGCCGGGCATACTCATAGCGTTCCTTTTGTTGCCGGCAAAGCATGGCCTTATTACGCTTCATCTTTTCCTTGACCTGCCGGAAACGTTCCTGCCTGCTCCCCGTCCGCCGTCCGATCAGGAAACCGAGCAAAGCGCCCGCTATCAGCGCAACACAACCCAAACTAAACAGGACGAACGTCCAGGAAGAAGACATATCCATACCGCCTACATCTTATTTTTCAAATATTCATAAATAGCCAATTGGGCACGCACCTTCTCCGGATTGCCATCCCGCTTGAAGTTGTTGCGCAACTGTTCGTCTATCAGGCAAGCCTTGACATTATCCCGCATCTGTATCTGCAAGATATGGATAATATCCTCCTTTATCTCCGGGTCCAATATCGGGAAAGCCGTTTCGATACGGCGGTTCAGGTTACGGCGCATCCAGTCGGCGGAAGTCAGGAACAGGTCTTCCTTCCCGTCATTATAGAAATACCAGATGCGCGAATGTTCCAGGAACATATCCACAATACGGGTAATCCGGATATTCCGGCTGAACGGCTGGTTGGGAACCAGGCAACAGATACCGCGGACAATCAAGTCTATCTCGACACCGTTCTCGCTGGCCTCATACAGTTCATCAATCATATGCTGGTCATGCAGTCCGTTCATCTTCAACACGATGCGTCCTTTACGACCGGCTTTGACATGCTCGATCTCCCGATGAATCATCCGAGTCAGCTCCGGTACCATATTAAAACGAGCAACGAGCAGATGACGGAATGTCGGCTCATGCAGCTTCCCTTCCAGGACGGCAAACACCTTGTTGATATCCTTAATCATCTCCGCATCCGAGGTCAGCAACGCCATATCGGAATAGATACGCGCCGTCTTTTCATTGAAGTTACCGGTGCTCAAGTAGGCAAAATCGCGCCGCTTGATGCCGTCGTCCGTATCTTTACGCAGGATAACGGCTACTTTCGCATGCACCTTCAAGCCGGGGATGCTATAAATAATGCGGATACCGGCCTGCTCCATCCGCTCGGCCGTGCTCATATTGTTCTCTTCGTCGAAACGGGCTTTCAGCTCGACAAAGACAGTCACTTTCTTTCCGTTCTGGGCGGCACTGATCAGCGTATTGATGACTGCCGAATTTTCCGCCACGCGGTATTGCGTAATCTTTATCTCGTCTACCTTCGGATCGAACGCCGCTTCCATCAGGAAACGAATCAGGTAATCAAAAGACTGGTAGGGGAAATGCAGCAATATGTCCCGTTTCTTCACCGCCCGGAAGACCGACCCCATCTCGTCTAAGAACGGTACGCGCATCGGAGACGGGATTTCCTGCTCCAACTCCTTTCCCTTCGGATTAGGAAGCTTGATCAGGTCCTGCAGGTTGTTGTAGCGTCCACCCAAAACCAGGTCATCCACCGTAATGCCGAAAGCATTGCAGACAAACGCCAGAAAATCGTCCGGCATACTGCTGTCGTACATAAAGCGGCTCAAGGCGCCTATCTTGCGTTTCTTCACCTTCTTCCGGATGTTCTCCACGATATTGCCTCCTTTCTCGTCGTCCAGGTAAATATCCGCATCCCGCGAAATCTTGATACTGTAACAGCTTTCCACCACATACCCCGGAAAGATGCTGGACAGGTTGGCCCTGATAATATCGTCGATAAACATAATATAATGCTTCCCTTCATGCGACGGCAACTCGATAAAACGGGGAACTTTCGCATACGGGATCTTCATCAAGGCATAATAATACTCTGGCACATAATCCGGCTCTGCCATCCGCTTACTCTTCTTTATCATCCGGATAACCAGGTAAAGACGGCGGTCGCGTATGAATGTACGGATATCTCCCGCCTGTATCATCACAGGCGAAAGGAAAGGGAAGACCTCTTCGTTAAAGAAGTTGTGCACAAATTCTTCATGGAACGGTTCCGGATTGCTGTCCTGGTACAGATAGATATCCTGCCGGTTCAGCTCCTGCAATACTTTTGAAAAGATACGGTAATATTCCCGTTGCTGGCGGTTCACTTCTTCGGTTATTTCGGCCAGTATCTCTTCCGCCTCAGCGCCGCTCTCATCGGTGAAATTCTTTTTCATGATCACGCCCCGGTGCTCGGCAACCCTTATTTCGTAGAACTCTTCGAGATTGGACGAATAGATAGAAAGGAACTTAATACGCTCATAGATAGGTAGCGCATCATCTTCCGCCTCCAGCAAAACGCGATAGTTGAAAGACAGCCAACTGATATCCCGTTTGAAATATTTATGTGAATTCTCCATCGTATTATTATCTTCGGTCGGTAAATATAAATACTTTTGCGAGATAAAAGAAATTGTTATGCTTAAAATAGGACTTCTTTCAGATACCCACGCCTGGTGGGACAACAAATATGCGGAATACTTCTCCGAATGCGATGAAATCTGGCATGCGGGAGACATCGGTTCGGACGGCCTGGCTGCCCGGTTGGCAGCCTTAAAACCGTTTCGTGCCGTTTACGGTAATATAGACAGTCAGTCGCTCCGCTTGCAATATCCGCAAGTCGCCCACTTCAAGGCAGAGGAAGTGAACGTGATGATGACGCACATCGGCGGATATCCGGGACGTTATAACCCGGCTATCCGCAAAGAGCTATACGACATGCGCCCCAACCTCTTCATTGCCGGACATTCACACATACTGAAAGTAGCTTTCGACAGAAGCCTGAATTGTTTGTACATGAATCCGGGCGCGGCCGGCAAGAGCGGGTTCCATCAGGTAAGGACGCTGATACGTTTCATTATTGACGGACAACAAATCAAGGACTTGGAAGTTATAGAACTGGGACATCGTTAACAATCTCCACAACAGAAGTTTTCCGCCAGTAGAACCGTATTCTGCAAATAGTCGAACTCCTGCTCGAAATATTCGCTGAAAACACCCGAGCCTAAGTTTGCTTCTATCTGTTTAGTGGTCCAGAGCTTACCGTTCGGCTGTTTGATCTGGTTCATTATCTCTTCAGAACGTACACAGATAACGTAGAGGTTGACCAAATGTTTCACCTTTTCGTTCTCGAATGTATAACGAATCAGGAACCGGGGCATCATATCCTCTTTTTCCCCTAACTCACCGATCGTTTCCCGCACCGTGCTTTCTATGCTATGGCGAAACAAAACATAACTGTAATACGGATAATCGATCGTATCCGGCGATACGAATGCTTTCTTTCCTCTCGTCACCAGATACAGCATTCCCTGGTAGATGACTGCCACACGTACAACCGGATGGTAATACTTTTTAGGCAAAGAACGGCTTACGGAACGGGCAATACAGCCGATCACCTTTCCCCCGTCATTCAACACCGGCAGCCACATTTCTTTGCGAAGACTGCCTTGCATCATCGAAATCCTTATCTGTTCATACAGGATCAGGAACACCCCGATCACGATCCCAAGCTCCCTATACAGGAAACGCTCCATACGCACACCTTGCATCGTATCCGGCAGGATACTGTACACCAGGATAATAAACAAGTGCAATGTATAGAGATTCTGGACAAGCTGGGCAACAAAAAAGAATTCATTCAACGTAGTACGCATCAACGTCCGTTTGTAGGTCGGATGCTTGGAGGTCCGGATCTTGCGCAATATCGACCGTTTGGCAAATCCGAGAAACGCCAATACGACAACCAGTAATACTTCAGTTATTAACGGAGAATAAATAAACAACACCGGCTCAAGCCTGATACAAAGAAAAATCGAATAAAGAACTAATGTCGTTGCGGCCGGTAATAACAGGAACTGATAGACCTTATCTTTACTAAGTATTTGAAATAAAAAAATACATACAAAACAAAAAGTAACACCGATTATGAAGGATAATAAGTATGAAAAATAATTATCCAAAAACATAAACAGCAGCAGTGGCACTAAGCCAATGGCCTGGTTATCCAGGCTCCTCTTCACTTTATTCATACCCATTCCCCCTTTTTTCCCTTTATAACATAACAAACTGTATAAAGAAATGTTCTCACCATCATACGTGTTTTTCGGCGTGATAAGAGGAACGGACCAGCGGAGCACTCTCCACTTTATTGAACCCTTTTTGTAAAGCAATTGATTTATAGGTCTCAAACTGTTCAGGAGTGACGTATTCCTTTACCGGAATATTTTTTCGGCTGGGCTGCAAATACTGTCCGATTGTCAGGACAGAGACTCCGGCGGCCCGTACGTCATCCATCAACTCATACACTTCTTCCGCCGTTTCGCCCAGGCCGACCATGATACCGGTTTTAGCGACAACGCCTTGTCCTGCAATGCGTGCAAGCACCGAAAGGCTCACATCGTATTTGGCAGCGCTACGCACTTCCGGGCTGATCCGGCGAACCGTTTCCATATTATGGGATATAATTTCAGGAGCCGCTTCCACCACCATGTCCACTAATTCCAGACGTCCCTGGAAATCGGGTATCAGGACTTCGACAGTCGTTTCCGGGTTTACCTCTTTTATGGTACGGATCGTATCCACCCAGTGCTGTGCACCCAAATCCGGCAAATCGTCCCTATCGACCGAAGTGATCACGGCATGTTTCAGCTGCATCAACCGGATACTTTCCGCCACATTCGCCGGTTCTTTCGCATCCAGCGGAAGCGGTTTGCCGGTCAGCGTATTGCAAAAACGGCAGGAGCGGGTGCAAATATCACCCGCAATCATAAAGGTTGCCGTCCCCCGGCTCCAGCACTCTCCCATGTTCGGGCATTTCCCGCTGGTACAAATCGTATGTAAGCAGTGAGATTCCACGATACTTTTTGTCCGTGTGAACTGCTCGTTCCCCCCCAGCCGGATCTTCAACCAATCCGGCTTTCTCAAATGTTCTGACATTATAAGTTATAAATTATCGAATAAGAAATTAGACATTCTGGTGTACAGGTGATAGCGGGTGTTTCCTCCGTAAATACTGTGGTTACGGTCTTTATAAACCTGCATCTCAAACTGTTTACCGGCTTGCACCAGTGCTTCCGCATAATCCATCGTCTGCTGGAAGTGTACATTATCGTCGGCCGTACCATGGATCAGCAACAGTTTTCCCTGCAAATCCTTCGCCAGACGGATCGGGGAAGTAGCGGCATATCCTTGAAAGTTTTCTTTCGGCGTGCGCATAAAGCGTTCCGTATAGACAGAGTCATAATATTTCCAGTCGGTAGGAGGTGCAACCGCAATGCCGGCCTTAAAAGTGCCGTTACCGACACTCATGGACATCAGCGTGTTATATCCGCCGAAACTCCACCCCCAGATCGCCATACGGCTCTTGTCGACAAACGGCAGTTTGCCTAATGCCTGCGCAGCTTCGACCTGGTCTTTCGACTCCAGTTCGCCCATACGCAGATAGGTGCATTTACGGAAGGCTTCGCCCCTGGCACCAGTTCCGCGCCCGTCCACACAAACCGTAATAATACCGTTGGCAGCCAAATACTGTTCCCAATCGAAACTGTATTTATCCAGCACCTGCTGGGAGTTCGGACCGCTATACTGGAACATCAGGACCGGATATTTCTTCGATTCGTCGAAGTCCACCGGCTTCACGATCCAGGCGTTCAGCTCATAGTCGGAAGCTGTGCGCACTTTGATAAACTCTTTCTTCGCATACGAGTAACCGGCCAGCTTGTCGATCAGGCGGGCGTTGTCCTGCAAGACACGCAGCACTTTGTTCGACTTCGTTTCGTTTACCGTAATCTTTACCGGCGTATTGGCATTGGAATATTGGTTTACATAATAAGCGAAGTTATCACTGAACGTTGCGTTGTTCGTACCTTCCCCGGTCGACAGTTTGGTCTTTACGCCTTTTGCGTCGACCTTATAGACAGCACGGCGCATCGGGCTTTCTTCCGCCGATTCGTAATAAACCGTCTTTGTTGCCTCGTCGTAACCTAAGAAAGCGGTCACGTCCCAGTTCCCTTTCGTTACCTGGCGCTGCATGACGCCTGTCGGTGAATACAGGTAGATGTGTGCATAACCATCCTGTTCGTTTACATACGAGAAGCTGTTCGTATAGAAATGGATGGAGTTCAACCATTCCGAATCGACATAGGCCTTGTTCTCATCCCGCAAGATCAGGCGGAACACGCCGCTCTTCGGGTTGGCGTAATACATATTGAATACATTCTGATGGCGGTTCAGCGTCATCACGGCCAACTGGTCCGAATTATTGGTAAAGACAATCCGGGGAATATAGCTATCCTCTTCCACGGGGACTTTCAGCGTTTTCGTATCTTTTGTCGTTACATCGTAGGCATGCAGCGTCACCTTCGAGTTCTTCTCGCCTGCCTTCGGATATTTATAGTCGTAATAACCGGGATAGAGTCCTGTACCGAACATCTGCATCGAGTATTCCGGCACTTCCGATTCGTCGAAACGGACAAACGCTAACTGCTCGCTGTTCGGCGACCAGGCCATCAAGTTCGTCACGGCAAATTCTTCTTCATACACCCAATCGGTTATACCGTTCAGAATCTTGTTCAGCTCACCGTCTTTCGTCACCTGTACTTCCGTATCGAAATCGAACTTACGGATCCAGATGTTGTTATCGCTCACATAGGCAACCATCCGTCCGTCCGGCGAGAAAGTCGGAATCATCTGCTTGCTCTTGGAATCGGAGATCGGTTTCACGTAATTACGGCGCACGTCATAATCGTAGACATTTGCCCGGAACGAGCGGCGGTAAATCGGCTCCGTATCACGCCATACCAGGATATGGTGCCCGGTGCTGCTGATCGTATATCCCTCGAACGTATCGAACGTACATTCGCGGGCCTTCGCTGCATTAAACAATGTATCGACAGGCGCACCTGTACGATAGGAATATTTTATAATCATGTTACGGGCATCGTTCATCGCCGTATAATGCTCGCCGTCAGGCAGCGAACGCATCTCACCGATATTAGTAACCTGGCGGAACTCTCCGTCCGTAATCTCTTTTAAATCGATACGCTTACTTCCATTCTGCGCAGACAGGCCACCGGCCAGCAGGAGTGCAAGTAAAGCCCCAAACCCAAATCGTTTCATATATACTCTTATTGTTTTCTTAATGTTTCAAATAGAACAGATTGCAAAGTTAGTACATTCTCGCTGGATTTAACAGAAAACTGCCGACTAATAAAGGATATTTGTGTAGAACAGAGGCTCCCAGATATCATTTTATCAAATTATTAACCACCGGATATTGCCCTTTAACCATTATAAATTACCTTTGCCGACATGGAAAACAGCAAACCATATCGGGACTTCGGTGACTTCCTTCGGGAAGTCTTTCCCCACAAAGTACAAAAGATATCGATCAACGCCGGTTTCACCTGTCCCAACCGTGACGGGACGAAAGGTTTCGGTGGCTGCACGTATTGTAACAACCAGACGTTCAGCCCGGAATACTGCCATACGGAGAAAAGTGTCACGGAGCAGCTGGAAGAAGGTGTCCGCTTCTTTTCCCGCAAATATCCGGATATGAAATACCTGGCCTATTTCCAGGCCTATACAAACACATACGATGAACTGGATTCGCTGATCGCCAAATACGAGGAAGCCCTCTCCTATCCAGATGTCAGGGGACTGATTGTCGGAACCCGCCCGGACTGTATGCCGGAGGCTTTACTGGATTATTTCGCCGCTCTGTCCAAAGAAAAATTCGTCATGATCGAATACGGCCTGGAAAGCACACTGGACCGTACGCTCGTCCGCATCAACCGCGGCCATACGCATGCCGAATCGGAAGACGCCATCCGCCGGACAGCAGCCAAAGGCATTTATACCGGCGCCCACCTGATATTAGGCCTGCCGGGAGAAAGCCGGGACGAGATCCTGCATCATGCCGATGTCCTTTCCACGCTGCCGCTTACCACGCTGAAACTGCACCAGTTGCAGCTGATCCGCAACACGCGCATGGCGAAGGAACAGGCCGAGCACCCCGAACAGTTCCACCTCTACACCGCGGACGAATACATCGAGCTGGTCATCGACTTCATAGAACGATTAAACCCCTCTATTGTGGTAGAGAGGTTTGTATCGCAATCCCCCAAAGAGTTGCTGATCGCACCGGATTGGGGACTCAAAAACTTTGAATTTACGGCAAAGGTAAATAAACGTATCTTAGAACGAAATGCGCGGCAAGGACGTCTGTTCACTCCTTCTTCTTCGGAGCGACTTCTCCCTGGTAGGTAATGCTCTGCCTGTTTGTCGGCGTTACGCTTATAATGGCAGAACCGTTAGAAAACACCTGCACGTCGAAACGGAAAGTATCTTCTTTGGTACGGGTTACGAATTTAATTCGAGCGGTTCCCTTCTTCTCGAAGGTAGATTGATAATCGGTAATTGATTCTTCAAAACGCAGCCCGTCGCCTCCACCATACGGCAAAGAATACGCTCTTCCGAAATAAGGAAGATAAGAAATCGCCGAATCACCGCGCATCTCAAAAGAGTAAGGAGTCGTCAGGTTCACCGTACGCCCTCCCATTGGCAGTGCGCGGTCTACGTCTATCGTAAACCGCTGCTCATCTATCATTTCTTTTATCTCTTTCGCTTTCTGCTCTTTCCTTTCTTTCTTAGTCTGGGAATAAAGGGATTGCCCTCCGAGAAAGAGGACAATCCCCATAAAAAATAATAACCTGATGTTCTTCATATAACCTTAAAAACTAAACACTATTATTTGCCTTTCTATATATAAGACAACTCATAGGCTTAAAAGGTTTATTCCAATATCATTAAATTACTTTAAAATCAAAGAAAAAAGGGCTTCCGAAAACTCGGAAACCCTCGTGTGACCAGGGTGGGATTCAAACCCACGACCTTCAGAACCGGAATCTGACGCTCTATTCAGCTAAGCTACCCAGCCAAAGACAGCGCAAAAGTAGACATAATCTTGCAGGAAAACAAACGAACGGGCAAAAAAAGATTACTTTTGATATTTTGCAACCCTCCAGTAGATAATCACTTCCATTTTGCAAATAAAATAAGGCATACGATTGCTATTTTGCCATTAATCATTATCTTTGCCACGCATTATTTACAAACACAAAGCACAACAAACATATGAGCTATCTAATTAAACCCGCAGGATACAGGGCTTTATTGAACTTATCGCAGACTGAGATGGGTATCAAAAAGATTAAAGACTTTTTCCAGCAAAACCTGTCTTCCGAATTGCGGTTGCGGCGTGTCACCGCCCCGTTGTTCGTTTTAAAAGGGATGGGTATCAATGATGACTTGAACGGCACGGAACGCGCAGTCACGTTTCCAATCAAAGATTTGGATGATTCCAAAGCGGAAATTGTCCATTCGCTTGCCAAATGGAAACGCCTGACACTCGCCGACTACCAAATCGAAAAAGGATACGGAATCTATACCGACATGAATGCCATCCGCTCCGACGAAGAATTGGGCAACCTCCATTCTTTATATGTAGACCAGTGGGACTGGGAACGTGTAATGGGTGCGGAAGAACGGAATGTGGACTTTTTGAAAGAGATTGTACGCCGCATCTACGCGGCAATGGTACGCACCGAATATCTGGTTTACGAAATGTTTCCGGAAATCCGTCCGACGCTTCCCCAGCATATTCATTTCATCCACTCCGAAGAGCTATTGCTAAAGTATCCGACTTTCACCCCGAAAGAACGGGAAGATGCGATCACAAAGGAATACGGAGCCGTGTTTATCATCGGCATCGGTTGCCAGCTGAGCAACGGCAAGAAACATGACGGACGTGCTCCGGACTACGACGACTGGTCGACAGTTGCCGAAAACGGGCAGGTCGGATTGAATGGCGATTTGCTTGTCTGGGACGAAGTGCTGAACCGCTCGATGGAACTTTCATCCATGGGTATCCGTGTCGACAGAGAAGCATTGCTCCGCCAGTTGGCGATATGCGGTGCCGAAGAAAAGAAAGAATTATACTTCCACAAACGCCTCCTGAACGGCGAACTGCCATTGAGCATCGGTGGTGGTATCGGACAAAGCCGCCTGTGTATGTTCTACCTGCGCAAAGCCCATATCGGAGAAATCCAGGCAAGCATATGGCCGGAAGATATGCGCCGGGAAGCCCGTGCTGCCGGCATGTACCTTATTTAATTGAAAATTGATAATTGAAAATTGAAAATTATTTCGGATATTCGCACAACAAAGATAATTTTCAATTTTCAATTACAATTATGGACGTTAAGATAGAACAGAGCTGGAAGCAACGATTGAACCCAGAGTTTGAAAAAGATTACTTCAGACAACTGATAACCTTTGTCAAAGACGAATATCGCCAAAGAACCATCTATCCTCCCGGCCCCTGTATCTTCAGCGCGTTCGAACACTGTCCGTTCGACAAGGTCAAAGTGGTCATTCTCGGACAAGACCCTTACCACGAACCGGGACAGGCACACGGACTTTGCTTCTCCGTCCAGGACGGGACACCGTTCCCGCCGTCACTCATCAATATATTCAAAGAGATTGAAAGCGATTTAGGCAAGCCGGTTCCACAGACCGGTAACCTGTTACGCTGGGCGGACCAGGGCGTCCTGTTGCTCAACGCAACCCTGACTGTCCGTGCACATCAGGCCGGTTCGCACCAGAATAAAGGTTGGGAAGAATTTACCGATGCCGTCATCCACCGCCTGGCGGAAGAACGGAGCCATATCGTTTATATACTTTGGGGATCGTATGCACAGCGGAAAGGAGCTTTCATTGATGCGGCACACAACCTGGTACTGAAATCGGCACACCCGTCTCCCCTATCCGCTTACCGCGGCTTTTTTGGAAACAAACACTTCAGCAAAGCAAACGACTATCTGATCGCTACGGGACAGACACCGATAGAATGGTAAATTATTTCCAGGTCTGTCCGTCACGATAGTTGCTGCTCTGACGCCATTTCAGGTCTTTCAGCAGGGACGAACTTACAGCAATATTAAAGGTATAAGACTTATAAGGACCTACGGGGACGAAACTGGCGGTCATCTGCCAGCAGTGCAGGTCGCGGGTTATATTACAAGTCATGTATGAAATCTTTTTCGTATCGAAGTCGTACGTCGCATTGAAGTTAAAACGCCAGTTCTTCGTCGGCTGGATATTACCGTTAAAGCTCAACGCATGCGTCAACTTATAATTATATTCCATTTTATTCGGATTAAAATCACCATAACGCAACTGCATACTATAGCTGAACGAAAGGCTCCAAGGCACCTTATTGATCATATAACCATACGAATCATACTCGCCCGTCTCTTTCTTCGTACCCCGTAAGCGGCCACCTTCCGTTTTTGCTTGCTGGTCGCCCTCCTCTCCCGGAGAGATTTGTTCAAATTCGGGATCGTTCGTGGCGTTCGGATCGGCAGGAGGATTGTTGGAGTCGTCCTTGTCTTTCTTGCCGAACAACTTACCGAACGTATCGTTATTAAATGTATAAGAGAAGCTCGTTCCCGTCTGGCGCAGACGACCGAGGCCCTTACCGGCTTTCCAACGCGGGATATCCAGACGGCGAACCGTCTTTGTCGCATCGTCATACCCGTATGTGTAGGTATCGAACGTACCGTTCAGATTCAAAGTATAACTCTTGGAGAATTTAAGGCGCAGACCGACACTCAAGTCGCTCCACTTGAATGAATCGGCGGCCATGTTATAGCTCATACCCAACGACAGCTTATCGATCAGGCTGATCTTGCGCTCACCCGTCGAATCGCGATCCGACTTAATCTTCATTTCGAGGTTGTTATCCAGCTGGAAGCTTACACTCCCCGACTTCCCGTTTGGAGCCGTACCGAACATCCCGTTCGCAAAAGGCGAGTAAGAAAGATGCTGCTCCTGGCCGTACTGGTCTTCATAAGTAAGATCCTTCCAGAAACCATATTTGGCAGCTCCGAAATCCGGCGTATAACTCAATGTAACGGAAGGCTCGAAGCGATGGCGTATCATCTGAATCTTATCCCCTAAAAAAGGCAACGGCTTATAGAAACCATACAAGGTCGTAGAGGCAGAAACGGACGTGCTATAGTCGAACACACGATAGAAACCGTAAGTCGTATCGCGGTCCACCACCGTCTTCTTTTGCATATCGTAGGCCTTTTCCACTTTATTGGTATACCAACGTTCGGTATAGCTGAGCGACGGAGAGATATTCAGATATTTGAGCAATGTAAAGGTTGCGCTGACCGGAATCTGGTGCTGCATGGCGTTCCGCCAATCCTTTACCAGGCTCGACTTAAAAAGTTTGTCTTCTTTCGTATCGATACTGTTACGCAGATAACCGTTATAACTCATGGAAATCTTTTCATACCAACGTTCCTTGCCGACAGCGCTTTTCCGCTTGAACGGGAAGATACGGCTCATGGTAATCGTGATATCGGGCAGCGTCAGCGAGATCGTCGAGTCTTTGGAACGCTGGTTCACATTCATGGTAGCCGAGAGGCTGAACGGGTTATTCGGGAAACGTTGCGTCAAACTGATACTGGAACCTTTCGTATTCTGGTTCGCATCTGCAAACCCTTGCGAACCGGGATAGAAACTGTTCAGGTTATTACGGTCGTAGCTACTGGTCGCGAAGTTCACACTGGCCGAGAACGTCCGGTAAGGGTTTGCTTTCGGGTCCTGCGAATGCGTCCAGTTCAATTTAAAGTCTTTCGACAGGCTATAGTCAGGAAGTCCTTTGTCTCCCAAACGGGTAACCAGGTAAGAGGCGTTGAAGCTACCCGAAAACTTATACCGCTTGCGGTAAGAAGAGCGCGCCGACAGTCCCCATGAACCTTTCGTATAGATTTCACCGGTCAAGGCCAGGTCCATATAATCGCTCAACGCAAAGTAATATCCCCCGTCACGCAGATAGAAACCGCGCGAACTTTCATCACCGAACGTCGGCATGATGACACCGGAAGAATACGAACTGGAGAACGGGAAGAAACAGAACGGCAAGCCGATCGGGTAAAGGGGCACATCCTCGAACACCATATAAACCGGTCCGGTCACAATGTTCTTTTTCGGACGGACTTTCGCCTTTGTCATCTGGATATAGAAGTGGGGATGGTCGTGCTCATCGCAAGTCGTATAGCGTCCGCCCACCATATTCAGGACATCATTATCCATCTTTTTGGTACGTCCGGCGGTCACATATCCTTCGCCCTGCTGCGTGATTACATCCGTAATATATCCCTTTTTCGTACCGAAATTATAGCGCATCGTCTTGGATTCGTATTGCTGGTCGCCATCCTTGAAAAGCGGATAGCCGAATTCTTCCCCGATCGAGTCAAGGCCGAAGGTAGCATACACAAGGCTACTGTCCATATTCATCTCTATATTCTCGGATTGGAGTTCGATCTGTTGATATTTTACGTTGCTTTCCCCAAACAGATAGGCCCAGTTATTACCGGTCATAATGATCGAGTCTTTTGCCTCATACGAAACCGGCGCATCCAGCCCCGCCTGCTTTCTCGGAACGGTATCCAATACAGCCACACTGTCGGCAGGCACGATCGTATCGCCCACAACAGCCAGTACCGTGTCGGTTGGAGCAATAAGTTCCTGCGCCTCAGTCATCAGGTTTCCGGTGAGGAAAAACAACAAAATAATCAGGCATTTGTATTTCAAAAACATTCCGTCGTTATTTGCAGTGTGTTACAGCGGGCAAATGTATAACTTTTTAGTGAGCCAATCCCTTTTTATTCCCCTAAAAAGAGTTTACACCAGTTATCAAACCGCATAACAGTGTCATTCCCATACTTGGAAAGCCCCTGTTTAACCTTTTCGACAGACTTCTCTTTATCCAGTTTCGTTTTGCTGTAAAACTTATCGGCGAAACAAATCAATTGTTCTTCCAAGGTTTCCGGCATAAAGTCGCGATGCGGAAGAGGCAAGTTGCGTTCTTCGATCATCGCCAGCGTAATACCCGTTCCGGTATGCCGCTCACACACACGGGCATGGCGGGGATAGCCTTCCGCCCGCATCAGCTCGGCGCCGAGGTAGCCGTGGCAAATATATTCGGCATCACCGTAACAAGCTATATCGGGAGCGTTACAACGGAAAATACCTATATCGTGCAGCATCGCCGCTTCTTCCACAAAAGTCAAGTCGAGATTCATCTCCGGATGCATCCGGGCTATGGCCAAGGCCTTATCAGCCACGCTTCTACTATGAATAACCAATATCCGGTACACTTCCGAGTCCACCGGGTAGTATTTGGCTATAATATCTAAAGGGTTCATATTTTCCTATATCTTTATATTGGATGACAAAGATAAAGAATAGATAACGACTATCAAAATAATAAGATATGAGACGGATTCGAGAAGGGGGGCTTATTATAGTTCCGGATACGGCACGTCAAGCACAGGGACAAAGAAGCGGTAGCCCTATAAAACGACAAAGTCCCGGAAGTGTTACCATCTTCCGGGACTAATCTTTTGTATGCTTTCGTCCTTCACAGGGCTACAGGCTACATTGAACTTTTAATTCAATTACTTTAGTATTATTAATATTAAACTTGACCGCTTGTTCGCCTGTCACAGGGTAATTGGTGTTGATTGGGATAAACGGATATTCATCCGTAATGTAGAGACGGACGGCCGTCCGTCTCTACGCGCATCCCGCACAACCCCGCGCAATCTATTTAGAATTATTTGATTATAAATTCATTCTTATTTTACGATTGCCTTTACAGCTTCTTCACCTTCGATAGCAACTACAACTACACCGGCAGAAGCAGCGATGGTTGCATTGTCAGAAGAAAGAACTGTGTTAGCAACTGTCTGGCCTAAGATGTTCGTGATAACAACCTTCTTGCCCTGTGCACCGATGATCTGAACACCACCGTTAGCAGCGATAACTGTTACGCCTTCAGCGTTGATCGTTTCGTTACCTGTTGCAGCTTCGTCTTCCGGAGTTACGTTAAGAACGTTTACTACAACTGCGTCTTCTTTCGGACCCATTGCCAATACACCGTTGATGTTATGAACATAGTTCTTACCGTTGTTATTCTGGCATACGATGTTGTATTCGTTATCTGCATCTTTGCTTGCAAATTCAAAGCTGAACTGGAAGTTCTTAACACCTGCCTTAACAGCATGTTCCAAATCGTCAGCAGAAGTACCGCCTGCAACAGAAACTGTGTCGATCTTAGCAGCAGCATCCATAGTCGGAACTAACAATGTATCCTGTGCCATGATAGAAGCAGTGCGGAACATTACGCGGTTTGCACCTGCACCATAGATATACGGAAGTTCTTTGTTTGCATCCTTTGCAGCAGCAGAGTCTACGGAGTTCCACATATACAGTCTGCTTGCTGCCACTTCTTCTGTTTCTTTTACACCCTTCGTGATGTAGTAAGTGTAAGGAGCAGCATTTTCATAATGAGCTGTATCCAACCAGAAGATAAAGTCTAAG
>QWCH01002887.1_pt1 | contig 19830 bp, 22 predicted proteins | sample 1972671 | NCBI WGS metagenome assembly QWCH01 (sample SAMN09866713, study PRJNA288562) | Human gut metagenome isolate term3_stool, whole genome shotgun sequencing... | isolation source: gut | host: Homo sapiens | place: USA: California | reverse complement strand
AATCCAAAACCGATCAAGATTTCGGACGAAATAGAAAAATAGCCGAAACAGGGGGTTATTGTCTATTTTGTTATTTTCAGGAGGCTTAAAACTAAGAAAAAGTGAACCTGTAAATGATGATTTATCGGTAAGACGCTACGTTTGTATTACCGGACGCAGATTTCGCAGACGACGCAGAGGAACGCAGATCATTTATTGTTTTAAAAGAAAATAAGTCTGCGTACCTCTGCGTAATCTGCGCCCGTCTGCGTCCGGTAAATACGAGCAAACGCACCGATAAATCATTATTTATTGTTTCAAATATGGCAAACAATGAGTCTGCCGAAGAATTGCCGGGAATTGATAAAGCGTGCCCCTTTTCTGTAATCTCTATCTCTTTTGTGTATCGTTAATTGAATTAGTTCAATTTTATATTTAAACCGAACCAGTATTTTTGCACCGTATTTCTTATATTTGCTGAATATATAATAGTAAGGGGTTGGAATAGTTCAGAATAGGAACCGAATAAAAAGAGATAGAGATGAAAAGATTTGTCGTATTAGTCGCATTGCTGGTCTCGTCGGGCTATGCGAATGCGCAGCAGGCGCTGACGTTGGAGCAATGCCGTCACTTGGCGATCCAAAACAATAAAGAGTTGAAGATTTCGGGCGAAAAGATCAAAATGGCAGGTGACGAGAAGAACGCCGCTTTTACCAAATATTTCCCGCAACTTTCCGCTACAGGTGCGTATCTGTGGAACCAGAAGGATATTAACCTGCTGGATATGGGAGCGTTGAGTACGTCCATAGGTGGCGCGCTCGGGCCGATTGCCCAATTGCCGGTGTTCGGACAATTGATGGAAGGAGTGGGGGATATGCAACACCTCGACATCCAGAATATCTGGGTGGGAAGCGTTTCGCTTGTGCAGCCTGTCTTTATGGGTGGTAAGATCATCAATTACAATCAGATCACCAAGTATGCCAAACAACTGGCCGAGTCGATGAACGACCAGCAGTTGCAGGATGTCATTTATAAGACCGATGAAACCTATTGGCAGGTGATCTCTCTGGTCAATAAAAAGAAGTTAGCCGATGCTTATGTGGACTTGCTCCGTAAGACCGACCACGATATTACCGCTATGATAACCGAAGGTGTTGCCACCGAGGCTGACGGCCTGTCGGTCAAAGTCAAACTGAACGAGGCGGAGATGGCGCAGACAAAAGTCAACAACGGCTTGGCTCTTTCCCGTATGTTGCTGGCGCAGATATGCGGTCTGCCGCTCGAAGAACCGCTTGCCTTAGCTGATGAGGATATCGAGGATTTCCCGACTGAACCGGTCCTGACGGCTGCCGATGTAAACGAAGCGTTCCTGAACCGTAACGAGTTGAAAAGCCTTGACCTGGCTACAAAGATATATAAACGTAAGGAGCGGATCGTGTTGGCGGATATGTTGCCCAACGTCGCTTTCATGGCGAACTACCTGGTTACCAATCCCAATGCGATGAACGGCTTTAAGAATGAATTTGCCGGGATGTTCAATGTCGGCGTGATGGTGAAAGTGCCGCTTTCCGGCTGGTGGGAGGGAAGCTATAAACGCAATTCCGCCCGTGCCGAGACGCGTATCAAGTCGTTGGAATTACAGGATGCCCGTGAAAAGATCGAATTGCAGGTCAATCAATCCGTTTATAAGGTGAACGAAGCAAGCAAGAAGCTGATTGCCTCTTCCCGCAATATGGAGAATGCCGAAGAGAACCTCCGCCATGCCAACCTGGGTTTCGAAGAGGGGGTGATTCCCGCCTTGAACCTGATGGAGGCGCAGACGGCGTGGGTTTCGGCCCGTTCCAGCCTGATCGACGCACAGATAGAAGTCAAACTGACCGAAGTTTACCTGACGAAGGCAATGGGTAAGCTTTCCGTAAACGAACAAGAATAATAACGATAAAAACAAAATAGAGATGGACGAGAATAAGAAGTTTTCGATCAATAACATGCTGCTGGCATTTATCGCGTTTTTAGGTGTGGTAGGATTAGTAGCTTTAACGGGTTTCTTTCTGTTGACGCCGCCGGACGATATCATTATGGGACAGGCGGAAGCAACCGAGGTGCGTATTTCCGGCAAAGTGCCCGGCCGTATCGAAGCCTACCGTTTCGGTGAGGGTGACAGGGTGAAGGCGGGCGACACGCTCGTATTCCTCGATACACCCGAGGTGTTGGCCAAACTACAGCAGGCGGAAGCTGCGCGCAAAGCGGCCGAAGCCCAAAACGCAAAGGCTATCAAAGGAGCGCGTGCGCAGGAAATAGCCGGCGCTTATGAAATGTGGCAGAAGGCTAAGGCTGGTTTGGAGATTGCCCATAAATCATATACGCGTGTGCAGAACCTTTTCGAGAAAGGCGTGATGTCCGCGCAGAAGCGCGATGAGGCGGAAGCCAACTATAAGGCGATGGCAGCTACGGAAAAAGCCGCCAAGTCGCAATATGATATGGCGATGGATGGTGCCCGGGTGGAGGATAAGGCGGCTGCATCCGCACTTGTCCAGCAGGCCGGCGGGGCTGTTGCCGAAGTGGAATCTTATCTGAAAGAGGCGGTTTTGCTTTCTCCGATCGACGGCGAGGTGTCCGAACGTTTTCCCGAAGTGGGCGAACTGGTGGGGACGGGTGCGCCGATTATGAATATCATCGACCTGAACGATATGTGGGTGACATTCAGTATCCGTGAAGACCTCCTGAAAGACATTAAAATCGGTTCCGAACTGAATGCTTTCATCCCGGCGTTGGATAGTCGCCCAGTCAAGCTGAAAGTCTATTATATGAAAGATATGGGGACGTATGCCGCCTGGAAAGCGACCAAGACAAACGGGCAGTTCGATTACAAGACGTTCGAGGTGCGCGCCCGTCCGCAGGAAAAGGTTGCTGACTTGCGTCCCGGAATGTCTGTTATCATGAAGAAAAAAGGAAATGAATAATGGGTAAACAGTGTTTGCATAGCATCTGGATGATAGCCCGGCGGGAGATACAGCGGATCGGGAAGAAACCGGTCTACTTCTTCTGTATGTTGGTGGCTCCGACTATCTGTGTCGTGTTTTTCCTGTCGCTGATGAAAGACGGGTTGCCGACCGATATGCCGATTGCTGTTGTGGACATGGACGGTTCATCCAATTCGCGTAACCTGTCGCGCCAATTAGATGCCTTCGAGCAGACGGAGGTGGTGCTGACGACCGTCTCTTTCGAGGAAGCCCGCCAGGCGATGCAGGAAGGGAAGGTCTACGGCATTTTCTATATTCCGAAAGATTTCGGGGTGGATGCGGCGGCCGGACGCCAGCCGAAGTTGTCGTTTTATACGAATGGCACGTACCTGATCGGCGCTTCCCTTTTGTTCCGGGATATGAAGACGATGTCCGTGCTGGCGGGTGCTTCGGTCGGTTTGCAGACCGGATTGGCGCATGGCTATACCGAAGACCAGATTATGGCGCAGCTTCAGCCGATTGTGATCGATACGCATGCGCTCGGGAATCCCTGGCTGAACTATTCGGTTTACCTGAATAACACGTTGCTGCCGGGTGTCTTGCAGTTGATGATTTTTCTGGTGACGGTGCTCAGTATCGGTTCTGAGATCAAATATTCTACGGCACGCCAGTGGTTGCAGATGGGGAATAATTCGCTTACGGTCAGTTTGATCGGAAAGGTATTGCCTTATACGGTGGTCTTTACGGTTGTGGCGTTCCTGTATGGTGCGGCTTTGTATGGCTTCAACTCATTCCCGCTGAGTAGCGGCTGGCTGCCGATGTTGTCGGCGCTATTCCTGTTGGTGATTGCTTCGCAGGCTGTCGGGATCTTTATGATCGGGGTGTTGCCGACTTTCCGTATGGGGTTGAGCTTTGCCAGTCTGTTCGGGATGCTCGCTTTTTCGATTGTGGGTTTCTCGTTTCCGGTGTTAGGGATGGACCCGACCTTGCAGGCTTTAAGCAATATGTTCCCGCTTCGCCATTATTTCCTGATCTATGTGGACCAGGCTTTGAACGGAAGGGCTTTCTTTTACAGTTGGACCGAATATGCCTGGCTGTTAGGATTCCTTATCCTGCCTTTCCTGATCGGAAAACAGTTGAAGAAAGCGCTGTTGTACTTTAAATATATTCCGTAAAACAGAAAGTGATGAAAAAAGAACATCGTTTACGATATATAATCAAGCAGGGAATTCTGGATACCTTTTATATCTGGAAAGATGAACTGAAGAATGTGTTCCGGGACGAAGGGGTGCTGATCTTCTTCTTCCTGGTGCCGTTTGCCTATCCATTGCTGTATTCTTTCATCTACAACAACGAGGTGGTACACGAGGCCAAGATGGTGGTTGTGGACCAGTCCGACTCGTATCTGAGCCGCGAGTTTACCCGCCGGGTGAATGCAACGCCGGATGTGGAGGTGATTGCCGTCTGTACGGATATGGAAGAGGCAAAGCGGATGCTGGACGAAAAGAAGGCATACGGGATTCTCTATTTTCCGACGGAGTTCAGCAAAGATTTGCATAGGGGCAAGCAGACGACCGTCCCTTTGTATTGTGATATGAGCAGCTTGCTGTTCTATAAGGCTTTCTTGTTGTCGGCAACAGAAGTGTCGCTGGATCTGGGAAAAGAGCTTCGGCGACATAATTCGCCGGGCGCATCGGACAAGCAGGAACAGATCACAGTCGATCCCGTGCCTTATGAGTCTGTGACGATCTTCAATTCGCAGAATGGCTTTGCCAGTTTTTTGGTTCCGGCTATCCTGATCTTAGTGATTCAGCAGACGCTGGTCTTAGGTATCGGTATGTTGGGAGGGACGGCTCGCGAGAAGAACAGTCTCCATAACCTTGTACCGGTCAGCCCTCATTTTAACGGGACGTTGCGGGTCGTGTTCGGCAAGTCCTTGACGTATATATTGATTTATGTGGTGGTCTGTATCTGGGTAGTGGCGGTTGTACCGAAACTGTTCTCTTTGCCACAGGTGGGAGATCCTATGACGATTTTGCTGTTTCTTCTGCCGTATCTGTTTGCCTGCATCTTTTTTGCGATGACTTTATCCGGCTTTATGACTAACCGTGAGGCCCCCATGTTGCTGTTTGTCTTTACCTCGGTGATCCTGTTGTTCATCTCCGGCGTTTCCTGGCCGAAAGAGGCGATTCCTCCTTTCTGGCAGGTGGTCGGATATGCTTTCCCTTCTACACCGGGTATTCAGGGATTTATCCGTATCAATACCAGCGGGGCGACTTTGAATGAAGTGGTGCATGAATACCACACGTTATGGATACAGGCAGGTGTCTATTTCGTCCTGGCTTGCGTTATCTATCGTTTTCAGATCCGACGCAGCAGGAAATTTTAACGGCATAATGATTGGAACTGTTGATTTTTATGCAGACCTTTGTTGCATGACTTATATAAATTAAAATTTAGTACTATGCAGGACAAGTGTTGCTACCTATTTAAACTTTCAATTATTATTTCCCTGTTATCTTTTATCGGGCTTTCTTGTAATGATGCAGATACTGATGAAAACTCGTTCTCTGTTCGATGGGCAGGGCGACAGGCTGTTATTGGCGGTGTTGTCGAATCGATCTATGTTGAAGGAGGAAGTGGGGACTTTACGGCGGAATCGAGCGATGAGAGTATCGCGGAGGTTGAATATAAGACAAATAATGAGGGCGAACATTATATTAATGTGATAGCCAAGTCGAAAGGTGAAGTCACCATTTATGTTTCCGACGGGGATAAAACAGAGGCGGTTCCTGTGACTGTTGTCGACTATTATGTGCCGATGAACATTAGCGGGACACAAGCCCTTGTTCTGTCAGATGGAAAATCGGATACGGCTCTGGAGATGGATTTGATGAATAAAGATGCCTATTTTAAGAATGAGAATGCGTTTATTTTGCATGAAGACGGGAATAATACTTTTTATGCTTTTAAGAACAGTGATGATATAAAAAATAAGAAGCAATATGCCTCTAAAGGTGTATATCAATTTAAAGAAATTAATAATAAGCATTGTCTGGTACTGGCAGTAGATAAAAAGGAATATGTATTTGAAATAACTGGTTCACAATCGGGTATCCATAGTCTTTATAAACAATTAATGCCTGAATGGTTATTGGAGAAAAACGATACTAAGGCAAATGCACATTTTCTTACTTATACCTTGAAAGAAGATTTTACCGAAGAATATAAGGTGAGGTATTCCGATAGGAATATCAGTCAGGCAGTACTCGAATATACAGTTTTGTTTTTATTTTCCGGTGACTACCCGGTTCCAGTTGAATAAGCAAAGTCTTTTTTGTGAATTTGTTTTGAGGATTTTAACGTTATTATGTAAGGAAACATCAAATATAGTTTTATTTTTGTAGAAATTCTCAAGCAAACTTAATTTTTTAGTACTATGCAAAACAGACGTGACTTTTTAAAGCAAGCATCATTATTGCTCGCGGGGGGTGTGGTGATGCCTCAGTTGTTATCTTCTTGTGCCGGTAAAGCTGCCGCTGCCGACTCGTCCAAGTATATTGGGCTTCAGTTGTATTCTTTAAGAGACCTTGTAAAAGAAGAAGGAATTCAGAAAGTGTTGGAAACCGCTTCCAAGATGGGGTATAAGAACCTTGAAACGGCCGGCTACGATAATGGTAAGGTCTACGGTATGGCTCCTGCCGAATTTAAGAAAATGGTGAACGACCTGGGTATGAAATGTACGAGCGCCCACTTGGGACAGGAGTTCACGAAAGAAAAAGAAGCTGAGGTGATGAGTTGGTGGGACCAGGCTATTGCTGCTCACAACGAATTAGGCGTTAAATATATGGTTCAGCCCTGGATGCCGGTTAATGACAAGACCACGCTGGATGACCTGAAGATGTATTGCGACTATTTCAATACGGTCGGTTATAAGGCTGCTGCTGCAAGTATCGCCTTTGGTTATCATAACCATGACTTCGAATTCCGCAAGATAGAAGATCAGTTGATTTATGACTTCTTGTTGGATAACGTAAGCCCGAACCATGTATTCTTCGAAATGGATGTGTATTGGGTGCAAGAAGGTGGTGGAGATCCCGTTGCCTACCTGAAGAACCGTCCGAGCCAGTTCAAGGCGATCCATATCAAAGATGAGAAGGAAATCGGCGCCAGCGGTAAGATGGATTTCAAACCTATCTTCGACCAGATGTATGCAAATAACATCAAAGACTGGTATGTTGAAGTCGAACAGTACACGCAGAACGATCCCGTTGCCAGCTGTCAGCAGAGTTATGATTACCTGAACAACGCAGATTATGTGAAGTAGTAGAGACGCACGGCTGTGCTTCTCTCTTATGTTATGAAATTTTTAGGCACGGATGAAAAAAAGTAATCCGTGCCTAATTTTATTATGTCAGTTGCTTCTGACCGCATTCATGATATTTTTCCAATCTTCCGCTAAGGCGGTCATACTCGGATAGAGCAGGTCGGCGCCGGCATCCAGCAATACCCGGTCGTCGAGTGGTCCGGTGTTGACTGCTATCGTGAAAATTCCGGCTGCAACGCCTGCCTGCACGCCCATCGGGGCATTCTCTACGACGAAAGCTTCATTGGCTTGCACGCCTGCTTTCTTCAATCCCATCAGGTAGGGTTCGGGATGGGGTTTGCCGTATTTTACGTCGAAGGCCGTTACCATCTTGTCACGTTGGAAGCATCCTGGATAGGTATGTTCCAGTTTATTTATCAGGCTGTGTTGTCCGGAACCGGTGACGACGAGTGTTTGCAGGTTGGACGCTTTGACTGCCTGTAAGACCTCTGCGGCTCCCTGCATCGCCTTTCCGTCATTATATTTATTGAATAAGGTAGCCTTCTCTTCGTAAATGGATTTCTTTTCCTCGTCGGTCGCATCCCGGTGGAAGGTCTTTTGATACAGTTCGTTGATGGTACTTTCGCCTGTCCGTCCTTCATACAGATAGAAAATTTCCGGTGTGGATATCAACTGATGGCTGGTAGCTGTTTCGTACCAGGAACGGGCGTGGAAACGCATGGAGTCGTATAGAACGCCGTCCATATCGAATAGCACGGCTTTAGGAGAAAGTGCAGTTTGTTTCTGCTTTTGCAGATATCGGGTGATCGCTTCTTGAATCATATCTTTTTTTACGCTTAAAAAAACTTCCGCAAAGTTACTAAAATCCTGTAGATTTTTTTATCTTTGGTTCAACGTATCCCGGCGTCCGGGCCATAATAATTACCAATAAAATCAGAAGAGTATGAAAAAGGGTTTATTGTTGTTAGCAGCGCTGCTGTGTACCCTGAGCTATCAGGCGAAAGCCCAGCGTTGGACAGATTTGCAGCATGAGGTATCGTTGAGTTATGGTGGTCTGCCGGTAGTGGATTTGCTGGACCATTATGAAAACTACTTTAATCCGCCTGCATCGGCTGATGCGGACTTGTTTGACGATAAAGGTAAGTTTGGAGCCTTGAATATCAGCTATCTTTTTTATCCGGATGAAAATCTGGGTTTCGGGGTTGTTTATTCTTATACGAACAGTGATAAGCGGATTATTCGCAATGATAAGTTGGTCGGGGATTTCTATAACTCTTTCCATTCTGTTTGCCCCTCCATCAAGTATAACTGGTATAACTATAATTTTATAACGCTTTATTCCCGTATAAATGCAGGTATCGCTATTGCGACCACGAAGTCTTCCTTTATCAATAAGGAATCGTTACCGGAGGAAAAAACGGCGACAAAAGCCTTCTTTATGTACCAGGTGTCTCCGATAGGAATAGAAGTCGGCAAACAGATCGCCGGCTTTGTCGAGGTCGGTTTCGGCCATATGGGTACGGCAATGGCGGGATTGCGTTACCGGATGTGAGATTAATTATAAGATAGGCTAAAAAGGGTGGTGTTATGCCACCCGACCCGTTGTTATTTCCCTTTTTAAAAAGTCATATACGTAACCGGCACTTTGATAGTATAATCCGGTTGCCGGATTACTTAATCGTTCGAAGGTATCCGAATTATAATAGACATCCATTGCTTGTGTCATATCATATTCCCATTCTTCCATAAGGATCTGTATGATTTCGCTACTTAGATCCTCGATTAAAAATTCTATTTGTTCATTTGTCAGTTTCATAATTTCTTTAAATAAGAAAGGGCACGTTCTGTCCCAAAATAATATTGTATGGTCAATCCTTTTGAATATTTTAGTTCTTCTATCAATTTATCCATTGGAATGATTCCCATTTGAAATCGGCGTAATTGATAGGTGACTCCATCATCTGCAATCGGGCCGATTACGATATCGTAAGAATGTATGGGGTGAACACGTTTACGGTCACGATTCATGAAAACGAATTCTGCCCATTCTTCACAATAATCTTCGAATACTTTTGTCTGTAATGTCGAAACGTTTAGGATTCCCTCATCCCATTCGAAGGTCGTTATGTATGGAGTTCCTGTTTGTAATTGTTCCGCTTTTTGCTTAGCTAAAGCTTGCGCTTGTTCATAATCATGTGACAGATAAAAGCCTTGTCCAAAGTCTTTGAAAGGCTTTGAACGTGATAAATCAGGAAAAGAAATTTCCATATTAGAGCCGTGATAGAGTTTCATGCCAACTCCCCTCCATTATTGCGGCAGACCATTGCCAGATTTTCTATGACATCTTCGAATGATTGGGTGTGCAATACATCGTAATGCTTGTGGAGAAATTGCATGCCTTTAAAACGATTCAGATAATTGAACGCTTGTTTCTGCTTGAGCTTATAGGTTGCGGCAAATTCTGCAATCAGAGCTATGGTAAAATCCAGTTTGTTCTTTTCTGTTCGGGACATAGGTTCCTCCTTTCTTTTACATTCTAAAAACAAAGATACAAGAAAACTCTTTAGTATAGAGATATCTTCTTAAAAATAAAAGGTGAAAGTAGGGAGATATCGGACTCCTACTTTCACCTTTTTATTTATGTTATGTACCGACCTAATTACAATCGGGCGCGGATCGCTTCGCTTTCCTTTTCGTATCCCGGTTTGTTCAGCAGGGCGAACATGTTTTTCTTGTATGCTTCAACACCCGGCTGGTCGAACGGATTTACACCTAACATATAACCGCTGATGCCGCAAGCTCTTTCGAAGAAATAGAACAACTGGCCGATGTAGTAAGCGCTTACTTCCGGCATTGTGATCTTGAGGTTGGGAACACCGCCGTCTACGTGAGCCAGCTGGGTACCTAATTCTGCCATCTTGTTTACTTCATCTACACGTTTGCCGGCAAGGAAGTTCAGACCGTCCAAGTTTGCTTCGTCTGTCGGAACAAGTACTTTATGGGTCGGCTCTTCTACAGAGATAACCGTTTCGAAGATGGTACGTTCGCCATCCTGAATCCACTGGCCCATAGAGTGCAGGTCGGTTGTCAGGTCTACGGAAGCCGGGAAAATACCTTTGCCGTTCTTACCTTCGCTTTCGCCGTACAACTGTTTCCACCATTCAGCGATGTAGTGGAGTTTCGGGTGGAAGTTAGCGAGGATTTCAACTTTCTTACCGCTCTTATATAATTCATTACGCGTTGCAGCATAGATTTCAGCCATGTTGTCGGCAAAAGGTACGCTTACGTCTGTCGCTTTTTCCATAGATACGGCACCAGCGACCAGATCGCGGATATTGATACCTGCAACTGCGATAGGCAACAAACCAACCGGAGTCAGTACGGAGAAACGGCCGCCAACGTTGTCAGGGATAATGAATGTCTTATAACCTTCCTGATCTGCCAATGTACGGAGCGCACCTCTCTTGGCGTCCGTGATGGCAACGATGCGGTGTTTGGCCTCTTCTTTGCCGACTGCATCTTCCAACTGTTTCTTCAACATACGGAAAGCTAAGGCCGGTTCGGTAGTCGTTCCGGATTTGGAAATATTGATCAGGCCGAACTGTTTGCCTTTCAGAATTTCGCAAAGTTCATACAGGTAGTCTTCGCCGATATTGTGTCCGGCATATACCAGAACCGGATTCTTACGGTCTGTATGCAACCAGTCGAAGCTATTGTTCAGGGCTTCTACCACTGCTTTTGTTCCCAGATAGCTACCGCCGATACCGATGGCAACAACAACTTCACATTTAGAGCGAAGTACGTTAGCCGTATTTTCGATGTCTGTAAGTTCAGCATCTGTAATAGAAGAGGGGAGATGCAACCAACCTAAAAAGTCGTTACCTGCTCCATTACCATTTTGTAAAGTGGCATTACATTCGTTAGCCTTTGCAGCCTGGGCATACACCTGTTCTTTTGTAACAGTACCCAGTGCCTTGTCAATGTTAAGACTGATGTTCTTCATATTCACATTATTATTTAAATGTTTCGGTCAACTGCCGTATCGCGGTAGTCGGCGATTTCTTTTCGTATAAAATACTGTATAGAGTATCTAAGATCGGCATGTTTACCTTATATTTCTCGTTTATCTCGCGGATACATTTGGTCCCGTAATAGCCTTCTGCGATCATTTCCATTTCAAGCTGGGCTATTTTGACGGAATAACCTTTCCCGATCATGGTACCGAATGTACGGTTCCGGCTGAATCGGGAATAAGCGGTCACCAACAAATCGCCGAGATATACGGAGTCGGTCACATCCCGTTCCAAACCATGTACGGCATTGAGGAAGTTTCGCATCTCTTCAATCGCGTTGCAGATGAAAACCGCCAGGAAGTTATCTCCGTATTTCATACCGTGGCAGATACCGGCAACGATAGCATATACGTTTTTCAAAACGGATGCATATTCAATACCTGTAACATCCTTGCAACAGGAGTTGTTCAGATATTGGTTTTTGAATACGGGGGCGATTGCTTTTGCATTCTCGATATTCGGGCAAGCCAGCGTAATGTAGGACAACCGTTCGAGTGCGATCTCTTCGGCGTGGCACGGACCGCCGATAACGGCGATATTATCAATCGGTACATCGTAATACTCGGCAAAGTAGTCGGCTACAAGCATATTTTCATCCGGTACGATTCCCTTGATGGCTGAGATGATGAATTTGTCCTTCATCGAAGTGGTCACCTTCATCAGATGCTGTTTCAGGAATGGGGACGGGGTGGCGAAAATTAATGTATTCGACTCTTTTATGACCTCGTTTATATCTGTGTAGAATTTGATTTTGTCAGTATCGAATTTAATAGCAGAGAGATAGCTGGGGTTATGCCCCAACAGCATAAACTCTTCCACCTGGTCTGGTCGACGCATATACCAGTTAATACTATCTTGTGTAGAAAGTACAATCTTGGCCAAAGCGGTAGCCCAGCTACCACCACCCATTATTGCAATTTTTCCGGGCAACTTCATAGTATTATCTATTATTTGACAACTTTGGCAATCCATGCCTCAACTTCTTCGGCAGTTGGGTTTTGCAATTCCAACTTATATTTCTTATTCATTTCGCAGAGCTCCTGTCTCAGCTTGTTGGGATTTACATCAGCCAGCATGTCGACTGCTATATATCCGGCTTTCTGCAGGGCGGGAACCCAAGCTTCGTCGATACCTAAAGCTACATACTTATCGGCTGCATCTTTCTTGGCTGTCTTTTCCGGACGCATCTGCGGGAAGAGCAATACTTCCTGGATGGTTGTCTGGCCTGTCATCAACATCACCAAGCGGTCGATACCGATACCGATACCGGACGTAGGAGGCATACCAAACTGCAGGGAGCGCAGGAAGTCCTGGTCGATAAACATCGCTTCGTCATCCCCTTTTTCGCTCAAACGCAATTGTTCTTTGAAACGTTCTTCCTGGTCGATCGGGTCGTTCAGCTCACTATAGGCGTTGGCTAATTCTTTACCGTTGACCATCAGCTCGAATCGTTCGGTCAGTCCCGGTTTGCTCCGGTGCATCTTGGTAAGCGGACTCATTTCGACAGGATAGTCGATGATGAAGGTCGGCTGGATGAATGTGCCTTCGCAGAATTCACCGAATATTTCATCGATCAGCTTGCCTTTGCCCATTGTCTCGTCGATTTCCAGTTTCAATTCTTTGCAGATCGAACGGATTTCATCTTCGCTTTTGCCGTTCAGGTCGTAACCTGTTTTTTCTTTGATGGCATCCAATATCGGTAAGCGGCGGTAGGGTGCTTTAAAGCTGATAGTCTTACCTTCAACTGTGCTTTCGCTCGTGCCGTTGACTGCGATACAGATCCGTTCCAGTAATTGCTCAGTGAAACTCATCATCCAGTTATAATCCTTATATTGGACATAAAGTTCCATACATGTAAATTCCGGATTGTGCGTCCGGTCCATGCCCTCGTTACGGAAATTCTTGCCGATTTCGTAGACGCCTTCGAACCCTCCGACGATCAGTCTTTTCAGGTAAAGCTCAGTTGCGATACGCAGATAGAGGCCGATATCCAATGAATTATGGTGTGTGATGAACGGACGTGCGCTTGCCCCTCCGGGGATCGATTGCAAAATAGGAGTTTCTACTTCCGTATATCCGGCTTCATCCAGCGCAGTACGCATCGTTTTGATGACTTTTGCGCGTTTCATGAAAATATCCTTTACGCCATCGTTTACGACCAGATCGACATAACGCTGGCGATAGCGCAATTCAGCATCGTTAAATCCGTCGTATGCTACGCCGTCTTTGTATTTAACGACCGGCAGCGGTTTGAGTGATTTGGATAATACGGTCAGTTCCTGTGCATGAACGGAAATTTCGCCCATCTGTGTACGGAATACAAAACCTTTGATCCCGACGAAGTCGCCGATATCCAGCAATTTCTTGAAAACGACGTTGTACAAGTCTTTGTTTTCTTCCGGACAGATATCATCGCGAGAGATATAAACCTGTATTCTGCCTTCGGAATCCTGCAGCTCCATAAAGGAAGCCTTACCCATAATACGGCGGCTCATGATACGGCCTGCAATGTTGACAGGACGAGGCTCCGCATCGTCTTTAAAATTCTCTTTTATTTCTTTGGAAAATGCGTTTGTTACGTACTCAGCGGCGGGATAAGGCTCTATCCCCATCTGGCGCAACTGCTCCATGCTGTTACGTCTTATGATTTCCTGTTCACTCAGTTCTAATAGATTCATTATGCTATTATTTTGTATAATACGGCGCAAAAGTACAAAACTTTTCTTACTTATCCCCTAAAAACGGGTGCGACTTTACGCTTTATGTTCTTAAAAGGTATTGTTTTGTAATCAGAAAGGCAGGTTTCGTATGGCTTCGGGCAGGAAGAAGCGAACGTCTTTCCCTGCTTCATATGCCTGGCGGATGAAAGAGGAGGATATTTCGATTAAAGGGGCGTCTACTAATTTAATATGAGGATATTGTGCCGGTATTTCGACATCGAAACCTTTACGGGGATAGATGAAGATAGGATAATTGGAAACGATGGATTCATATTCCACCCACCTGGTGATGTATTTCCAGTTGTCAGCTCCCATGATAAAATAAAATTCCCTGTCCGGATAATTTTTTTCTAATGCCCGGAGGGTATGGATGGTGTAAGTGGGTTGCGGAAGTGAAAACTCGAAGTCGCTTGCCTGGAATTTGGGATAACCGGCAATGGATTTTTTCACCAGTTCGTAGCGAAGCCGGTCGTCCATCAACTCCCCTTTTGCCTTTAACGGATTATGTGGAGTGATCAGGAACCACAATTCATCCAATTCCGTAAATTCACACAGCCAGTTGGCTAATGCCAGATGGCCGATGTGAACCGGATTGAATGAACCGGAATAGATTCCGGTTTTGCGTTTCCCTGCTGTATCTTGTCTTAGTTTCGTTTCCACTTGAAAATATTAATGGCCTGTATGCCAAATACCAACCCGGTACCGGTTGCGATTATATATTCCTTATAATAAAGGGCGAACGCACAGGTGACAAGTGCCAGGATTGCTATTACTATAAAGGTGTACAGCCACTTTTTGGATAAACTTTTATTGCTCATGCTTTTTCCAGAAATTCTTTTATCACCTTCAAAGCGTCGTCCTGTGCTTTTTCCAGCTTGTCATTAACCACGATTACATCGAATTTGTCAGCAAAGCTCAGTTCGTATTCAGCTTTTGCAATGCGGCTTTCGATCACTTCCGGGGTATCTGTACCACGTCCTTCGAGACGTTTCCGCAAGTCTGCGATGCAAGGAGGTTGGATGAAAACCGACAATGCGCGGTCGCCGTAGAATTTCTTGATGTTACACCCGCCAACCACATCGACGTCGAATATCACGTTATCGCCGTTATTGAGTCTTCTTTCGACTTCGCTTTTCAGCGTGCCGTAATATTTATCTGTATAGACTTCTTCGTATTCCAGGAAATCCCCGGCTGCAATACGGCTGCGAAATTCGTCCGGAGTAAGGAAATAATATTCCACTCCGTCCTTTTCCGTTCCGCGCGGGGCCCGGCTTGTTGCTGAGATGGAGAAATGCAGGTTCAGGTTCTGCTTCAGCAGGAAATTAATGATAGTTGATTTGCCCGAACCAGACGGTGCGGAGAATATGATCAATTTGCCGGCCATATGTTTGTTTTATAATACATTTAATACTTGTTCCTTGATCTGTTCCAGTTCGTCTTTCATCTGAACGACGATCTTTTGCATTTCAGCATGGTTACTTTTCGAACCGAGCGTATTGATTTCACGTCCTATTTCCTGGGCGATGAAACCAAGCTTTTTGCCTTGTCCGTGTCCGCTTTCCATTGTGCTGATATAGTATTTCAGGTGGTTGTCCAGGCGGTTCTTTTCTTCGTTTACATCCAGCTTTTCGATATAATAGATCATTTCCTGTTCGAAACGGTTCTTGTCGTAGTCCTGTCCGGCAATCTTTTCGAGGTTGTCCATGATGCGGGTCTTTACCTTTTCGATCCGTTCCTTTTCATAGAGTTCTACTTCCGAAAGCAGACGTGCGATGTTGGCAATTTTCTGTTCAAACAGCTTTTGCAACATGGCGCCTTCCTGGATGCGGAAATCGCAAAGATGCTTGATTGCCTCTTTGATCGCACCCTCTACGACTGTCCATTCTTCCTCGTTTACTTCCTGCGCCTCAGTCTTGATTACGTCCGGCATACGAAGTAATGTCTGGAACCAGTCTGAAGGAAGCGCGATATTCAGTTTGTCGGAAATATCTTTGATCTGGTTGTAGTAGTTTTCCACCGCAGGCAGGTTGATTTGGGTGGGGATGTCTTTTCCGATATATTCGATGAATATATTGAATTCGACTTTCCCACGTTCCAATGACTGGAGTAACAAACTGCGTATCTGCATTTCCTTATCTTTGAAAATAGAAGGAATACGCGTTGACAAATCCAGCTGTTTACTGTTCAGAGCCTTTATTTCTACGGTTACTTTTTTTGAAGGAAGTTCGGCTGTAACCTTACCGAATCCTGTCATTGATTGTATCATTATTCTGAGAATTAGATTGCAAAGATAGTTAATCAATTGACAATTGGCAATTGACAACTGACAATTATTGGGGAAGAACAAAGAAAAGCTGGTTATCCGTCAACTGTGAGTCTATTTATTTTATACTTTTGCATCCGTAATCAATATTGACATTGGCATATTAATTGTCAATTGTCAATTATCAATTGTCAATTAATTATGTCCTGCATTTTAAATATAGAAACATCTACTTCCGTCTGTTCGGTCGCTTTGTCTGCGAATGGGGAAGTGCTTTTTGAGAAGGCCTCTTTCGAAGGCCCTTCACATGCCGCTTTGTTAGGCGTATTTGTAGAAGAAGCCCTTTCCGTGTTGAAAGAAAGAGGAGGGAAGCTGGATGCGGTTGCTGTCAGCAGCGGTCCCGGTTCTTATACAGGGTTGCGTATCGGTGTATCCGTTGCCAAAGGCTTGTGTTTCGGCTTCGGTATTCCTTTGATCGGTATCCATACATTAGATATCATGGCAGCTACTGCCATCAAACAAAATAGAACTGCGATCGATTGCCTTTATTGTGCGATGTTGGATGCCCGCCGGATGGAAGTGTATGCGGCTATCTATGATGCATCATTAAAGCTTGTCCGCGAAACGACTGCCGACATAGTGGAGGCAGAAACATATATGTCTTATCTGGAAAAAGGTAAAGTTTGTTTCTTCGGTAACGGTGCTGCGAAATGTAAACCGGTTATCGCTTCTCCGAATGCTCTGTTTATGGAAGATATCCATCCATTGGCTGTTAATATGATCCCCTTGGCGGAGGAGGCTTTTGCCGCTGGCAAGTTTGAGGATACCGCCTACTTCGAACCGTTCTACCTGAAGGAATTCCAGGCGACGGTTGCGAAGAATAAGGTGTTGGGGAATTAAGAAAAGAATAGTAGAAAGCTAAACTAAACAAGTAAACGTCTTGTTTTATTTCCAAATTAAATAGGAAAAGAATACATATGAGACGGAAGAATGTAAATGTACTGTTGATCTTTGGAGTTGTGATAGCGATTGTCTTGTTGATGATTTGGCTATTTTTAGGAACGACATTGGAACAGGAGGCCAATCCGGAAACGGACCCACTGACAATAGAACAAAATATCTGATAAGGCCCGGATATAAAAAAGCCTCCGTATCGACGATGCGGAGGCTTTTTATGTAGAATAAAATCGATTATCCGAGGAATCCCAGCAAGATACCGGCTGCAACAGCAGAACCGATTACACCGGCCACATTCGGACCCATAGCGTGCATCAACAGATAGTTGGTCGGATCATATTCCAAACCTACATTCTGAGAAATACGGGCCGAGTCAGGTACGGCGGATACACCGGAGTTACCGATAAGCGGGTTGATCTTGTTGCCTTCTTTCAGGAACAGGTTGAAGAACTTCACGAACAGGATACCTGCACAAGTCGCAATCACGAATGACAGGGCACCCAGACCGAAGATCTTGATAGAATTCCATGTCAGGAACTGAGTTGCCTGGGTAGAAGCACCTACCGTGATACCCAGCAGAATCGTGATCGTATCGATCAGCGGACCGCGGGCTGTTTCAGCCAAACGACGTGTCACACCACTTTCTTTCAACAGGTTTCCGAAGAACAGCATACCCAACAGAGGCAGACCGGAAGGAACGAGGAAGCAAGTCAACAACAAACCGACGATCGGGAAAACAATCTTTTCCGTAGAAGAAACAGCTCTCGGCGGTTTCATGCGGATCAAACGTTCTTTCTGGGTCGTCAGCAAACGCATGAACGGCGGCTGGATGATAGGTACCAACGCCATATAAGAATAGGCGGATACCGCAATCGCACCCATCAGGTTCGGTGCCAGTTTGGAAGAAAGGAAGATAGCAGTAGGACCGTCAGCACCACCGATAATACCGATAGCACCAGCCTGGTTCGGTTCGAATCCCATCTGAAGAGCAATGATATAAGCACCGAAGATACCGAACTGGGCGGCAGCACCGATCAACATCAGCTTTGGATTGGAAATCAAAGCGGAAAAGTCGGTCATGGCCCCGATACCGAGGAAGATCAACGGCGGATACCATCCGGAGGTTACACCCTGATAGAGGATGTTAAGCACAGACCCTTGCTCGTAAATACCTACTTGCAATCCGGCATCTTTGAAAGGAATGTTACCGATCAGAATACCGAATCCGATAGGGATAAGGAGCATAGGTTCAAATTCATATTTAATAGCCAGGAAGATGAACAACAGACCGATAAGGATCATAACAATATGACCCGGTGTGGCGTTGTAGACCCCTGTATATGTGAGGAACAACTCAAGGTTTTTTCCCAGGAACTGGATAAAACTTTCATGAGTCGCACCTGCTGCCTGTAATAATATTGATCCTAACATAATATTATCCTATTACGACGAGGTCAGCACCTTCCAGTACGGAATCCCCTTTGTTTACTTTTATTTCAATGATCTTACCGTCACGATCGGCATTGATGTTGTTTTCCATCTTCATGGCTTCGAGGACAAGCAGATTCTGGCCTCTCTTCACAGCATCACCTACTTTACAGTTAACCTGCAGGATTACACCTGGCAGCGGAGATTTGACAGCTCCTTTGGTTGTTGAAGCAGCCGGACGTGAAACAACAGGTTCGCCGCTTGCTGTCGTTGGAGCCTGGGCCGGACGTTTCAGTGTGACCATCTGTTTTTTTGCCGGTTTCTCCATTTTTACCTGGTAGGGAGTACCGTTTACTTCTAATTCAGCAATATCATCTACGACAGAGTTGATATGTACTTTATATACGTTACCGTTAATAGTATATTTGAAACTTTTCATTCTTGTTTGTTTTTAAAGATAATTACTTTTTGGGTACTTCACGCAGGCTGTAAATCTTGGAACTCCATGGAGAATAAGTCCTTTGAACTTTGCGGATCGTAAGAACCGTATGTTCGATGTCGTGGTTATCGTCGCTCATTTCATACAGAGCTGCACCAATAGCTGCAAAGATTTCTCCGGATTCCTGACCGGCATTGGCTGCAACAACTGTTGCTCCGGCTGCTTTCTGCGCATTGCGTTTGCTGGCGGCGATAGAGAATTTACCGATTTGTTTAAAGATAATGAACAACAGGAATAATCCGCAGAACACAACTGCCATAGCAGTCAGGGTCATACCGATACCAAAGGAGTCATTTGCTTTAAAGTTGTCGATTTTCTCATTAGAGTCCAATGTCAGGTTATTGGTGCTGGGAGTGACTTTTGTCAGTGTGGCCCATTCACCTTTTCCGTCTAATGTTCTACCATAGCTGATATCCGCTCTTTGTGAAGCCGGAATAACAATCTCATCGATCAAGGTTTTGCCGTCTGCATCATATAATGCGAGGTAATTCTCTTTCGATGGGTCAAGAGTGAAATTAACGTGGAATGTACCGCGGTTAGGTTCTCCGTCCGCCCAGAACAGGGTATGCTGGTGAGGCGGGATAAGCGTCAGCACATCTCCCTTGGGAATCGGATATTTTT
>QWCH01004422.1_pt1 | contig 19941 bp, 12 predicted proteins | sample 1972671 | NCBI WGS metagenome assembly QWCH01 (sample SAMN09866713, study PRJNA288562) | Human gut metagenome isolate term3_stool, whole genome shotgun sequencing... | isolation source: gut | host: Homo sapiens | place: USA: California | reverse complement strand
TAATGAATTTAAGATTAGTGCTGATAACGATACAAGTATTGTTATTGATAATGACAATCCAACCAAAGTAACTGTAAATGAAGAATTGAAATATAGTGATTGGTTTTTTGCTCATAAAAAAACTGTAACCTATACTTTCCAATAACTAAAATAAATTATAACAACAGGAGAAACAGAAATGAAATATAATTTCAAGAAAATAATAACGGTCTTTATAAGTTGTGCATTGCTTATAACTTTTGCTGGGTGTGGTGAAAGTTGGGAGAGAACAAAAAAAGATTGGGATTCCAATTATAATGGTGGTCTTAAAAGAAGTATTTCAGTTTACAGCTATGATGGCAATCTTTTAAAAACATATGAGGGTAAATGTGACATTGAAGAAAATGATTCAAACAAGGTTCTATTTGATATAGATGGCAAACGAGTAATTATTTACAATGCTGTTGTTATTGCAGAAGAGATTATTGAGGATAAATAGCAGGACATATAACCAGTGTTACAGTTTCAATCGAGAGGGGTGTTTCAGTGATGATATAGGGAACATGACATCATTATATTCTGTATAAGACTGAATCAATTTATTATATCTTGATAAGGCAATTATTATTGCAAAATAAAATTAAATCCAATAAATATAATCTAAAAGGAGAACGAAAAATGAAAAATGAAATTAAAATCAGGGTACAAGAATTAAGAAAGGCAAGAAATATAACACAGGTACAGCTTGCAAAAACACTTTGTGTTTCAAAACAAAGTGTGTCAAATTGGGAAAATAATAATATTCTCCCTTCTATCGAAATGCTTGTAAGAATCGCTAAGTATTTTTCGGTCAGTACAGATTATCTGCTTTGTTTGGACGATAGAAAATATGTAGAAACTACAAATCTCGACGAAAAACAAATAGCTCACTTCCAACAGCTTATGGATGATGTAGCGAAAAATAATATTTAAGAATGGAGCTGACTATATGAGTGCGGAATACTACGACAGCAGATTTCGAAAAAGTCTTTTAGAACTGCTTTCAAGTTGCAGGAAAATGTTCCAACAGATAGAGCTGTCCTCAACAGATAAAGATTATAATTTTTTCATAACAGATACAATTAAAAAGGTTGACGAGGCTTATAAAATTGTAAGCCCATCACCTTTTGATTTTCTATCTGAAAAAAAACTTGAGAAACTGCAATCAGATGAATTCTTAAAACAGAAAGCTGATGAACTTGACAAAAAACTTAAAAGTGTAAGAAGAGATGTTGCTGATGAGTTGCGTGAAAAAATCGAAAAGGAAATGTTGCAACAATATAAAGAAAAGCTAACCGAAGAAATTCAAGAACAAGTTATCAAGGATTATCGAAAACTGCTTACAGAAGAAATCAGAGCTGAGCTTACTCCTATAATCAAAGAAGAATGCAAGCAAGAGCGTAAACTTAAAAAAGCTCGCAAAAGAGCTAAAACGCTTGAGCTTATACAAAATGAAATTTTAAGTATTGTGCCAGAAGCTCAATCTAAGACTTCAAATGATAACTTAAATGAAAAAATTCCTCCGAAAAATATTGAAAACGATACTGACGAAGATGAGTTCGATGTTACTCCAGAGCTGGATATAGATAACATCGAATAAGGAAAGGAAAATATAATATGTTAAACAAAGTAATGTTACAGGGCAGACTAACAGACTACCCTGAACTAAAGCATACAAAATCAAACAAAGCTGTTGTTGATTTTTCCTTAGCAGTTGAAGAAAACCGAGCCGTCAATGGAGAAAGAAATTCAAATTTCTTTCGATGTGAAGCTTGGGGAAGTACCGCAGAATTTATCTGTAAATACTTTGAAAAGGGGCAGCAAATTATTGTTGATGGTAGGCTCTCATCAAATACATATACTGACAAGGATAATATAAAACGCACAAATATATTCATAGTAGTTGAGGGTGTGAATTTTTGCGGAGCTAAAAGTTCAGAAGCTCAACAAAAAGAATTTGAAAATTCTTTTGATACTGATATGGATGTAATAAGTTAAAAATTTATTGAAAGGGAAAGATGATATGAGTAGATATGATGATAAAATAAAAAGTAATTTGGAGAAGATAGCAAAGCTGCAAGATGAGATTGAAAAAAGAAAAGCTAAGATTATTAACTTGCAGACTGAAAACAAACAGCTTCAAGCAGAAAAGGATAACGAATTTAGCCAAACTCTTCTCAAGAAACTTGCAGAACTTGGAATAAATTCTCCAGAAGACAGAGTAGCACTTATGAGCAAACTTGAAGATTTTGCACTGGAACAGGAAATTGCAAAATCCGAAATAAAGACTCAAAATGAAAATTCTTCGTCTTCTCCTGATTCAGAAACTTCACAGAAAACTGAAAAGTTTTCAACAACTGCTCAATCAAAAGAAGATTAAAATCGTGAAATTGCCAAAATGACACTCTTACTATTTTTTTCATTTTTACAGTTTCGGAATTTGGAACAAATTTCAGAAATCTGTAAATTTGGTGAGCGAAAGCGATTTTAAAATTTTGCAAAATGCAAAATTTAGGGTTTTAGGGTTATCCCCTAACAAGCGATTTTGTGTACCAAGTGGTACACAAAATCTCTGCTTGCGACCTTGAATTTTGCAAGCAAAATTCAATCTGTTTTTCTGCGGAAAAACAGACCGCCGGAGGCGGGGTCCGTTTCTGTTTCGTCCACCTTTTTAAAGGTGGCAGAGTTCAAGGGACGGCGTTCCTTGTTGTTCGCAGGGCGAACATTTCTTTCGAAATATCGAAACCGCTATAAAAGGAGTTGAAAATATATGTCTGAAGAAAAGAAAAATTGTCAGTTACATTTTAGGCTCACTTCATCAGAATTAAAAAAATTACAGAAAAACGCTAAACAAGCACATATGAGTATTTCAAGCTATATCATTCATTTATCAGAAAACAAAAAAATAATCGTTTCTGAAAATATTCCTCGACTTCTTGTGGAGGTAACTCGTATTGGCACGAACATAAATCAGATTGCACATATTGGCAATTCACAGAAATATGTCAACAAACAGCAGCTTGACGAAATCGCAAATTTGCTTGAAGATGTAAAATCAATAATGCAAAAAATTCTATCTGAAATATATAATGAAGATGAACATACATTCAGAAGTCTGGAAAAAAAGATAGATAAACTTCTGGAAAAGGTTGATAAAGATGGCAATCTGTAAAGAGGTAGAAAAGAAAATCAAATCTCATCAATATGTTTACGATTCGATTGCCTATGCCCTATCGCCTGAAAATAGTGACGGTGATGAAAAATGTTTTCAAGCAACTTGTTTAAATTGTGATAACAATGGAGCAGATAGCTTATCTGAACAATTCTATGCTGTTAGAAAAATGTTTGATAAAGACAATAAAATTTTAACACATCATTATGTGCAAAGCTTTTCTCCAAATGAAAAAATCACTCCTGAGCTTGCACATAGAATTGGTGTAGAGCTTGCTCAAAAAATTGCTCCGGGATTTCAAGTTATTGTTTCAACTCATATTGATAAAGACCATATACATAATCACTTTTTAATCAATTCTGTAAATATTGATACGGGAATGAAATGGAAAGCTGATAAAGCTACAAGAAAGAATATGCGTAAAGTTAGCGATACAATTTGTAAACAATACGGACTAAGCACTATAAAAAACGAATCTGGACTGAGTGGTATTGACCAAGCGACCCAAAAACTTGCAGAACAGGGTAAGTCTTGGAAAGTAGAATTATGCAAGGCTCTTGATGAAGCAACTAAGGTATGTAACAGCAAAAAAGAATTCATTGAGTTTATGAAACGCAAGAATTTTATTATAACTCGATACGAAAAAGATATAACTTTTCAAAGAGTCGGTGAGAAAAAGAAAATCAGAGTTAGCAGACTTGCAAGAGAATTTGGAGATTGCTATACAAAAGAAAATCTTGAAAAGCTGATGGGATTTTATCATTTACCTAAGAAATCAGAGATTTCTAAACCATTCGAAAAGAAAAAAGTTCAAACAAATTTCAAAAGCGAATTTGAAAAATATGAGCAAAATTATTTCAGAAAAAATCCGCCGCCTGCAAAGGTTAAGGAAGTGAAAATTTTGCAGAGAATGATTAAAAATTCTCGTAATCCTCTTTTAATGTTGCTCTTTATTATTATGATGCTGCTTATAAGACAAAGGAAGCAACGAAACAGGCTCGATAGAAAATACAGTTTGCTTCATATATATAGCAGGCAAGCGAAATATAAAGTAAAGAAAATCTCGTTAGAGGAAAAACTTGATAAGATAGAAAAAATACAAACCACTGCCGGAAACATACCTTATAAAAATCTTATCGAATCACAAGGCGAAAATTATCGTGTCAGGCTTGCTCTTTCTGCCGTACCAAAACTTTATGCTTATCCGTTTTTCTTTTCCGCAAAACTGTATAAATATGCTCTTGTTACTATTAAAGAAAAAGACAAGAAGCTATTACAGACCGCACTTGAGGTCGAGGATATACAAGTTTTAGAAAAACATAATAAGCACTACACTCCGTTGAATGATTATTATGAGTTAAAAGCACGAGCTGAAAAATTTGGAGTCAAAGTAGAATTTTTGAATATTCAAAAGGAGCAGTTAAACAAACTTGATGATGAAAAGGATAGATTTGTTGCCATTGAAACAAAAGACGGAAAAATTCGTTTAGCATTTCTTCCGCAAAATAAAAATTATATCTTGCATACTCTTTATCCTGAAAAGTATAAAGATAGTAATTTATTTTCTGTTGTAAGAAATTCAAAAGTTAATACCAGACTTCGCAATGAAGTATTGCTTGCCGGTCAAAAAATGCGTTATCGTGTTTTGACAAAGTCACAAGTTGAACAACTTGCAGCAAGTGGCAATGACGAACTTTTTGCAGTTTTTAATAAAAATGCAAAAGGTGAAAGCTTAGGCGAAAACTATCAAATTGCATTTAAGGAGAGTGACGAACAAAAAATTGATGAAGCATTAAGCAGAAAAAATAAAAGAAAATTATAACAATAAACATCCGAAAAATTTCCCTGTGAAATGTTGACTTTTACACTTTAAAGTGATAAAATCTTAATTAGAGGAGGATTCAAGTGGCGATAAAATATCGTGAAGCAGTAGACTTGAGAATGTCTACAAAACAAGAGCTTACCTCATCATCAGAAAATTGGTTAAAATTTTTGAGGACGGCTTCGAACACTTACAAATATAATTTTTCTGACCAGTTGCTTATATTTGCACAGTTCCCTAATGCAAAAGCTGTTGCGGTATTCGATGTATGGTCGAAAACATTTGGAAGAAAAATTCGTGAAGGTGAAAAAGGCATAGGCTTAATTGATGACCAGAGAGAATATCCGAGAATTAAATATGTTTTCGATGTTTCTCAAAGTTCTCCTACGCAACCTAAAAAACAGCAGCCGTATATATGGGGGCTTACAGAGGAAAATTATCAAGAGGTTGCTTTTCTTCTTTCTTCTGATAAAAACAAGTCTATTGAAAATGCCTTATCAGATACAGTAGAAGATACTGTTAATGAAATGATTGATGATTATGTCAATAATTTACTTAACGAAGATAACACCATTGAGCCTGAAAAATTCCGTCAGCTTGTTTGCAATAGTGTCAAATATATGGCGTTGCAACGCTGTGGTCTTGATACATCTTCCTATATTGATAACGATATATTTAGTAGCTTGAATGAATTTTCAAATTCTAAAGTTATAAACATACTTGGTGAATCAATAAGCAATATATCAGAACAAGCTTTAAGAAAAGTTGAACAAACAGTTAAAACTATTGAGAGGAGAAATCAGAATGAGCGAAACAATGCCCAAAACAAAAATGATAGACGGGGTGGAACATCTTCTGTGCGAGGCGAATATGACATATTATCCGATGACAACAGAGGACAAGACAACTGGTCTAAGCTACACACTCGACCCAGAAACATTCCTATATATCCCAGCTCTGAGCGTGGAGGAAGATACGAGGGACGTAGGTCGCTGGGGTCGACTTCGTCACAAATATCTCAGGGAAAACAAGAGAATAATATTAATGGAGCTAATCGACACATACCAATTGACAGACCACTTGATAGAGGTCAACGAAGCAGCGGAGAAACAAATGGAACAGCTCGAAGCGGAGATGATGGAATCAGAGGGAGTAACAGAGGAACTCAAAGCAACAGACCAAATGAAGTGGGTACAGATGATGAACTCAATCAACCTAAGAGCAGAGGAAATAGTTCTGAACAATCTGATATACGCATAACACAAGAAAATACGGTAACGAAAACGGCAGAGGATAATTCCCCTGCCGTTTTTTCATTTGAACAGATAGGCTTTTTTGATTTTAAAGTATCAGAACAGCAAAGCGAAATTGACAACTTTGTCAATGCTGTATTGATGAAAGGCACTGGAACTGAGGACGGCAAATTCAGGGTAAATGACTTTTTCTTAGAAAATCATACAGAAAAAGAAAAAATTGATTTTCTTAAAGAGGAATTTGGTTGGTGTGGTCGCTACACTGCAAACGAAAGTCTTGAATCTCAACCAAGCAAGGGATTGACACTTACTCATACAGATAAGAAAAACCCTAAAAACAACTTAAACATTCATCTCTCTTGGCAAGAAGTAGCTGAACATTTAGATAGTATGATTTCAGCCGAAACATATATTACAGAAAAGGATATTGCCGAAAGACAAAGACACGCTTTATATGTCCTTAAAAACTATTCCAGTGATAATCCTAACGATGTTTATGCTATACAAAAGGCAAAAGAAATTCTTGACAGTTATAATATTGACTACAATGATATTATTTCACCTGAATTGTCTGAAAAATCAATTATTGATAGTTCTGTAGATTACTCAAAAGATTTATTTTTCTTGAATGAGAATAGTGAAATAGTAACTCTTTTACAATATAATCCCGACTCAAACTCAGGAGGTCAATTCGTATCAACAAATGTGCGTTATAGTCAAATACAAGAAGCTGCACAAAAGTTTGAAAACTCGGCGGAAGATTTTTTTGATTATATTGTTTCTGTTGGTCAACAATATATATCAGATATTGGAACAGATTTGTATGAAGCTGATTGACAGCATAATGAAGCAAGCCGATGATGATTGGGTTAAGCAAAGGCAGTATGAACTTGATACTTACGGCAATGATATGGATAAAATCTATGAAGCATATGAAAAAGGTGAAATCAGTGGTGTACATCAAGGATATGCTAAGACAAAATTCAATGTAAATATGCCCGATGGAACAATTCATACATTCAGACAAGACATTGGCGATGGTTACGGAGGAGTTATCGATTTTCTAAAACAGTATCCTCAATATTCCGAAGCTGTTAGAATGCTTGAAGCGGATATATATCTTGAAAATCATAGTGATGAGCTATTGAAGCCTACGCTTGCTTTCGATGAAGAAATTGCAATAACAGATGAGTTTTTCAATTTTGAAAAAGCATGGCATAATGTTGATTCTGGTATACCAGAAATTGCTGAAAGATATAGAGATGGCGAAGATATAAGCATTAACCTTGCAAAGTATTTTATAAATCATTATGTAAATTTAAATAATTTCAATGATTATGGAAAATTTGAGATTCATTCTGATGATAACGAGGTGACAATTCAAAATGGAGAGATTTCTAAAAGTTACTCTTGGAATGAGTTAGGTGAAAATTATCTCAGCTATCTGAAAGATACCTTTATCAGCATACAAACCGAACGAGTTTCGGAATATCCTGAAACAAAAGATGAAGTAGAAAAACTTATTACAAGTGTTAAAGCAGAACAAAAGTCAGAAAATAAAACAGCAAAATCTAATGAAAAAACATTTGCTGAGCAGGTTGATGAGGTTTTGGCAGGCAAAGCAAGTCGTTTTAATGATTTAAAAGTATGCGATACTCCTCAAATACTTATTGATGTAGGTTGTCAGCAATTGCCTATATTTTACACTCAAAGACATTTGCGTGACGCATTAAAAGCAAAAGGTAATATAGGAGAAAGTATTCATCATCATGGTCTGACAACTGAGCAGATAAAAAATATTCCTATTGAACTTCAAAATCCTGTTATGGTTTACGACTCATTATCAAGGAACGATAGCATAGTAGTGGTAACATCAGAAAGAGATAAAGACAATAGCCCTATAATAGCTGTTCTTCGTCCAAATGGTTCTGCAAAGTATAATTTAGAGGTTGTTGATTCTAATTTTCTTCTTAGTGTTCATGGTAGAGAAAATTTTTCAAATCAGATTATTAAAGCATTACAAAATGATAAAATGCTTTATTGCAACAAACAAAAAAGTCAAGAACTGTTCAGTGTGCTTGGGCTACAATTGTCCAAGGGCTTAAACAGTCTTGACTTTGATACTATTATACATCAAAGTCGCAACATTGTCAACGAAAATATTGTCGAGGAAAAATATACCTCTACTCAATCCGAAGAAAAAGAAAATATCATAATTAAGCCTGAAAATTATCATATTTCAGACCTATCGCTTGGACAGAGAAAACCTCTTGAAAAATATCAGGATAATATCGCAGCTATTAAAACCTTAAAACAGCTTGAAACTGAAAACCGGACTGCAACTCCAGAAGAACAGGAAATACTATCAAAATATACTGGTTGGGGCGGTATGGCAAAGGTTTTTGAGCTTGGTAATAGTCACTATGACGAGGTTAAGGGATTGCTTACAAGCGATGAGTATGCAGCTGCAAGAAAATCTGCAATGAGTGCCTTTTATACCTCCCCTGTTATCATTAAAGAAATATACTCTAAGCTTTCTGATATGGGTTTTTCAAAAGGAGGAAAATTGCTTGAGCCAAGCTGCGGAGTAGGTAATTTTATTGGTATGATACCCGAAGATATGCAAGCTAAGGTTACAGGTATAGAGCTTGATAGTCTGACAGGCAGAATTGCTAAAAAACTATATCCTGAAGCTCAGATACAAATATGTGGTTTTGAAAACTCAAATCTAAAAAGTGAAAGCTTTGATGTTGCAGTCGGTAATGTTCCTTTTGGTGATATAAGGGTTTATGACAAAAAATATAACAAAGAAAATCTGCTTATACACGATTACTTTTACTCTAAATCCATTGATATGGTAAAGCCTGGCGGTGTAGTTGCATTTATTACATCGAAAGGCACACTTGATAAACGCAATGATACAGCTCGCCGACTTCTTGCTGAAAAAGCGGAGTTTTTAGGGGCTGTAAGGCTGCCTAACAACGCTTTTAAGGCTAACGCAGGCACAGAGGTCACCTCGGATATTATCTTCTTACAGAAGCGTACGGAGCCAATTACGATAACATCCGAAAATGAGCCATTATGGATTAAAACCGCAAAGGACGAAAATGACATTGAAATGAATGCCTATTTCGTTCAGAACCAACAGCAAATATGTGGACATATGGAAATGACAAGCGGTCAATTCCATATGGAAAGCACTTGTATGCCAAACAGGGACACAAAACTTTCTGAGCAAATACGAAACGCTATGAAAAATATACAAGGCAATATCTCTACAAGAGATACTAAACTTGATAATGAGGTAGATTTCGTAGACAAACAGGTTGAAATACCTGATTCACTCAGAACCGGCAGCTATTTTCTTTCTTCTGATAAGGCCGATAAGGCTTATTTCTTTGAATATGGAACTGCAACAGAAGTAAATTTGCCAAAATCAAATAGAAAACAAAATCTTGAAAGAATGGCAGGGCTTATCGCCATTCGTGATACAGTCAGACAACTGCTTGAAATGCAGCTTGACAGTAGGGTGACAGATGATGAAATCAAAGATGTTCAATCTGTTCTATCTTCACTCTATGATGATTTTGCAAGCAAATATGGAAGAATAAATGATGATGTAAATAGGTCAATTTTTAAAAACGATTCATCGTTGCCATTGCTCCGTTCACTTGAAAAGTTTGATAAGGATAAATATGTCGGTAAAGCTGATATATTTACCAAAAGAACGGTTAAGGCAAATAAAGAAATAACCTCAGTACCAACTGCTATTGACGCTCTTGCAGTATCTCTTAGCGATACTGCAAAGGTTAATCTTGAGTATATGTCTAAGCTTACCGGTTTGGACAAAGAAAAACTTATTGAAGATTTGCAAGGTTCTATTTATCGTATTCCAAATACTGATAAATATGTAACCGCAGACGAATATCTTTCCGGAAATATTCTTAAAAAGCTTGAAGAAGCACAAAATGCTTTTGATAAAGGCGATAGTAGTCTTGCAATCAATATACAAGCACTTGAAAAAGCTATGCCGGAGAAAATACAGGCAAGTGATATTGATGTAAGACTTGGTGCAACTTGGATAAATCCTGAGTATGTGAGAGATTTTGTTTATGAGCTTTTAGACACCCGTAATTATCATAAGAACCCTCTTTTTAAAAAGGACTTTATTGATGTTCAGTATTCAGAGCTTTCCGGAAAATGGTATATAACAAATAAATCATCAGATAAAAATAATGTTAATGCTACTGTTACATACGGAACAAAAGATAGAACGGCGTATGAATTGATAGAGGATATACTCAATCTAAGAGCTACCCAAATTAAAAGTATGCAGGTTGTTGACGGCAAAGAAAAGCTTGTTGTTGATAACAAAAAGACTGCACAGGTCAGAGCAAAACAGGAAATTATACAACAAAAATTTCAAGAGTGGATTTTCTCGGATAAAACAAGGCGTGACGATATTGTAGATACATACAATAGGATATTTAATGTTAATCGACCAAGAGAATATGACGGTAAATATCTGAATTTTGTCGGAATGAATCCTGAAATACAGCTCAGACCGCACCAGCTTAACGCTGTTGCCCGTTGTCTGTATGGTGGTAACACACTTCTGGCACACGAGGTTGGAGCTGGCAAGACATTTGAAATGATTGCCGCCGCAATGGAGGGAAAGCGTTTAGGTCTACATAACAAAAGCCTTATGTGTGTTCCTAATCATCTCACAGAGCAGATGGGAGAGGATTTCCTGAAGCTTTATCCAAATGCAGATATTCTTGTCGCTAAAAAGAAAGATTTTGTAGGTGACGCTCGCAGGACTTTAATGGCTAAAATTGCTACGGGCAACTATGATGCAGTTATAATCGGTCATAGCCAACTTGCTAAAATTCCTCTGTCGACTGAAAATCAGGAGCGTTTCATACAAAACCAGATTGATGAGCTTATAAAGAATATAGAGGAAATGAAAGCTCATAACGGACAAAATTTTCAGGTTAAGCAAGCTGAACGAACTAAGGCTAATCTTGAAGCAAAACTGAAAAAGTTACTTGATACTCCAAAGGATGATACAGTAACCTTCGAGGAGCTTGGAGTAGATAAACTATTTTTGGACGAAGCTCATTATTTTAAGAATCTTTTTCTTTCGACAAAAATGACGAATGTTTCAGGTATTGCAACATCAGATAATGTAGGAAAGACAGCAGACTTATATATGAAAACACAATATCTTGATGAAATAACAAATGGCAAAGGCTTAGTATTTGCAACAGGAACACCAGTTTCTAATACCATTTGCGAAATATACAATATGATGAAATATCTGCAATCCGATTTGCTCAAAGAAAAGAATTTATGGCATTTCGATTCTTGGGCAAGCACATTCGGAGAAAGTGTGACACAAATGGAACTTGCACCGGAAGGCAACACCTATCGTGCTAAAACTCGTTTTGCAAAATTCCATAATCTCCCTGAACTTATGAATTTGTTTAAGGAATGTGCCGACATACAGACAGCCGATACCCTTAATTTACCCAATATACCAGATTGTGAAATACATAATATATCCTGTGAGCCTACGGAAATACAAAAACAGCTTGTCGAAACTTTAGCAGAAAGAGCTATAAAGATACACAATCATGAAGTAGACCCACACGAGGATAATATGCCTAAGATAACAACCGACGGAAGAAAGATAGGTCTTGACCAAAGGCTTATAAACCCTGATTTGCCTGATGAGCCGGGTACAAAGGTTAATGCTTGTGTTGAAAATGTGTTGAAGATATGGAAAGATACTCAAGAGCAAAGGTCCACACAGCTCATCTTTTGCGATTATTCAACCCCGAAAAAGGACGGTTCATTTAATATTTATGACGATATTAAAAAGAAACTGCTTGCAAAAGGTGTGCCTCCTGATGAAATCGCTTTCATACACGATGCAACAACAGAAGCTGCAAAAGAAGAACTTTTTTCAAAGGTAAGAAGTGGTGAGGTTCGTGTACTTATAGGCTCAACTTCCAAAATGGGTGCTGGAACTAATGTACAGACAAAACTTGTAGCAAGCCACGACTTAGACGCACCGTTCCGCCCAGCAGATATGGAGCAAAGGCGAGGTCGAATGGTGCGTCAGGGGAATGAAAATAAGCAAGTTCATCTTTATCGTTATTGTACGAAAGATACTTTTGACGCATATTTATTCCAAATGCTTGAGCGTAAACAGAAATTTATCAGCCAGATAATGACCTCTAAATCTCCACAACGCCGATGTGATGATGTTGATGAAGCTACACTATCATATGCAGAAGTAAAAGCTCTGTGTGTTGGTGACCCACGCATTAAAGAAAAAATGGAGCTTGATAATGAGGTTGCAAAGTTAATACTTGAACGAAGTGGTTATCAGCAAGAGCAATACAGACTGGAAGATATGGCTGCAAGCTTAACCTCTAAAATTGAAATTTTAGAGAATATTATACCTAAGAATCAGAACGATTTTCTTTACTATCAAAAAAATCATTCTACTTCTGATGGAGATAAAAAGAAATTCGAGGGTATAACGATAAACGGTCAGCAATATAGCAAAAAAGATGAAGCTGCAGAAGCAATTAAACAAGCTTATATTAAAGCTTGCAGTGATGGAAATAATAAATACACTCCGATAGGTGAATATAAAGGTTTTGAAGTGGCAGTAATGTTTGATTGTTTTTCAAGAGAATACAAGGCATCTCTTACAAGAGAAGGTACTTATTATTTAGACTTGGGAACGGATAACTTCACAAGAATGGATAATGTTCTTGAAAAATTGGAGAATACCTGTAAGGAAAGAATAGAAAGACTTTCTGAACATAAGAAATCTTTAAAAGAAACTAATGAACAGATTGGTAAGCCTTTTTATAAAGAAAATGAATATCAATCTAAAACTGCAAAGCTCGCTAAGCTTAACGCAGAACTTGATGTTGATGGTAGAAAGGATAATATAGCTGATATTGAGGATACAAAAGAAGTAAGTCAGAATATTGTGCAAAAACGATAAGTGGGACTTGAAGTCCCACTTTTTAGTTTAAGGAGGTAAACTTTATGACTGAAACACTCGAAAATGTAGAACAGGCAGAAAACACCAAGGTAGAATCTACTGAAAATAATCAGGAGCAAACGGAATCAGTATCTATTGCTGATAAAAATGAATTTCTTCAAAACTTTATAAAAGATAACGATGATAACGATACTCAAAGTATCGAAGAAGCTAAAATCAAGGATAAAATCAGTATGCTTGAGGCTAAAATAAAAGATATTAAAGCTACAAAATCAAGTCAGAATGATACAATCCAGGCTTGTAAGACGGTTATAGACAGCAATACATATCCAAAGCTTAACCCCATTATTTCTTCTTTTTCTGCACATCTTGAAAAGCTTGATAAGAAAAAAGACAAGAAAATCGTAAAAAAAGAAAATCAGCTCAAAAAGGCTCAGAGAAAGCTTGTAAAACTACAGCGTAAGCAAAAAAGAAGTAAACTTCTTAAAAACTTCATTTCGGCTATGGTTCATAGTTCTTCAAATAAGCAGGAAGCATATATTAACGCTATGCAAGCTCTGAAAGAGGATAGCTTAGGTCGTGCAGATAGACAACTTGATAAAGCTAATTCTAAGCTTAACAGATTAAATGCTAAACTGAACAGTAGTACTCTCGGCGAGGTAGATAAACTGAAAATTAAATCTCAAATTAAAAAAGTTGAGAGTAAAAGAGATACGCTCATATCAAGAATAAATAATCTTAATGAGCTTGAACAGGAGCTTAATAAACTTGCTAAGATAGAGCTTGTTGATAATAAGATAGATGAGCTTAGAAATACCGCCGTAGAAACAGCAGAAAAAGCGGCTATGAATGGCAGCAGTGTATCTGAAACTATTGATAATGTAGCTGAAACTTCAAGCGAAGTTATTAAGGAAGTTTTAGAACCTGACAAAATTAAGGAATCTGAAAATGATATGACCGAAGAACAGAATAAGCAAACTGATAAACAGGAAGAATCTAAACAAGCAGAGGTTGAAACGCAAACTTCAAAAAAAGAAGAAGGTGAAGATAAGCAACAAACTAATTTTGCTGACCAAGAACAAAAAACTGAGGATAAACCTCAAGAGAAAAAAACTCAAGCAAATAGCAATAATTTTTTGAAGAAAACCGGCTTAACACAAAAACAGTTATTAGCAATCTTAAATACCGGCATAGCGATAAAGGTAGCTGAAACTATTCCAGACAAGGAATACACAATAGCTTTTACTAAAGAAAATAAAGAAAAGATAAACCAAGTGCTTGAAGCTGTAAATACTCAAGTTCAAGGCAAGCATATGATGAGGTGATTTTGTGGATAGTTTAATTATTAAAGACAATACGGTTATAGGTTGTTCTGAAACTGATATTTTAAGTCTTAAAATTCCTGAAGGCGTTACCGCAATAGGCGATAACGCCTTCTTAGATTTTAAGAAACTGTCAGAGATACAGTTACCAAGTACGCTTAAAAAAATCGGTGACAGAGCATTTGAAGGCTGTGAATCTTTGAAACTTATAAACATTGAAAATGTAAGTATGATTGGTGTCAGAGCGTTTGCAGGCTGTAAATCATTATCTAAAATACATTTTGGGGATAATATAGGATATCTTTGTAATGCAACATTTTGTGGCTGTACAGCCATTGAGGAAATGGATATTCCTAAAAATATATCCTACATCGGTTGTGAATGCTTTAAAGATTGTACTGGTCTTACTGATATAAAGCTTGCAGGTGTTATGGAGATTGACAACGGTGCTTTTGAGCATTGTACAGAACTATATAGTATATCTCTTCCATACTCACTACTACATATTGCACCAAATGCTTTTTCTTTTTGCACAAAACTGCAATCAGTTATAATGCAAAACAGATTTATTGATATTGATGAAACTGCATTTGAATACAATGTCAATTTGATTATTAAAGCTGCTCAATTTTCAACAGCATATCATTATGCCATTGGAAATGGTTTTACATTTACACCAACGATAATTTCTGCCGATTATCGCATAGTGACAAATGAAGATGTAGCTATATTAAGTAAAGCAGGAATACTTTTTAGAATGAAAGTTATTGATAGTAGCACTGTTATAATTTCTTTTGATAAGTCGGCAAAGAGTAAAATCGAAAACTTGATAGGTTCTGACAAACATAACAGAGGTGAATAATTTGGAGAGTAAAAATAAACTTCGTGCGGAAAAAAGCAAAGCACCTATTATATATACTGGTATAGTTTTAGGTCTATTCTTTGTTCTTTTTATGATTTATGGTACATATAACTATATGCAATATACTGCTCGAATGAACTTAGACGAGCTAAGTATGCAACAGTTTATAGATTCTCTAAATGACCTTTTTAAATCATTTTATCTGCCGTTTTCGTGGGAATTATTATGGACGATACTTGAATGGCAGATAACAAAGCTATGGTGGATATACCTTTGCGTTGTATTAGTTGTATTTATTATGGCTACATCAAATAACAGAGATGATTTCAAAGGTATGGAACATGGCTCAACAAGATGGGCGAATAAATATGAAAAAAAGCGATTTACAGATAATACAGGTATTCCTTGTGGTGATAACTTCTACATAACCGTTTTTAATGTCAAAGGTGCGTTTTATTCAAGTCATAATCTGAATGAGATAGTCATTGGTGGTTCTGGTGCTGGTAAATCATTCCGTAAAATCAAGCCTGACATTATGCAAATGACAGGCTCATATGTTGTCACTGACCCATCGGGGGAGTTATACAGAGATTGTGCAAAACTATTAAAAGCAAATGGTTATAAAGTGCGTGTTTTTAATCTTAACGATATAACATTATCGAATACATACAATCCGTTCAACTATATGGTTACTGATACAGATGCTATAAATGTTGCGGACTTATTTATTAAAAACACTGCTGGAGAGGGAGAAAAAGATGATTTCTGGTCCGCTTCAGCAAAAGAAATGCTATTTATGATTATGCTGTATCTCTTTAAAGCTCCTGATGAAACAAAGTCATTTAGCAGAATTGTAAAATTGCTTACATCACTTCAATTCAAAAATGGAGCAATAGACGAAAACTGTGAAATTGCTAAGTGTATAAAAAGACATCAGCAAAGGGAAGGTACTATTGATGATGCAGTATCAATCTACTGGAATTCAATTAAGGGTACACCGGAAGAAACATTAGGAAGTATAACAAAAACGCTTTCAACAAGACTTAGCTTGTGGGCTATAAAGGAAGTAGATATGCTAACATCTACTGATGAAATGGATTTTGACGATATTGGAGTACATAAAACTGCAATATTTTTGATTATTCCTGCAGCTCGTCAAACATACAAGGCTTTAGCAAATATCTTCTATACACAGCTTTTTGAGCGTTTAATGTATATTGCGAGCTTAAAATATAACAATAGATTGCCTTTGTTAGTTTCCTGTGAACTTGACGAATTTGCAAATATCGGCAGAATACCAAATTTCTCAGAAACATTAGCGGTTGTTCGTAAGTATAACATTAGACTTTGTATAGTTCTCCAGGGCTTGTCACAGCTTAAGGCTATATACGAAAAGACCTGGGAAAGTATTATTGGTAACTGCTCAATATTTACCTTTCTCGGTACAAATGATACAGACAGCATGGAATATGTATCTAAAAAGCTTGGTAAAACAACAGTAAGAGTCGACAGTCGAAGCTATAACAGAGGCAATCAGGGCGGTGGTTCTGATAGCGAAAGTTATATAGCTCGTGAACTTTTAGCACCTGATGAAATACCAAAAGCACTAAAACGAGGAAGGAATGGCAAATGTATTATATTTGTTGATGAATTTTATCCTTTCTTTATTGATAAATTTGATACATTACAGCACCCGAAAATATCAGAGGTTGGCAGTGACAGAGGAGAATCTCAAAAGAATAACTCCGATATTACTGTTGATTTTGCTGAAATTAAGTCTAATAGAGAAAAGTGTTATGTCGAAAGACAGCAAAAGGCTCAGCAAATATTAAGAGCAATTATGTCAGATGATTATGAGGAAGATATTGCATTTAAGAAAAGTCAAGAGAAATTTACTAAAGAAAAGCTTAGACGGATTTTCGATAGTAATAATAACGAGCTTGTGACATTTAATGGTGATGATATTAAGGCTGATAATTATATTAACCTTAATGAGGTTAAGGAGGATGAGCAATGAGCTTATATGATGAACTTGGCGATGAAGTACGAAATAAAACTCGAAACCTAATGCAGAATATTCAACAACTAAGACAACTGATAGACACTTTTATAAAGAATAGTAAAACTGAAAATCAAGCTACACATAAATTCGTAAGTGATGTTGTCAACGACAACCCACTTACGAATTTTACATTTACAGGAAAAGATACGGATTTATCATATTTTTTGAAATCTGAAAGAATGCCTGTATCTGCTATACGCAATATTGCTGATTCGGATATTAAGGACGCTGTTACAAACACATTTGTTAAAGCTGCTGAAAACGATTTAATAGAACTTGACGGCAACGATATTAAAATAACAGAAAAAGGAAAAGAAAAAATAAATAAACCTGATTTTATAAAATCAGCACAAAAAGACCAATCTGAAGCCTACAATCAAAAAATAAACTCTACTCTAAGTAAAGGCTGTATGCCAAATGAAGCACAGATGTGTGCTGAACTTACGGGAGATTACATAAATGATTTTACATTTTTTAATCATTCAGATAAGCTCGACCTTTCTACAGTCATCAGTCACCCAGATAAACAGCTTTCAAGTAAGATTTTATCAAATGTAAAGCAATGGCAGACTAATGGTGCTGTAACAGTTAAAGACGGTGTTGCAACAATTACGGATATGGGCAAGCAAATGCTTAAAATGCCTGAATTTCAATCCATAGCTAATAATCCAGTTATAGAAAAAGCTTTGTCTGCGACTGGAGTAGGCAAAGTGATTGTAGCAACTAAGAAGATTGTACAAGCTATGCAGTCAGTACAACAAGTAACAAATACAATAAGCAAAGGTTCACGCTAATAAGCTCCGAGAAGTTAAATTCTCGGAGCTTTTTATATAGATATTTTTCTTTTATTGGAGGTGTTGCTAATCAAAACATAAACTGTCCGAATAAAAGCCATTACATAAGATATTAAATTTAAAGGAGTTTGAAAACCATGAACACAAAATCATTAAAAAACAAGAAAATCGTTAAGGGAATCAAGAAGGTACAGAAGGCAGTAGCAGTAAGCTGCACAGCAATAACACTTATGCTTAGTTCCGCACTTACTACATTCGCTGCTGCACATACACCTTCTGGTGCAGATACTGGTACTATGAAGACTCTTATTGACATAGTTTTATGGGTTGTAACTGGAGCAGTATTTTTTATCGGAATTGTACCATCTTTTATAAATATTGTTCAGGGACATCAGAATGAAGATCATCGTCAAAGAAATGGTGGTCTTAGTGGTATCGCAATTGCAGGTTTAATTATTGCAGCTATTTGGATAGTTGAACCGATTATAATAAGTTTCTAAAGAATGATTGCTAATAGAGCAACCGACACCGTTGAGAAGGGGCGGCGGTGTCGCTTTCTCTATTATTTATTAACTTAAAGAAAGGAGATATGTATGTCACCTTTATCAACTTCGTCAAAATATCGACAGACAATAAATAAAAAGCTTATACGGCTTATTGCTATTGTTCTGATGATTATGACTATACTATCATCTATAGGTGCTTTGCAGAGTAATGCTGCAGCAAACTTTAATATAAGCAATTCAACTTTGTCGACAACAGATGTTGCCGCAGACGGTAAAATTACAATGAATGTTAAAGTCAGCGGTACAGGTACAGTTAATCAATATGCTTACTGGTATCGTAAGGAAAGCGAATCTGCATGGTATGCACTTACTTCATCTAACTGGGTATCATCAAATAACTTTATCATGTATCCAAGCAAGTACTCAAGAATTATGGCTGATACTAATTCCCGATGGATTATTCGTTTAGCCGCCAAAGATACAACCGGAGCTGAAGCTTCAAAAACATTTTATATAACGGTTGGTCAACCTAAAATTTCTATTGATACATTTACTGCTCCTGATTTGACTTTAGGTCAAAGTATAAACCTTAAAACTACTTTATCAGATACAGTAAGTGGATTTTCATATCGGTATAAGTATACATATGTTGATAAATCAGGCACGGAACGCTTAATTACAGATTTTCAGAATAATGCAAATTATACTTGGTCTACTGCTAATAATGGTACTTTGCCTGAGAATGCTAATTGTACACTAAAGGTCTATGTCAAAGAAAATAACGGCTATGCTAAACAAGCTACAAAAACTACGACTATTAAGGTCACTAAGCCTACTTACCCTGATGTCAATATATCATCTTTTAGTGCTTCAAAAAGTGGTTATGTTGGTGATTCGGTTACTCTCAAGGCTTCTGTTTCGAGCGGAACAGCACCTTATGAGTATCAATACAGCTATGATGATGCTAAAGGTACAAAACATATAATTACAGCTTATACAGCTGGTAAAACCTCAACAACTTGGAATACCTCTTCCCTATCTGCCGGCGATTATACGATAAGGGTTGAGGTCAGGGATAAAAACAAAAAAACTGCAACAAAAAC
>QWCH01002912.1_pt1 | contig 19958 bp, 16 predicted proteins | sample 1972671 | NCBI WGS metagenome assembly QWCH01 (sample SAMN09866713, study PRJNA288562) | Human gut metagenome isolate term3_stool, whole genome shotgun sequencing... | isolation source: gut | host: Homo sapiens | place: USA: California | reverse complement strand
AAAATGGGCGTATGTCGCTGACCCAGGCCGAGGCCGTGATGGAAGTTATCGCGGCGAACGGCCGGCAGGGGGCGGCGCTGGCAAAATCCGCACTGGATGGGCGGCTGGCAAAACGCATTGGCTGCATCCAGACTGCACTGCAAACGCTGAACGCCCACCTGACCGCCTGGGTCGATTACCCCGAGGAGGACGTCCCCGAACTGTCCGACGAGGCGTTTGTGCAAACCTTGACAGAACAGAAGGCCGAGTTGGACGCACTGATCAACGGGTACAGTGCGGGCGCAGTGCTGCGCCACGGCGTGGACTGCGTGCTGCTGGGGCGACCCAACGTGGGCAAAAGCACGCTGCTGAACCTGCTTGCCGGGTTCGACCGGGCCATCGTCACGCCGGTGGCAGGCACGACCCGGGATATTGTCGAGCAGGCCGTGCAGCTGGGCAGCGTGCGGTTGAACCTGTTTGACACCGCCGGTGTGCGGGAGGTTGGTGTTGATGGTGACGCGATAGAGGCCGAAGGCATCCGCCGCAGCTGGAAAAAGCTGGACGAAGCCGGGCTGGTGCTGGCGGTGTTCGATGCCGCGCAGCCGCTCTCCGAAGATGATTTGGAGCTGGCCCGCAAATGCCGGGGCCGCCCGGCCATTGCCGTGCTGAATAAACAGGACCTGGCGGGGGAGCAGGATGTTCCACGTGGAACATTGGAGCCGTATTTTAAGAAAATCGTCCCCATGTGCGCCAAAGACGCCGTGGGCTTGCAGGCTTTGACGGACGCCGTGGCAGATCTGTTAGGCACGGCCCAGCTGGACCCGAGCGCTGCCCAGCTGTGCAGCGCCCGCCAGCTTGCCGCGGCGACCCGGGCAAGGGACGCGCTGGCGGAAGCCATCCGCGCAAGGCAGGACGGCTTTGGGCTGGACGCCGCTGCTGTCTGCCTGACGGACGCCCTGCAGGCGTTGTGCGACCTGACTGGCGAGAGCGCGACAGAGGCAACGATTGATGAAGTGTTTGAAACATTCTGCGTGGGAAAATAAAAAAAGATAAAAGATAATAGATAAAAGATAATAAAATAAGTGGATCGCGGCGCTCAGCGCCGCTCAAAATGCGGAGGGCTGCAATGGAAAAGAATGCGCTTAAGGATAAAACTTTTCAGCTATCTGTATCTATTATTTACTTGTATCGCCAGCTGTGCAATAATAGAGGTAACGAGGTATTGGCACGGCAGCTCTTGCGTAGTGCAACCTCGATTGGTGCTAATGTACGGGAAGCTGTATACGGCGTAAGCCGAGCAGATTTTATAGCAAAACTGCAAATTGCATTGAAAGAAACCGCAGAAACTGAATATTGGATAGAACTTTTGCAGGAAACAGGAACAGTAAAACCGGAACAAGGCGAAAAGCTAAAAAGAGACTGTGTTGAAATAAAGCGTATCCTGATTGCCACACTGAAAAGCAGCAAATCCAAAACTCAATAAAAGAAGCGTTGAACGCATTTTAAATTTGCGCGCGTGGCGCGCATCCAATTTTATTATCTATTATCTTTTATCTATTATCTAAAAAGAGGAACCATAAACTATGGATAAACTAGGAACCTACGACGTCATCGTCATCGGCGCGGGGCACGCCGGTATTGAAGCGGCGCACGCGGCAGCGAAACTGGGGGCAAGGACTGCGGTGTTTACGCTGTCACTGGATTTTATCGGCAATATGCCCTGCAATCCGTCCATCGGCGGCACGGCCAAGGGTCATCTCGTCCGCGAGGTCGATGCCCTGGGCGGGCTGATGGGCATTGCCGCGGACGCCACCTACCTGCAAAGCCGGATGCTGAACCGCGGCAAAGGCCCCGCCGTACACAGCCTGCGCGTGCAAACCGACCGCAAACGCTACCATATCTGGATGAAACACGCGCTGGAAAAGACCGCCAACCTCGATATCCACCAGGGTGAGATCGTCGGCGTGGATGTACAGAACGGCAAGGTCTGCGGTGTGTACACTAATCTGCACGGCTACTACGGCTGCAAGGCCGTCGTCGTGGCTACCGGCACCAACCTGGGCGGCCGCATTTTCGTCGGCGATGCCCACTATGACAGCGGTCCCGACGGCACCCATGCCGCCACCGAGCTGACAAAATGTCTGGTGGCGCACGGCTTCACGCTGCGCCGCTTCAAGACCGGCACGCCCGCCCGCGTCCACCGCCGCAGCATCGACTTCTCTAAGCTCGAATGCCAGCCCGGCGACCCAGACGACGAATTACAGCCCTTCAGCTTTATGACCCGCGTGCCGATGCACAACAAGGTCAACTGCTACATCGCCTACACGAACCCCGCGACCCACAAGGTCATTCTCGACAACCTGCACCGCTCGCCGCTCTACGGCGGCGACATTCAGGGCGTCGGCCCGCGCTACTGCCCTTCGATTGAGGACAAGGTCGTCCGTTTCAAAGAGAAGGAGCGCCACCCGGTTTTTGTGGAGCCCTGCGGCGAGGACACCGAGGAAATGTACCTGCAGGGCCTTTCGTCCAGCCTGCCCGAGGCCGTGCAGAACGAGATGTACCGCACGATCGCCGGGTTTGAAAATCTCGAAATCATGCGCCCGGCCTACGCCATCGAGTATGACTGCGTAGACCCCACCACCCTGAAGCCTACGCTGGAAAGCAAGGTCGTCAGCGGCATCTACGGCGCGGGGCAGTTCAACGGCACCTCCGGTTACGAGGAAGCCGCCGCCCAGGGCCTGCTGGCCGGCTTAAACGCCGCCCGCCATGCGCTGGGCAAAGAAGAACTTGTGCTGGCGCGGCACACGAGCTACCTGGGCACGCTGGTGGACGACCTGGTCACCAAGGGCGTGCTGGACCCCTACCGCATGATGACGAGCCGCAGCGAGTACCGCCTGAGCCTGCGCCAGGACAACGCCGACGAGCGCCTGACGCCCATTGGCAGGGAATACGGTCTGGTGGACGATGAGCGGTGGGCCATGTTCTGCCATGACCGAGAGGCCAAGCAGACCGAGCTGCACCGGCTGGAGACGACAAGCATCAAATTGGCCGACCTGCGCGCGGCTGCCCCCGAAGGTGCCGAGCTGGGAGAAATCGGCGGCACGGCCATAGAGCTGATGCGCCGCCCCTACATCAACTATGAGTTGGTCGCCAAGGTCATCGGCCGCGGCGAGGGTGTGACCACCGCCATGGCCCAGCGCATCGAGACGGAAATACGCTACGCCGGGTACATTGCCCGCGAGGAACGCATTATCCGGGACATCCAGCGGCATGAGAACGTGAAGATCCCCGAGGATTTCGACTATGCGCCCATCGAGACGATGACATTGGAATCCCGCGAGAAGCTGGCAAAAATCCGCCCCCGTACCTTGGCCCAGGCCGGGCGGATACCCGGGGTATCACCCAGTGATCTGGCGCAGCTGAGTATTGTGCTGCTGAAACTGAAATAAACAGAATGCCTTCTCCCGCGAGGAAGAAGGTGCCCGAGGCCCCGCCCGAGGGCGGATGAGGGCTGAGTATATCAATTTCACCCGCAACCGGGCAGCCACATACAGTCTGCCCTCATCAGCCGCCTGCGGGCGGCAGCTTCCCCCGAGGGGGAAGCCAAGGAGACGCTATGATTGATAAAAACAGATTACAAGCTAAATGTTCCACATGGAACATTGAATTGACCTCCACCCAGCTGGACTTACTGGACAAGTACGCCGAGCTGCTGGTCAACTATAACGAGAAGGTCAATCTGACTGCCATCACCAGCCCCGAGGGCATCGAGGACCGCCACTTTGCGGATAGCCTGCTGTTTGCGGCCCAGCCCGAGGTGCAGGGCAAGATGGTGGACGTCGGCACCGGGGCAGGATTCCCAGGCATCGTGGCGAAAATCTACAAGCCAGATTTGGCGCTGACCCTGATGGAACCCACCGGCAAGCGGGTGGACTTTTTGAAATACGCCTGTGCCGAGCTGGGCCTGACCAGGGTCGAGTTTGCCAAGGAGCGTGCCGAGGAAGCCGCCCGCAAGGTCTGGCGTGAGCAGTTCGACATTGCCAGTGCCCGTGCCGTGGCGGCCCTGCCGGTGCTGAGCGAATACTGTCTGCCGCTGGTCAAGGTGGGCGGGCGGTTCATCGCTATGAAGGGCCCAGAAGCCGATGCCGAGGCCAAGGCTGCGGCCAACGCCCTGAAAAAGCTGGGCGGCCGATATGAGAAAACCCGGCAGTTCACCCTGCCGGACGGCAGTGCGCGGGGACTGGTTTTCTGCAAAAAAATATCGCAAACTCCGACGGTTTACCCCCGAAACGGCGGGAAAATCGCAAAGAAACCGTTGTAACACCGCGAAAAACCGGATATCCGGGCGAACGATTTTTCTTTCCCGGGCGTATAAAATATGCTATGCTTTTTGTAGAAAAAAGCATAGCATATTTTTATGGGCCGCTTTTGTAGGGGCCGGGCATACCCGGCCCTCAGCTTTGCGGCAGGCATACAGTAAACCCAGGGGGAGGAACCGAAATTGCCAAAGAATGATATCCAAAAGCAGGGCCGTATTTTAATGCTGCCGGTGGATTGCATCGAGCCATCGCCCTATCAGGCCCGCACCGCCTTTGATGAGCCGGAAATCGCTGCGCTGGCGGTCAGCATTTTGCAAAATGGTCTGCTGCAGCCCATCAGCGTGCGGCGGGTCGGCATCCGCAAATACCAGCTTGTGGCGGGGGAACGCCGGCTGCGTGCCTGCCGCCTGGCCAAGCTGGACAAGGTCCCTGCGATTCTGGCCGACTACGACGACAGCGAGTCCGCCGCGCTGGGACTTTTGGAAAATCTGCAGCGCAGCCAGTTGGATCCGTTTGACACGGCGCGGGGCATCAAGGAGGTCATCCGCCTGTGGGGCTGCACCCAGGCCGAGGCCGCGCGGCGGCTGGGTTTGAGCCAGCCAGCCCTTGCCAATAAACTGCGGCTGCTGACCCTGACGCCGGAACAGCAGCAGCTTTGCACGGCCAACCATTTGAGTGAGCGCCACGCCCGCGCCGCCCTGCGCCTGCCCGAGGGCCGCCGCACAGCCGCGCTAGAAAAGATGGCGCGGGACAAAATGAGTGTGCGCCAGGCGGACAAGCTCGTGGATCAGATGTTGGCCGCGCCAAACGCTCCCAGTCCCTGCCGCCGCACGATCCCCATGGTGCGGGATGTGCGGTTCTTTGTAAACACGCTGCAGCACGCGGTGGATTTGATGACCCAGAAGGGGATAGCCGCCACGACGCACTGCGATAAGCATGACGGATGTTTGGAGTACATAGTGAGGATACCGGTCAGCAGTGACGGGACCGTAGGCAAGCAGGAGGACGCCCCCAAGAAGGAGGACAGCGAGTTTGCGGTGAAGGTGTGAGGAAGAAAAGTCCCCCCCTTGGGGGAAAGGTAGCCAAAAGCCGGATGAGGGGCGGCGTAAGGGTGCCGCCCGGTAAAAAGGGCAGTAGAGCCAAGGCCGCCCCTCATCAGTCTGCTTCGCAGACAGCTTCTCCCAAGGGAGAGGCCTTTACCCCGGTAAATGTTCCACGTGGAACATTTACCGGGGCTTTTTTCTGTTTAACCCCTTTTTTATCCCCAATTTTTGTGCTATAATAATAACAAGCGGCCCTGTGCCGCCCAAAAAACGCAAAAATAGAGGAGGTACGGCGTGGCAAAAGTCATCGCAATAGCAAACCAGAAGGGCGGCGTTGGCAAAACCACCACCGCCGTCAACCTGAGTGCCTGTGTGGCGGCGCTGGGCAAGAAGGTCCTGATCGTGGATCTGGACCCCCAGGGCAACACCACCTCCGGGTATGGGATATCCAAAAACAAGGTCGAGGCTGACACCTACACCTGCCTGATCGACGACGAGGACGTCCGCGGGGCCATCGTGAAAACCGAGTACAACGCGGACCTTTTACCCTCCAACACCCAGCTGGCGGGTGCTCCCATCGAGCTTGTCTCGGTGCCCCGGCGTGAGATGCGCCTGCGCACCGTCTTAGCACCGGTCGTGCCGCTCTACGACTACATCTTCATCGACTGCGCACCGTCGCTCGACCTGCTGACCGTCAACGCCCTCTGCGCGGCGGACACGGTCATCATCCCGATGCAGTGCGAGTTCTTCGCGCTGGAAGGATTGAGCGAGCTGATGACGACCCTAAAGACCGTGCGCAAAAAGTACAACCGCTACCTGGACATCGAGGGCGTGCTCTTCACGATGTACGCCGGGCGGCTGAACCTGACGATGCAGGTCGTCGCGCAGGTCAAAAAGTACTTTGGCGACAAGGTCTACCGCGCCGTCATCCCCCGCACCGTGCGCCTGAGCGAGGCACCCAGCTTTGGTATGCCCATCAATTTCTATGAGCCGAACGGCAAGGGCTGTGACGCCTACATGGAACTGGCGCGGGAATTTTTAGCCAACAACGAACGGTAAGGAGGGACGCCCATGGCAAAAAAAAAGCTGGGCGGGCTTGGCAAAGGGCTGGACAGCCTGTTTGCCGAACTGCCCGATATCAGCGATGAGCCGTCCAGCTCGACCCTGCCGCTGCGGGAAATCGAGCCGGACCCCGAACAGCCCCGCAAACGCTTTGACGAGGATGCGCTGAATCAGCTGGCCGACAGCATCACCGAAAACGGCCTGCTGCAGCCCATCGCGGTGCGGCCTAAAAAGGTGGGCACCGGGTACATCATCATTGCGGGCGAGCGCCGCTGGCGTGCCGCCCGGCTGGCGGGCCTGGACGAGGTCCCGGTCATCATCAAGGATGTGACCGACGAGCAGGCCGCCGCGCTGGCACTGATCGAAAACCTGCAGCGCGAGGACCTGGACCCCATCGAGGTGGCCGAGGGCTGCCGACAGCTCATCGACAAGTACGGCCTGACCCAGGAGAGCGCCGCCAAAAAGCTGGGCAAAAGCCGCAGCGCCGTCACCAACAGCCTGCGCCTGCTGGCCCTTCCCGAGGATGTGCGCCGCATGGTCAGCGCGGGCAAGCTGAGCTTCGGCCACGCAAAGGTGCTGCTGGGCCTGCCCGGCGAGGAGTTGATGCAGCAGGCCGCCGCCGAGGTCGTCGCACAGAATTTGAATGTGCGCCAGACCGAGGCCCTGTGCAAAAAGCTGGCCAAGCCCGCCAAGCCGCCGAAGGAAAAGGATAACTTCACCCGCCCGAAGCGTGCCGTCGAGGTCGAAGCCGCCCTGAAAGAGGTGACCGGCAGCGAGGTCCACGTGGAATACAAGGACGGAAAAGGCTCGCTGAAAATCGACTTTTACAGCGACGATATGCTGCAAAAGTTCGTGAGCCTGCTGGGGATGTATGACCCGGAGGGGTAATGCAGGTTGGATTTGTAGAGGCGAACATTGTTCGCCCGGAAAAGCTGCGGCAACCGCACGATTTCGCGGGCGGATATGGAATCCGCCCCTACATGTAGGGGTCGATGCTCGTCATCGACCCGCAAAGTACCCGCAGCCGCAAAGTTGCAGCGGGCGAACAATGTTCGCCCCTACAACGCTTTTTTAAATGTATCTATTATTGAAATTTTAATAGAGGAGTACCACTATGTTAGACATTCGCTTTGTCCGTGAAAACCCGGACGCTGTCAAGGAAAACATCAAGAAAAAGTTCCAGGACGCCAAGCTGCCCCTCGTCGATGAGGTCATCAAGCTTGACGCCGAGTACCGCGCCGCCATCGGCGAGGCCAGCGACCTGCGCGCAAACCGCAACAAGCTGTCCAAGCAGATCGGCGCACTGATGGGCCAGGCTAAGAAGGACCCCAGCAAGGCCGCCGAGGCCGAGGAAATCAAGAAGCAGGTCACCGCCCAGGCTGACCGCCTGAAGGAGCTGGAAGCCAAGGAGACCGAACTGCAGGCCAAGATTCAGGAGATCATGTACACGATCCCCCAGATGATCGACCCCAGCGTGCCCATCGGCCCCGACGACAGCCATAACGTCGAGGTCCAGCGCTTCGGCGAGCCGGTCGTGCCTGACTATCCCATCCCGTACCATGTTGACATTATGGAGAGCTTCGACGGCATCGACCTCGACGCCGCCGGCCGCGTCTCCGGCAACGGCTTCTATTACCTGCTGGGCGACATTGCCCGCCTGCATGAGGCTGTGCTGGCCTACGCCCGCGATTTCATGATCGACAAGGGCTTTACCTATGTCATCCCCCCGTTCATGATGCACGGCGATGTGGTCAAGGGTGTTATGTCCTTCCCGGAAATGGACGCTATGATGTACAAAATCGAGGGAGAGGATCTGTACCTGATTGGCACGTCCGAGCACACGATGATCGGCCGCTTCATCGACCAGACGCTGGACGGCGCCAAGCTGCCCCTGACCCTGACCAGCTACAGCCCCTGCTTCCGCAAGGAGAAGGGCGCCCACGGCATCGAGGAGCGCGGCATCTACCGCATCCACCAGTTCGAGAAGCAGGAGATGATCGTCGTCTGCAAGCCCGAGGACAGCATGGATTGGTACGATAAGCTGTGGAAGAACTCCGTCGAACTGTTCCGCTCCATGGAGATCCCTGTCCGCCAGCTGGAGTGCTGCTCCGGCGATCTGGCCGATCTGAAGGTCAAGAGCTGCGATATCGAGGCTTGGAGCCCGCGCCAGCAGAAGTACTTTGAGGTCTGCTCCTGCTCCAACCTGGGCGACGCCCAGGCCCGCCGCCTGCGCATCCGCTTTAAGGATGAGAATGGCAAGACCCAGCTGGCCCACACGCTGAACAACACCTGCGTGGCCCCGCCGCGTATGCTGATCGCCTTCCTGGAGAACCACCTGCAGGCTGACGGCACCGTCACCATCCCCGAGGTCCTGCGCCCCTACATGGGCGGCAAGGCCGTGTTGGTGCCCAACAAGAAGTAATTTTGAAAGAGCCTTCCCCTTTTGGGGAAGCCTTTAGAGTTTTTCCCGCATTGCACCCGCAATGCGGGATTTTTTTGTATTTTTTGAATTTTTTCGGGGAAAACTACTTGACATAGGGGGCACTGTCGGCTATAATAATATAGCGTTCTCGAGAGCGCAACTCACAAATGTGGCGGTATAGCTCAGTTGGCTAGAGCATTCGGTTCATACCCGAAGTGTCACCGGTTCAAATCCAGTTACCGCTACCACATGATACAAGGTTTCGCTAAAATACTTGGGGGTCGGTTGCAATAGTAGCCGATAAGTTGCTTGCTGTTTTAGCGAAATCTTGTATTATATGGCCCGTTGGTCAAGCGGTTAAGACACGGCCCTTTCACGGCTGTAACATGGGTTCGATTCCCGTACGGGTCACCAAAAAGCACTACTTCATTTGAGGTAGTGCTTTTTTCTTTATATTTACTTTTCAACAGGTGTCGGGCGTAAATGGTGACCCATACGGAAATCGAAAAGCCCGGGCCCTGCGTCCGCGTCCCGCAGGGCAAAAACAGCCCTGCGGGCTGTTTTTAGGGCGGGGGAGATGGACGTACGGGTCACCAAATGTAGTCCTTGATTTTTAACGAAAATTCGTTAGAAATTGAGGACTTTTTCTTTTACCCTTTGTACCACACTTTCAGAAAAAATCAATCTTTCCAGAGGGTAGAAGCGCTGCGCAAAAGCCTTTGTAGGCGCAGCACTTCTACCTTTTTTAGTTGTTCCCCGCCTAATTTTAAAACCGTGAAGTGTCGAACAGTAAAGGGGCTTTCGCGGCATATGCCCTGCTGCGGTAACAGCGTGAGGGCAACCAAGACAGTACACATTCTGTGCATGCCATATGAACATTAGACATCATAATACCGAATTGATAAGTGCTTGCATCAGGAATAATCTGTACAGCATCGCCAGCAAGATATTCCGTAATCGTCAAGTTATTTGATTCTGCACATTTTCTTCTTCCATGTTTTTCTTGTATGCTTGTTCATGTTTTTTCAATTTTCTTGCTTTTTCGCATTCTATTCTATATCGTTCATTTTGTAGTGTAGTGATTCGTTTATCTTCTGCATCCGCTTCTTTTTTGTCGGTTGTATGATAATATTTAAAACGATTGTAAACTCTACACGCCATTGCAGCAGCTATTGCAAAAATTTCAGCAAGAACCAAGAGTATAAAGAGAAGCCATTCTTCCTGCTCTGGAATATCATGGTGGATACGGTCTGGAGGGTATCCTAACATTAAGAACAACGCACCAAAAATAAAAAGTGGAGCGATAAATCTAGCGCGAGGACCAAGGAAAAATCCGTCTGTGCCGCCCATTGCTCCTGATATACTGTTTGCAGCACCTGTTACGTTACCAACGGAGACTTGTAGGGCTGCATTGGCAACTTGCGCAGCTTTTATATTTTTCTGTGTTTTCTTTGACATCTTCTTTGTATCTGTTGATGGGATGCAAACAGCAAAAGCAAGAAGAGCAAAAATTCCCGGTAAACCGGCAAGTCCACCATACAACCAGTATTCATCAAATGCGTAGCTGTTTCCTGAATAGCCTCCAATTTTATTGCATCCTACTATGCAAAACGCGATGACGGTAAGATATGCAATGATATTAAGACCTACTAAAAGCATATATCTATGACGTAGTTTTCTCTGAATTTTATCAATTTGAATTGGGTCTGTTTCAACCATGACTTTTCTCCTCCAAATGTATTGGCAATGTGATTGTTGATTGACGATTCTTGACGTTTGTAGTCATGGAACATACCGTGATGCCTAAAAATCCCCGCATCCTCGGCGTACAGGCAGAACACCAGCCGCACACACAGCTTGTTCAGACTTTTCAGCGATTGCTCGGCCTGCGGGTTGGCATACTGCTTGTAAAGCGCGTCATACAAAAGCCCTACAATTTCACCGGCGGCAATGGAAACCTCCATCTCGCGTTTGAGGTGTTCGCTGCCGGTGTCCACCAAGAATTGCAGACGATAGTATTCTTTTTCAAGGTTTGCCAGCGCGATGATTTCCGGCTCGCCACCGGGGCGCTCCATATCGTAGACATAGAACTGCGCAAAGTTGCAGGTCACGACCCAACGCGGATGCTGGGAAAGCGGCAATTCTGTAATGTAGCGTTTGGCCTGCTGGAACGGCGTCAGCATAGTGCCGTCTGATTGCTTGATGGGCTTGTTCAGGTCTTTGCCAAGACCCTTTTGCTCAATCAGCACCTTGGTGGACGGTATCGCGCCGTCAATAAAGCTGGTGTGGTCGAGGTGAACCTGTTCCTCAAATGTGATGAACTGCTCCGGCTGTTGCACGCCGTAGACATCACGCAAAAGGGAAAGCCAAAAGGATTGACTTTCGCCTTTTTCGTAGCCCTTATCCTTCCAGTAGGCGGCAAATTTTTTTGCGGCCTGTTGCTGTTGCGCGGCAGTCATAGCGGTCACCTCATAGCACAATGTTTTGTAATTATCATAGCATAAACCTATGCTTACGGCAATTGCGTTTTACAAAAATAAGACACCCTTTGGCGGTAAAGCGCATAGTAGAGGTGTTGCACTTTCCCGCAAATGCGTGTACAATATTGCATATATATTTCTGACAAGGGGGCGGCGGCTTGGCTACACAGCAGGTGCAGCAGCGCGCGGCGGGGGGCATTGCCTACACACTGACGCGGCGGCGGGTGCGCAATATCAACCTGCGCGTGCGGGCCGATGGTTCCGTGGCGGCCAGTGCGTCGGTGCGGGTGCCGGTAAGCTATGTGGATGCCTTTGTGGCCGCACGGGCCGATTGGGTGCGCAGCGCACAGGCCCGGGCCGCCGTCCGGCGCGAGCGCGAGGAGGCCGAGCGCCACGAGCTGCCCGCAAAGGCAGACGCACTGGCCCATATGCAGGCGCTTTGCCGGGTATACTATCCGCAGTTTGCGGCCAGCTGCCCGGGCGGGCATATGCCCAAAATCGCCGTGCGGGACATGACCACCCGCTGGGGGTCGTGCAGCCTGCGCACCGGCACGCTGGCCTTTGCGCGGCGGCTCTGTGTGATGCCGCTGGCGGCGCAGGAATATGTGGTCGTGCATGAATTTTGCCATTTTGCCCACCCGGACCACAGCCCGGCGTTTTGGGCGGCCGTAGCAAGGGTCATGCCGGATTATAAACAGCGGGAAAAGTTGTTGAAAATGCGGTGACGGCTGAAAAAGCCTTCCCCCTGGGGGGAAGGTGGCCGTAAGGCCGGATGAGGGGCACGTTTATGGATGCCGCCCGGGAAAGGGGCAACAGCGGCAGACCTGCCCCTCATCAGCCGCCTGCGGGCGGCAGCTTCCCCCCAGGGGGAAGCCAAAGCTCGGCGGAGGGGATGCCGCGCCCAACAAATACGGCACTGCGTAGGGGCCGGGCATGCCCGGCCCGCAGCCATGCCCAAACCACAGCATTCAGACAACGTTGCGGGCGAGGCATGCCTCGCCCCTACAATCCAATAACATCCAAAAGGGAGGTCCTATCTTGCCATCTCCACAGAAAAAATACACGACGCTTGTCAGCAATACGCTGTTGTTTGCCATCTCCAACTTCAGCTCCAAGCTGCTCAGCTTCTTCATCCGGCCTTACTTGAGCTACGCGCTGGACTCGCCGGATGTCATGGGCGTGTCGAGCCTTTTGCAGCAGGCCACCAACCTGCTCATCCCGGTGGTCAGCCTGGGCGTGGCCTACGCGGTCATCCGGTTTGGCCTGGATAAGGAAACCGAAAAATCCAGCGTGTTCGTCAACGGCGCGGCTACGATCAGCCTGGGCTTTGTCGTGCTGCTGCTGGCCATGCCGCTGGTGTGGCTGATACCCAATGCGGCGGAATATCTGGGCTTTTTGTACCTTTGCGTGCTGGCAAGCTGCCTGCGCACGCTGTGTACCCAGTTCATCCGCGCGCGGATGCTGAACCGGCTGGTGGCGATAGACGGCGTGTTGACGACGTTGAGCCTGCTGCTGTATTATCTCTTGTTCCTCAGCGTGTTTAAAATGGGCGCGACCGGCTTTTTGCTGGCAAACGCGCTGGCCGATTTGACATCCATGGTGTTTGTGTTCATCGCGGGCGGGTGCTGGCGGTACTTCAAACCCAAAGCGTTCAACATGGCGCTGTGGAAGGATATGCTGCGCTACTGCCTGCCGATGATCCCGGCGTCCATCAGCTTTTGGATCATCAACGCCAGCGATATGTTCTTTGTGCAGGGCATGTGCGAGAACTATGGCGGCCGCAGCGGCAACCACTGGGTCGGCCTGCTGTCAGCGGGGTACTTCCTGCCGCAGATCATCACGATCCTGGGCAGCATCTTCTACGAGGCATGGCAGCTCTCCGCCGTGACCGAGGAGACCGACCGCGAGGCGTTTTTCTCCAAAATTTTCCGCGTGTATGCCAGCGTTTTGTTCTGCTGCGTGGCGGGTATCATCATGCTGTGCCAGGTGCTCATGCGGGTGTTCAAGGCCGAATATTTCGACGCCTGGACGTTCGTGCCGTTCCTGACGCTCTGCTCGATGCTGACCTGCCTGAACCAGTTTTTGAACAGCATCTACGTCGTGTATAAGCGGTCGACCGGGTCGCTGTTCACGATGCTGGCGGGCGCGGTGCTGAACCTGATTCTGAACTACCTGTTCATTCTGCATTGGGGGCCGTGGGGCGTCACCCTGGCCAGCTTCCTGAGCCTGATGCTGGTGTTCCTGCTGCGCGCCTACTCCACACGCGGGCTGCTGGAAATAGACTTCCACCCCGCGTGGCTGGTGCTGAACCTGGCGCTAGTGCTGGGCGAGATCTGGTGCATGATGAACCTGGAGCGCTGGGCCCTGCCGGTGGTAGGCATCACCGCGGTGGTCTGCGTCATGAACATCCGCGAGGTGCTGAGCATGTTGGATACGCTGATGGCGAAGTTTGTGAAGAAGAAAAAATAAGCAGAGATTGTAGGGGCCGGGTATGCCCGGCCCTCAACTTTGCCGTAAGCACAGCAAGGTTGGGGGCAAGGTATGCCTTGCCCCTGCTGGTTTATAAAAAAGGAGATTTTCTATGACCCAAAATACTATTTTATCCGCCCTCACCGCCCGCAAAAGCGTCCGGGTGTTCACCGGCGACCCCATCACCGCCGACGAGCGCGGGGCCATTTTACACGCGGCGTTCCAGGCACCCACGGCGGGCAACCAGCAGCTGTACACGATTCTGGATATCACCGACCCGGCGCTGAAAGCCACGCTGGCGGACCTGTGCGACCACCAGCCGTTCATCGCCAAAGCGCCGTTGGTACTGGTGTTCCTGGCCGACTGCCGCCGCTGGCTGAACGCCTACCATGCGGCAGGCATCAAGGACGTGCGCAAGCCCGGCGCGGGCGATTTGATGCTGGCTATGGCCGATACCTGTATCGCCGCGCAGAACGCCGTCGTCGCCGCGGAATCTATGGGCATCGGCAGCTGCTACATTGGCGACGTCATCGAGAACGTCGAGGCCATGCGGGACGCGCTGCACCTGCCGGATTTTGTGGTGCCCGCCTGTATGCTGGTGTTTGGCCGCCCGACCGAACAGCAGCAGCGCCGCCCCAAGCCCGCCCGCTTTGCCGAGGCCGCCGTCGTCTGCGAGAACACCTACCGCGACCGCACCCCCGACGAGCTGCGCGCCGACTTCACCGCCCGCGCCGCCGCCAACGGCCAGTCCGACTACGACTTTGATAAAGCCGTCACCGCCTTTTGCAACCGCAAATACGCCAGCGACTTTTCCCAGGAGATGACCAGAAGCGCAGAGATCTACTGGAAAGAGTTTTTGTGATTGGCAGAGAACGCAGGGGCGGATCCCATATCCGCCCGGGAGTGTTGCCGCTGCCGCCGCGCCCCTGCAATCTCTACAAATAAACCACCCCCACCCAACCGTAGATGTTCTGCGGCTGGGTGGGGGCTTTCTTATTGATTGAGGGTGAAATTATATAGCAGACCGTCAATAAATTGCATTCTTGCCTTATTGCGTGCGTAGGGGCGACCATTGGTCGCCCGCCAACTTACCGCAGCAACGCATTTTCCGGGACAGCTTTTTGCAAGGCAAACGGGCACGGGCGAGCAATGCTCGCCCCTACAAGCGTTTTTCGACAGTCTGCTATATTTTGGTTGTATCCTGTAGTTTATGCTCTGGCGTAACGAAGCTGCCGGTATTGTCAGCTTTTAGATTGGCGTTGGATACAGGATTTCCGGCGTTATCAATTTTACGGATATAGACAGTGCAGAGTTAGAGTTTTTTGTTTGTGACATGAAAAGTATCCTGCTCACCAACAGTGCTTTCCAGACTATATGTACCATTAAAAGCATCAATACGGAACCAGGTTGTATAATGGGGAGTCGGAGTAGAGGGATATGCCTTATAATATAAATGAAACGAACATGTGAAGCCTCCCTGATATCCTTCAGGCGGGCAGATTTCCGTTATATTATAAGTTTGGTGATTTTGGTCTCCGGTAGTTAGGCAAGCAGCAGAATACCCGATGTTATCTCCATCATGCAGTTTGACAGGAATGGAGCATTCTCCTTTACTATCACTGGTGAGTTCGGCAACAGTGGTTTTGCCGTTCGTAATAGCAAAGGTAGCACCGGACAGCGCTTTTCCTTCAGGGTCAGTGACGCGCAGATTCAATTTGGCAATGGGAAAGCGCATAATGGTAAGCTGCCTTTTATCCATATCGATAGCAAATGGATTGTTATGTCTGTCATCCTCTATGGATTTGAGATAATAGTCGTTTCCCTCAAACCAAACACTGATATAGATTTTTGTACTGCTGGGAATGACTTGGTAGCCATCAGGAACTTCAGCTTCGGTGATAGTAGTCTCCGTATCCCCGATAACAGTATCGGGAAGAGGTTTCTCCTTAGGAGAAATTTTCAACAGAATATCACCGTTATTATCAGAGGTCACATCAAAGGCGTTTTCACCGTTTTCACCGCTTTTAATGCGATATGTTCTTTTTGCAAAAGGCTTAGAGTTTGCAGTTTTAACATCCTGCAAGTGGATAATGAAGTGATGTTCATCTGCTGTAACAGTGCCGCCGGTCGTACCGCCGCCGCCGGAAATGCCGCCCCCGGTGCTGCCCCCGCCGGTTTCACCCCCGCCGGAGTTGTCATTCTTCTTCGGCGTCGGCACAACAACAGCCTCATCACTGCCGATATTTACACTCGCGGTGGTTCCCGCGTTCGTGTATACGACCTGTATCCCATCGGCGCTGGTATACACTAAGTACAAAACCTGCCCGCTGGCGTTGCAGGTCATCCCCTGCACGGTGCCCTTGACCTCGGCATCTGCCGCAATCGTGGTCGTGGCAATACTGCCCGCAGGCGGGCTTGCCACATCCAGCAGATACATCCCGCTGCCCTCGGTCAAGGCGACCTTGCCGCCTGTGACCTCGGGTGCGTTTGCTTCTAATGGGCCTGCCCAGTTGGTCAAGGCGGCTGCATTTTCGGCGTTCCCGGCTACAGATGCGTTCTGCACCAAGGCGTAGTTCTGCGCACCCTGCCGGGTCGCCGTCATCACACACGCCTGCGCCTCACTGACGGCCTGCTTTTCCTTGGCGCTGTCAATGTACCCGGTCAGTGCCGGGACGGCAAAGGTCGCCAGCACACCCAGAATCACCAATACCACGATCAGCTCCACCAGCGTAAAGCCGCGGCGGTCGCGCAGGGTTCGTCTAAGACCTGTCATACGGATTCCTCCCAGTTATTCTGCGGGGGTAAAAATGCTCTGGTCACGCTTGGCGTGCGCACCAATGTTGTTGTATTCCAGCGCCAGGTAGCCCTTGGCCCACTCGTCCAGCGCGGGGTCTGTGCCGTACTCGGCTGTGGTGCCGTCCACCTTCATGTAGTCGTTGGCGGCGGTAACGACCGGCGTGTTGTGCTTCATTTCCAGCAGATACTTATAATAATCGCTCAGCGGCAGCCCGGCCTGCTGCAACAGGGTGGGGGCCAGCATCACCATGTCCATGCGGTTCAGCGGGTCGGTGGTGCTGGTGGCGGCGGCCGTGTGCTCCAGCGGGTAGTTCGCCCAGATGAAGAACGGCGTGCTGCGCTCCAAAATCTGCAAATCGTTGTCGGTGGCGGCAAAGCTCGCGTCAGCCACATGCTTGACAAAGCTGGGCGCGTGGTCGCCGGCCATGGCTACAATGACCTTGCGGCCGGTCTTTTCGTACTGCTCGGTGAAATAGTCGCACAGCTCCTGCACGGCGGCATCGGTCATTTTGATGCAGCTCAGGTACTCGTTCATCAGCTCGTCGTACTCGCCGTAGTCGGTGCCCGCGTGGACAATATCCAGCGAAGCATCGTTCATATCGTAGTCGCCGTGGCTCTGGATGGAGACTAAGAAGCTGAACCGGGGCTTGTCCTCGGGCATGGCCTCGTACATCTTCTCCCAATCCCGGTAGGTGGCGGAGTCCGTCTGGTAGGGGCGGCTGCCATAGTATTCCTGGCTCGTGAAGTCGTCCTGGAAGTGTGTCTCGTCAAAGCCCAGCGCCAGCCAGGCGGAATCGCGCCGGTAGTTGGAGTTGGTGTAGGGGTGGGCGGCCATCGTGGAGTAGCCCAGGCCCTTCAGGTAGCTGACGATGCTGTTGGAGTTGTACAGGTTCAGCCAGTTGAACGGCGTGATGCTGGGCATCAGGATCAGCGAGTTGGAGGTCAGCATCTCATACTCGGTCGAGTTGGTGCCGCCGCCCACGTGGGGGCTGATCGTGTGGCCGTAGACCGAGTTGGGCAGGTTTTTCGTGACCGGCATAATGTCGGTGTCGGCCTGCAGGTCGGTCACAAGGTCAAAGTCGTAGAAGCTCTCGGAAAGGATCAGCACGACGTCGGGGTAGTCCTCGGCGCTCTCGGGGCTGGCGGGGGCCACGTAGTCACCGGCTTTCTGTGCGGCGGTCTGCACGGCAGTGTCAGTGTAGTTTTCTGGTTCGATGATGGGGTCGGCCATCAGGCTGGTGGCCTCGATGGTTCCGGCCAGGTAGCCGTAGGTGTAGTAGGTGTTCTGCCACGCCCAGCCGTAGGTGGTCTTGGGCTTGATGGTCACAGGCCCGAAGTAGCCGAAGAACATGACGAGGAACACGCCCAGCGCACTGCCCGCCACGCGCACGCCGCGCATCTTCCAGCTGGCGTGCTTGGGGGCGCCCTTGACCAGCTGTGCCTGCACAAAGGCGATTGCCAGAATCGGCAGGTAGAGCAGGGCGATGGTCACAACGTCTTTCGTGATTTTCAGCGTGTAGCTGCTCATGACCTCAGCGGCGGTGCCCATGTTTAAGATGTCCTGGGGCATCAGCGCTGAACCGTGCAGGTCGCGGGTATAGTAGTTGATGAGCGCGATAACGGTGAACACTGCGCCGGAAATGCCGGTGGCGCGGCTCCACTTGCCCAGCACGGCAAACAGGATCAGCGTCAGGCAGAAGGCCGTCAGGGCGTTCAGCGGCGCGTAGAGCGGCCACTGCAATTCCAGAAAGCTGGGCGTGACGCCGTCGGATAATTCCAGCTGATAGCGGGAGATAAAACCGACCGCCACAGCCAGCAGGCAGGGGAGTACCCCCTGTAAGAGGAATTTCTTCCAGTTGATTTGTTTAAAATGTTGCATGGGTGATGATAAATGACCTTTCTCTATGAATTTGTACATAACTATACAAAATTCATTATAACATACCCATTTATAAAAATAAAGTAGGGGCCGGGTATGCCCGGCCCTCAGCCTTATCATTATTGCAGCTTACCCTTTTAGCGAACCGTAGGGGCGGGGCTCTGCTCCGCCCGCCTTAGCCTTATAACTCACTTCCGCGCATTCTTCTTCCAAATCACATACAAACCTTCCAGAATCAGCGTCTCACGGTAGTGTATTTCGGTCGTGCAGGCCGCACGCACACTGTCCGGCAGCGTGCCTGTCGCCACGACCGGGGTCTCGCTGGCCCCCAGCATACCGCGTATCTGCGCCACCATGCCGTCCAGCATGGCCGCCGTGCCGTACACGATGCCGCTGTGCAGGCAGTCCGCCGTGTTGGTTCCCAGCAGCTTGCGGGGGCGGGCCTCCAACTCCACCTGGGGCAGCTGCGCCGTGTTGCGAATCAGCGCCCCCAGCGAGCACTGCGGCCCGGGCAAAATCGCGCCGCCCACCAGCGCACCGGTGGTATCCACGGCCAGCAGCGTGGTGGCGGTGTCAAAGTTCACCACCACACAAGGTGGCGTGCAGTGCTGCAGCGCACCCACGATGGCGCACAGCAGCTCGCCGCCCAGCTGGGCCGGGTTATCCATGCGGATACGCACCCCGCTTTTCAGCCCGGGGCCGACCTCCATGATCTGGCACTCGCACATCTTGCGTAGGGCCTCGCGCAGGCGCGGCGTCAGCGCCGGTACCACGCTGGAAAAGATGACCGCTGTGATCTGCTGCGGCTCCGCCCCATACAGGGCCAACATATTTACGATTTTATATAGCAGCTCATCGCTGCTCAGTGCGGTGTCCGCAAACAGCCGCGACGAAAACACCAGCTTGCCGTCCGGCGTATACCCGCCGAACGTAATGTTGGAGTTGCCAATATTCAATGCCAGGATCATGGGAAAACCTCATTTCAAACATATTGTCTAGGGGCCGGGCATGCCCGGCCCTCCGCCTTGCCGTTACTGCAATTTAATCTTCCATATTGTAGGGAGGGGACTTGCCCCTCCGCCGCACATTGCCTTTATTGTCCCTTACTCCCGCCAGGTTGCCCATGTAGGGGCGGCATACATGCCGCCCGCCCCACCTTCCCATCACAACCCCTTGTACCTATCACCATCCACCGCCACAATATACACCTTGCCCAAAAATCGCTCTCAAAATTTGTCAAAAAATCCGAAAAAACTGTTGACAAGAGTCATACTCCTTGCTATAATAATCAAGCTGTCTCGCGGCGGACACGCCGCGAAAAGCGCTTCATAACAACCTGTATATGTTTTTTGAAGAAGAAATTCTTCAAAAAACTTTCAGAAAACCCCTTGACAATCAAGCATTTCTGATATATAATATACAAGCTGTCACGGAGACGCGACAGCACAGCAGGACCTTGAAAATTGAACAAAACTGAAACTTGTGGAACCTTGAACGTGGGTTTGGAAA
>QWCH01002859.1_pt1 | contig 20015 bp, 18 predicted proteins | sample 1972671 | NCBI WGS metagenome assembly QWCH01 (sample SAMN09866713, study PRJNA288562) | Human gut metagenome isolate term3_stool, whole genome shotgun sequencing... | isolation source: gut | host: Homo sapiens | place: USA: California | reverse complement strand
GTTGTCCTACTTACATCAAGAAATTCTTGTACATCTTTTGCATTCATAAAAATACCTTTCATAATGTCCTCCTTTTATAGTTTGTAAGGTTCTACATCCTCAAAAAAGGCGAGCATTAATTTATATGTCTTACAATTTCCGTTCAATATCGAACGGTATGTATATATAATAACAGTTCATATTTGTTCTGTCAAGTTTTTTCTATATATTTTTTCTAAAATATTCAGATAATTGCAGACATTTATAACAGAACAGTTTTGTTGAGCTTTTGTTCATTTTGTGATAAAATATTTATAGTTATTGTGAGATAAGGAGGAGTTAGTTTGATTTCTGGAGAAAAATTAAAAAAGTTAAGACTTATGAGAAACTTAACTCAAAAAGAACTTGCGATTAAGTCTGGTTTGACAGATGCTGCCATAAGAAATTATGAACTTGGAAATAGATCCCCAAGTAAAGAGCAGTTACAAAAAATATCTGAAGTGCTTGATTGCGATATATCAGCATTGATCGATCATGAACCTAATTCTATTTTTGAAATAATGCACATAATTTTTGATTATGAAAAAGACATGAAGTTTAGGCCTTCAACAGGCGATGGAGAGATCACTGGACTCTTATCAAATGATGTAGACTTCAATAATTTTCTAATAGAATGGAATGAAATGAGGAAGAAACATTACAACGATGAATTAACAGACGAAGAATTTGAAGATTGGAAATTATCTTACCCTAAAAAATCAAGATTTTTGAAGAGAAGTAAAGAATAATGCAAATGAATAGAAGATTATTATTCAGTAAACCGGAATTTAGAGGAGACAACATATACTATAAGTAAGGAGGATTTTAATATGAAAAATGATAAAGATAAGGATAACAAGATTGCAATGGGTGTATCTCTTGGATTAATATTTGGAGCTGCAATAGGTGCAGCAAGAGGCAATATTGGATTATGGATAGCAATTGGAATGTGTATAGGTGCAGGTGTTGGGGCAGCAGTTGGAAGTAGTAATAAAAACAATGAAAACAAGAAATAGTCTTATGAATCCTCATTTGCTCAAATTTCACTTAAAAATATATGCTTTGAATTACACACAATAAGACCGCAGCTTGAAAACTACGGTCTTATTTTTTGCCCAAATGTAAACCACTTGGAACTATTATTTAGTTTATTCTTTTTTACTTCCAGTACCATTTGAGTACCAGCAGCCATTTTTCATTCTCTATATAGCTTGTAATTAAGCCATTTTAGAAAATTTTGCTACTATTCCCATTCAATTGTTCCTGGTGGTTTTGATGTTATATCATACACTATTCTTCCTACTCCGGCTACTTCGTTTATCATTCTGTTGGAGAGGGTTTGCATTAAATCGTATGGGAGGTTGGCTGCTTCTACTGTCATGGCGTCGGTGCTGGTTACGGCTCTTACTGATATTACGTTATCGTAGCTTCTTGCGTCTCCCTTTACTCCTACTGTTTTTATTGGGGTCCATACTGTGAAGTATTGCCAGATGTCTTCTTTTAGTCCAAAGTTTTCGATTTCTTCTCTTAGGATGGCGTCGGTTTCTCTTACTATTTCTAGTTTGTCTTTGGTGATTTCACCTATTACTCTTATGGCAAGTCCTGGTCCTGGGAATGGTTGTCTCCATACCATATCGTGTGGAACTCCGATTGCTTCACCTACAGCTCTGACTTCGTCTTTGAAGAGTTCTCTTAGTGGTTCAACGAGTCCTACAAAGTCCATGTCTTCTGGAAGTCCTCCAACGTTGTGGTGGCTTTTTATGACGCTTGCCTTATCTTTCCCACTTTCGATTACGTCAGGGTAGATTGTTCCTTGTACTAGGTATTTGGCTCCACCGATTTTCTTGGCTTCTTCTTCAAATACTTCTACGAAGTGGTTACCTATAATTTTTCTTTTTTCTTCTGGATCGTCTACGCCTTTTAGTAGTCCTAAGAATTCTTCAGATTTGTCGACCATCTTTACGTTTAGGCCAAGGTCCTTGTAGGTTTCCATTACAGATTTAGCTTCGTCTTTTCTTAAAAGTCCATGGTCTACGAAGATACATTGAAGGTTATCTCCTATGGCTTTGGATACGATTGTTGCTGCGACAGAGCTGTCTACCCCACCTGATAGGCCGCAGATCATCTTCTCGCCCTCATATTTTTCTTTAATTTCTGCTATTTTTTCTTTGGCGAAGTCTTCCATAGTCCAAGTTTTTTCTGCTTTCGCAATGTTTATTACGAAGTTTTCTAGCATTTCACGGCCGTATTCTGAGTGAACTACTTCTGGGTGAAATTGTACTGCGTAGATTTGTTTTTCTTTGCTTTCAATACCTGCTACTGGTGCGTTTAGGGTCCAGGATATTTTCTTAAATCCTTCTGCTATTTGAGATACTCTGTCTCTGTGGTTCATCCAGATTACAGATTCTTGTGGTACGTTTTTGAAAAGCTCACTGTTTTGGTCTACAAATAGTGGTGTTTTTCCGTATTCGCCGTTTCTTGGTGTTTCTACTTCTCCACCGTAGAAGTGGTTGATGTATTGGAGACCATAGCAGATTCCAAGGATTGGGATTCCTAGATCAAATATTTTATCGTCAGCTTTTAGGGAATTCTTGTCGTTTACTGATTGTGGGCCACCTGTTAGGATTATGCCTGCTACTCCTTCTAGGGGAAGGTCGCTTGCTGGTGTGTCACAATCGAATAATTCAGCATAAACTCCCATTTCTCTAACTCTTCTTACGATGAGTTGGTCGTATTGACCACCGAAGTTTAATACTATAATTTTATCTTTCTTCATTCTCTCTCCTTAGCTTTTTCCTATTGGATGTGCTTGTCACGTTCTTCTGGGAATTTCTCAAAGTAGTATTGGACTATTTCTGTGGCGGTTTGCTCGATGGTGTTTTCTGTTACATCTATTACCTTACAGTCTAAGTCCTTGAATACTTCTCTTGCATATTCCAGCTCTCTTTGGATTCTTGAGTCTTCGTAGTAGATGGACTCTCCCATGATTCCCAGAGATTTGCTCCTAACTTCTCTTATGGTTGATAGTTTGTTAGGGTCTATTACAAGACCAATGATCCTTTCTGGATCTACTTCAAATATCTCCTTTGGTAGCCTTACTTCTGGCACCAGTGGTAGGTTTGATACTTTGAGGTTCTTGGTTGCAAGATACATAGTTGTTGGAGTCTTGCTTGTTCTTGATACTCCTACTAGGACTATGTCTGATAAAGGAAAGCCTCTAGGGTCTTTGCCGTCGTCGTATTGGATGGCAAATTCTATGGCTTCTATCATGTTGAAATAGTCCTTGGATAGGGTTCTTGTTAGACCAACTTCTCTAATAGCCTCAAGCCCTGTGGCCTCTTCTACTTTTCTTATCCCATAGTTTAGGATGTCCATATCCTCGATGTTACGTTTCTTAGATTCTGCCCTCAAGTAGTCTGATAGGCTCTTGGTGGCTATGGTTTGGACAAGGATTGTTTTTTCGTCTATTTCTTTTAATATATCGTCTATCTCATCTGTAGTCGTGATGCCAGGTTTTCTGACTATATTAGCCTTTAGGGTTGGGAATTGGCTAGTTACAGATTTGATATAATTTTGGGCGGTCTCTCCTGTAGAGTCGCTTACAATTACGATCTTAAGCTCTTTCATTATTACCTTGCAAGCTCTTTAACATCAAAGATTTCTTCTATCCTCCTGGCAAGGATATTAAGCATGGCAATTCTATTTGCCTTGAGATTTTCATCATCTACATTGATCATTGTATTGTCAAGGTAGTTGTTTCCAACCTCGCTTGTCATCTTGATATTTTCTAGTTCTTTGAGATAGTCTGTTTCGCTACTTTCCTTAAATTCTTCTAGGGCCTTTACTTCGCTATAGAAGTCTCTTTCAAGGTCGCCTTCTAATAGGTCCTTATTTACATCTTCACCCACATTAGGATCTGATAGGTTTACTACTCTTGTAAAGTAGGAAATTTGATCTTCATTTTCTTCTAAGAACTTGTCTAAAGCGTGAACTTTCTTTGTTAGTTTTAGGATATTTAGCTCGCCATTTTTTAGGACTGCATTTACAGTGTCGTACTTGTGACCGTCATCTATTAGCTTATTTCTAAGTCTATCTCTAAAGAAGTCTAAAGTTTTCTCCATGGCTAGGTCATAGTCAAAGGATAACTCGTTTTCTTCGGTATAGATTAGAAGGGCATCTTCTACTAGCTTTCTTAGGTCGACATTTATTGAGTTTTCTAGGAAGATGTTAATTATTCCAAGGCAAGCTCTTCTTAGACCGAATGGGTCTTGGCTACCTGTAACGTATTTTTCTATAGCATATAGGCCAACTATGGTGTCCATCTTGTCAGCTATGGAAAGAACTATACCTGTGATTGTCTTAGGTAGTTTATCTCCAGCTGACCTTGGCATGTAGGCTTCTTCTATGGCTGTTGCGATTCTTTCTTCTTCGCCTGATTTGGTTGCATAAATCCTACCCATAGTTCCTTGTAGTTCAGTAAATTCGACTACCATCTTTGTTACAAGGTCTGCTTTTGATAGGTAGGCAGATCTTCCTATTGGGTGGGCCATGTCATCACCAATTTCTAGGGCAATTCTGTAGTTTTCAGCTAGTCTTTCTAGTCTTTTTGTCTTTAGCTTCATATCGCCTAGACCTTCAAAGAAAGCGAGACTTTCTAGGTCATCCACATAATCCGCTAGTGGTTTTTTCATATCTATATCGTAGAAGAACTTGGCATCTTCAAGTCTTGCCACTAGAACTTTCTTGTTTCCTTCTACTACATTTTCAGAATGGGTGTTATCACCATTTCTAACTAGTAAAAAGTATGGAAGAAGGTTCTTGTTTTCATCTTCTACAGGAAAATACCTTTGGTGGTCTTTCATAGGAGTTGTGATTACTTCCTTTGGTAGCTCTAGGTATTTCTTGTCTATATCTCCTATTAGGACTGTTGGATATTCAACTATGTTTATGACTTCATCTAAAAGGTCAGCATCTTTCATGTATTCGCCGCCAACTTCACTAGAAAGTCTATTTAGTCCTCTTAGGATTAAATCTTTCCTGTCCTTGTATCTTAGGATTACATAGTTTTCCTTGAGTAGCTTTTCGTAGTTTTCAATTTTGTCTATGACTATGTGATTGCTACCTAGACTTCTGTGGCCCTTGGTAATGTTTGATACGCTGATATCTTCATCATCAAAGGCTAGAATATTGACCTTGGTTGTTTTTTTAAGCGTATAGTCAATTTTATTTTCACTATCTTTGTTTGCCTCAGATTTTAAATCAACATCTTTTATAAGATTTGCATCACTTATCCTGTAAAACCAGTCTTTTCCAACAAAGGCTGGCTCGCCGTCATATTCGATTTGATACCAATCGCCATCTTCTGCCTTGATATTGTATCTTGTATAATCTTCGATTCCGTCAAGGATTGGGGCGTCGTTTGATCTCTCACTTCTGATATTAACACCCTCAGTCTTATCCCTATCGAGTATTATTTGATCAGCATGGGCTACATCTTGACCCACTGCCATTAGACCCAAATATATTAATGAACCTGCCAATATTTTATTTCTTAACTTCACTTTATCTCTCCCGAATTTATTCTATATATATTATAACATAGAAGGCTAATTATTGGGGAGATTTTTTCTAGAATTTATCATAAAATTCGTAGGCAAAATCAACTAGGTCTTTGGAGTAAGAATTTCTTAGATAAGCTGGGTCTAGGTGGTTAATCCTAACCCTATCCAGACCGTCCGCATCCTTAAAGAACTTGGCAAGTCTTAGCGCCCTAGCCATGTCATTTTCATCTTCTACAAATTCCTTCATAGTATCTTCCATTAGCTTATCATCACAAGAATGGCAGGCAATGACCCCTTGTAGAATAGCCTTATCACTATCATCTACTCCATTAGCATAACCTATAGAATCAAGGGCAGCTCTCTTGCCATGCTCAATATCCCAACCGTCGTTTACCCTTCTTGTATCGTGAAGGCTTGCCGCATTTACCAAAATATTGGTATCAGTATCACTAAGCTCATAGGCATAGGATAATAAAACTGCAAAGAAAATAACTCTTTCAATGTGGTCTTTGCCGTGAATATTAGACACAAAGAGGATATCCTCATTCAAATCTTCGTAGGCTTTTCTCAAAGTATCAAAATAGGCTGATGAGGTAAAATCCTCATAGAAATCATATGTCTTAACCCAATCTTCTTGGGTGAAAATATCTATAACTCTCATAATCACTCCTTATAATCATTGTACAACTAAAATGTCCCTAATAAAGGGTATCATATAAGAGAGGTGAATTTATGTTATACAACAGAGATTTAATTAATGAGAAAATATTAAACGCAATAGAAAAAAGCAAAGACTACATAGGCATAGGCGAGGCTGCCGCATACATTCCCGAGCTACTAAATGTAGATAGCGACAACTTTGCCTTCTCTCTAGTAACAACAAACGGCGAAAGCTTCAACTACGGAGACACAGATGCAGTTTTTTCTATCCAATCTATATCCAAGGTCATTGATCTAATCATGGCTCTTACAGACAACAACCCCAGCGAGGTCTACGCCAAGGTTGGAAGCGAGCCAACCAAATATGAATTCAATTCCCTAGTACCAATAGGAGATACCGCAGCCAATCCCTTTATAAATGCAGGTGCCATCACAACAACATCCATGATTGTCGGAAAAGATAACGACGAGAAATTTGAACGAATCCTAAACACCTACAGGGGCATGGCAAAATATCCCGATGCCCACTTGATGGAAGATGTGTTTCACTCAGAAATGAAAACAACAGACAGAAACAAAGCCATAGCTTACTATCTAAAAAGCAAGGGCATCTTTGACCAAAATCCAGAAGAAGTCCTAGAGCTATACGTCAAAGCTTGCTCCATTGGCACAAACATAACAGCACTTGCCACAATGGGAGCGCTCCTTGCCAACAAAGGCTATGACATAAAAGACAGAAGCATGCTAATACCAGAACCAGTAGTCCAACTAGTAGTAAGCCAAATGGCATCATGTGGCATGTACGAAAACTCCGGCAACTACCTCATGAACGTAGGCATCCCATCCAAATCTGGCGTATCAGGAGCCATAGTAGGAGTAGTCCCAGGAGTGTGTGGACTAGGAGTCTACTCGCCAAGGCTCGACAAAACAGGAAACTCAATCAGAGGAAAAGAACTATTCAAAATCCTCTCCCAAGATTTGGGATTAAACATATTTGTATAAAAATAAAGCTTCGCAATAAGCGAGGCTTTTTGTGTGGGGAAAATGCTAGAAAAAATTAAAGATAGTGAATGTTAATAAACTGATTAGTAGTTTGGTAATTATCATTTCACCAAATATGTCATTCCGACAGAGCGACTGCAAGGAGCGACGAGGAATCTAGAGTAAGTACTTCGCAGTCAAGTAAAACTCGAATCATAAACTGGAGATCCTCACGTCGGTCGTTTTACTCCCTCCTCAGGATGACTGGATTGGGGGATTTCAAATTTATTATTTATGTGACAACTACATTAAGGATGACAGGATTGGGGGTTGATATGACCTTAATCCCGTCATTCCGACAGAGAAACCGTTAGGTTTCGACGAGGAATCTCGAGTCTATACTCCGCAGTCTAAGTGAATCCTTATCACACAATGGAGATCCTCACGTCATTCGCTAACGCTCATTCCTCAGGATGACGAATTTTGAAGAATTATGCCCTCTCCATCATGTCATTCCGACAGAGCGAGCGTAGGGAGCGACGAGGAATCTAGAGTCTATACTTCGCAGTCAAGTATAACTCGAGTCACACACTGTAGATCCTCACGTCGGGTCCTCCACGAGCCGGACGGGCTAAATTTTATTCCCTCCTCAGGATGACTGGTTTAACGGATAAGCGTCTCAATTAAGGATGACGGGGTTGGAGATTGCCATTCCCCCAAATTCTGTCATTCCGACAGAGCGAGCGTAGGGAGCGACGAGGAATCTACAGTTTGTACATTGCAGTAATGTCAAACTCGCGAAGTACACACTGGAAATCCTCACGTCGCTTCGCTCCTCAGGATGACCGTATTAGAGGGGTTTTTTTCCTCAATCCGTCATTCCGATAGAGAAACCGTTAGGTTTCGACGAGGAATCTACAGTCTATACTTCGCAGTCTAGTGGAAATCGAAGTACCTACTGTAGATCCTTACGTCGGGTCCTCCACGAGCCGGACGGGCTAAATTTTATTCCCTCCTCAGGATGACCTTATTGGGAGATTTTTACCTCAATCTGTCATTCCTAATGGGTCTGGTCACAGTGAACGTTAGTGAACTGATGACAGCCCTTAATCAAGGCTTTTCGAGATGAGCCGTAGGCGAATCCGAAAACTACTGTCGACAGAGAAACCGTTAGGTTTCGACTAGGAATCTACAGTCAGTACTTCGCAGTCAAGTAAAACTCGTATCACAAACTGGAGATCCTCACGTCATTCGCTTACGCTCATTCCTCAGGATGACGAATTTTGAATAAATTATGTCCTCTCCATCATGTCATTCCGACAGAGCGACTACAGGGAGCGACGAGGAATCTACATTCAGTACTTCGCAGTCTAGTGGAACCCGAATCATCTACTGTAGATCCTCACGTCGCTTAGCTCCTCAGGATGACTGGTTTAAAGGATTAATGGCTCCATTAAGGATAACGGATTTTAGGTAATGTCATTACAATTCCCCAAGCAAAAAAGCCCTTATTAGGGCTTTTTCGTATTTCTTTTATTTTATTTCTATTTCGCCAACTTCTTCGCCTACTTTTACTTCTCTTTTCTCGTTTAGAGCTATACCGTTTATGGCTTCGCTGTTGGTTACTATTACCATGATGTCTGTTTGTTTGCCGTTTTCTTTGATAAAGTCTAGGTCCATTACAGCTATATGGCTATCTTTTGTTATTTTGTCGCCTTCTTTTACTAATAGACCGAATCCTTGTCCTTCTAGGGCTACTGTGTCTATTCCCATGTGAACTAATACTTCTAAGCCTTCTTCGGTTTTTATTCCTATGGCGTGGTTGGTGTTTGCTACCATTACTACTTCTCCTGCTACTGGAGCGTAGATGTCGTTTGCTGTTGGTCTTAGGGCGTAGCCGTCTCCCATTAGTTTGCCACTAAAGACTGGATCGCTTACTTCTTCTAATTCTACAATAGTTCCGTCTGCTGGAGCGTAAGTTTTTAGGCTAGCACTTTTATCACTTGTAGCTTTTACTTCTTCTTTCTTTTCTTCTGTAGTCTCTTCTACAGGTGCGTTAGATGCTTCTACTTCTCTTGGGGCAAGGCCTCTATCGATTAAGTCTTCTACGGATGCTTTGACGTTTGGTACTGTTGTTCCGTATACTACTTGGACGTTGTTTCCTTGAACTACTGTTCCTGAAGATCCTGTTGTTGATAGTAGGTCTTTGTCTACCTTGCTACCGTCTTTTACTTTAACTCTTAGTCTGGTTGCACAGTTTGTTACATCGTCTAGGTTGTCAGCTCCACCAAGGCCTGCTACGATTTTGTAGGCTCTTTTTTCTTTGTCGTTTAGTTTGCTGTAGTCAGCATTTTGTGAGATTTTGTCATCGTCAGCTGCTATTGCGTCACGACCTGGTACGTTCCAGTTAAATTTCTTGATACCAAATTTGAAGATAAAGTAATATACTACTCCAAATACTAGTCCCATGATTAGTAGTGGTACCCATCTTGTTATAGCATTTCCTGGTAGAACCCCGTAAAGGATAAAGTCAATTACACCACCTGAGAATGTTAGGGCAACTCCTGATCCTAATAGGTAGGCTAGGACACCTGATATACCAAATAGAACACAGTGAACTCCGTAGTATAAAACTGGAGATGCGAATAGCATAGGGAATTCTATTGGTTCTGTGATTCCTGTCATAAAGGATGTTAGGGCTGATGAGGTGTAGAAACCTTTCATGTCCTTTTTCCTTGATGGATCACATGATTCATACATTGCCTTACATGCTGCTGGTATACCAAATAGCATTACTGGGAACATATATGAAAAGTGTGCTGCTGCGTGAGCATCTATTGGAACACCTGCTGCAAGTTGGGCAAATACTATGTTTTGTGCACCAACTACTGTTTGTCCGTTAACTACTGCAGTTCCACCTATAGCTGTTTGCCAGAATGGAAGGTAGAAAACGTGATGAAGTCCAAATGGAATAAGGGCACGGTAAATATATACATAAAGGAATATACCAAATATACCCATTCCTGAAATAACTTGACCGATTGATGAAAATCCTGCAGAGATTAGAGGCCATACAAAGGTCATGATTATACCAATAACAATACCAGCGAGTGATGAAATTATTGGAATAAAGTGAGTACCTGCAAAGAATGATATAGCCTCAGGTAGCTCGATCATATTGTATTTGTTGTGAAGATTTGCCACAACAAGACCTAGGATAATTCCACCCATAACCCCAAGGTTCATTGTATTATCAAAACCTAGGTAAGATGTGATAAGTCCTTGAGTTTGTTTTAGGCTTTCTATATCTCTAAATTGGTTAAGAGCTGCAGTCATTGAGGCATACATTACAAAATAGCCTATGATTGCAGAAAGGGCTGCTACTCCCTTTTCTCTTTTGGCAAGTCCACTTGCTACAGAAATACCAAATAGTAGTCCCAAATGGCTAAATACGATATTTCCTGCACTAGCTAAAACTGAAAGTATTCCATACAAGGTTCCACCTTCGTATAAAACATTTCCTAAATTATACATTTCTATTACACTTGGATTGGTAAAGGAAGATCCAATTCCAAGCAAAAGACCAGCTATAGGCAAAAGTGATATTGGCAACATGAATGTTTGGCCAAGCTTTTGAAGCGTTCCAAATACCTTGTTCTCGCCAGTCTTTTCACGAATTTCTTGTTTAGATTTCGCTTTTGACATAATTCCTCCTAAAATAGATTATAAATTAAATTATATGCTTTGAGGGTCAAGTTATCAACAAAGTTTTAATAAACTTTAGCCTTTTACCAAACAATAACTATATTTCTCTTTCTAGTCTACCTTTGATATAAGTTATCTTGTCCCTAAGCTCTCTTAGCTCGCTTGTTTTTGTCTTAATCTCAGATCTAACCCTAAGGTCGGTAAAGATATTATCAAAATACACATCCCAGAAATTATCCGACAAACTATTTGAAATCTCTAGGGGTAGGTCGATATCAACATCAGCTAGTTCCTTTCTCAAACGATTTAGGCTTAGTTTTAGATTGCTTATATTTCTATTTGCCTTAGAAATCTTTGACCTTTTCATAAAACTTGAGAAAAACTCTCCACCCAACAAATCTAAAAACGCCCAATTGGACGCACTAGATAATTCAGCTAAGGCTTTATCGACATTAGCTAAAACATCGTCACAAGCATCAATTGCCTCTCTAATCTCCCTTGTATCTTTCATATTTCCTCCTTAAATCTCATTAAATATTTACCCTAATTAGAAAATTCTACAGGTTAAAATAAAACCTCATTAGTCCAAGCACTAAGAGATGGACTGGATAAAAGGCGTAGTTTAGCCATTTATATTGCTTACCTTCCTTGCCATTGTATAGGGTTATTAGTCCAAATCCCAAGAAGGAGTAGACTTCTTTTATTATAGATAAATATCCCAAGACTGCTCCAATAACTGGCCTATCGTAGAAGATATAAAATATATAGGCTAGGACAATGGCGTGGTAGTCATAATCAAGACTTAGTGCCATGGCTAGAAAGGACATTCCTATTACAATCACAAAGGATAAGAAATACCAGAATATTTTGTTTGTAATTTTTCCTTTAAGATAATCAATTAACCAAACTGTAACTAGGCACAAGGCTAGGGTAAAGATCATATTGTTCCAATTTGGATTGTAGTAGACCTTTGAGGTAAACATATCAAAGGGCACTTCTGAGATGATTCCAAATATAATGAGCCTTGTTAGGTATTTGAGCCTATTTTTTGTTTTAAAATATCCTTCTACTATAAAATATATAAAGATAGGAAAGGCAATCCTTCCTAGAATAGAAAAGATATTTGATACTACTAAAAGCCAGCCCTTTCCATCTAGTAGAGGCGTTATTAGTCCATTATTAACATGATCTATGAGCATGGAAACAAAGGCAAGATATTTTAGCTGAGCTGCACTTAGAACTTGATGTTTTTTTTTATCTGTCATAATTTTCTCCCTTAATAATTTTTTATACCATACACCTATATTTAAAAGACCACAAGAAAAAGCTCCAAATCGGAGCTTTTTTTAGTATTCCATGTTCATTCTTTCTTCACGCATTGTCTCGTAGGACTTTTGGTTTAGTTCGTCTACCTTACTTTGGTCTATTTCCTTCATCTTTAGCTTTCTCTTGGTGTTATCTTGGATTAGGGTGTAAAGGATTGTTGCAACAGGCATTGACATTATCATTCCTGCTATACCAAATAGGCCTGCTCCCAAAAACACTGATAGGAATATCCAAATAGCTGGCAAGCCTTGGTGCTTTCCTATAACAAGTGGATAGATAATTTTCTCTTGGACTTGTTGGATACTTAGGACAGATATTAGGAAAATCAAAGACTGAGCTGGTGATTGGATAAAGATTAGAATCATACCGACACCAGTTGCAATTATCGGTCCAAAGTATGGGATTATATCAAAAGCACCAACTAGGATTGATATCATACCTGCCATAGGAAGTTTTAGGATTTTCATGCCTATAAAACAAATTAGGCCTAGGGACAGACAGCTAAGTAGTTTTGTTTCTAGAAACTTTGAGAAGGAATCATAGGAAAGTTTTGCCACATAGTTTATGTGATTTACCTTATCTTCCTTAAAGTTTGCTAGAAGGATCTTGTTGGCATTGGTCTGAAGCTCTTTCTTGTTGGCTGATACATAGAGGGAAAATACAAATCCCATTATTACAGCGATTAGCCAAGATGAAACAGAACTAAGAATATTTGATGTCTTATTCCAAATACCTATGTTTTTGCCATTTAAAAAGGCAGTAATTTCCTTAGTTAGGTTTTCTACATCTAGTTTGTTAAGCCTTGCTATAATTTCTGCACTTACTTCCTTAAATAACCTTTGATTGTTAAGGTATTCTATTAGCTTATCCATAAAGATTGGGATATTTTCAACCAAAGAGCTTATGGCATTTACAAGTTCTGGTATAAATACTGTCATAATTATAGTAATTATCCCGAAAAATACTATCCATGAAAGGATTAAGGAAAGGGCAGAAGCTAGGTGTTTGTGCTTAGACCTATCTATAAATCTGCAAAAGACTTTATTTTCAAAAAAGTTCATTGGTAGGTTGATGATAAAGGCTATAACTAGTCCATATAAAACTGGTCTAATGACAGCATATGTTCTTACAAAACCTGCCGATACATCTTTCTTATACCAAAAGGCGAAGAATACCAAAATACTTATTATGGTGACTTTTAGTATGTTTTTGTTTTTCTCATCGAGAAATTTCTCTCTTTTTCTCATATTTTCTCCAATTAAAAGCCTGCGTTTCCGCAGGCTTAGCTAAATGATAGGATTAAAAACTATCCCAGATATTTCTAGTATCTGTTGTTTACTCTTTCTTCTTCCTTATCACTTGCTTTTCTTTTTCTTTCTTCGTATTCTGCTCTTGTCATAACGTCTACTACGTCAACATTTACTGTTACTACGTCAAGACCTGTCATTTCTTTTACGTTTCCTACAACTGCTTTTTTGATATCAGAGAAGATTCTTGTAGCGTTTTTACCATATTCGATGATTACATCTAGGTTGATTTTTGCTTCTTTTTCTCCTACTTCTACATTTACACCAGCTGTAGATTGTTCGTTAGAGTTTGAGAAGAAAGATCCGATTGAATCTGCAATATTTCCTTTCATTTCAAGGATTCCGTCTACGCTATTGATTGCGATTCTTGCGATTTTTGCAACAACTTTATCTTCGATTATAAGTTTGCTTTCTTCGTATTCTAGTTCTCTTCCGTCGTTTACTTGGTCAATTCTTTCTTTGTTTTCTGTCATAATTATCTCCTTTACCTAAATAATCTTCTTAAAAAGTTAATATATTTTACATCCCTATCAAAGTATGCTCCGATAGAGTAGCCAACAACCATCACAATCCAGATTCCAATTGTCCTGAAGAACCCAAAGTTAAAGAGGCAAAATAGAGTTAGTAGAGAAAGTGCCAAGGCAATTAGCTTTCCTTTGTTTTCTCTATAGAAAAGTTGTCTTTTTCTCTTTTCTTCTTCTTCCCTATCCATCCTTCTCATCTCTAGGTCATAGACAGTAAAACCTGTTTGATTTTCCTTATTAATCTTATCCATCTACTACCTCTTATCTTTCCTCAAAGCTTTCTTCTTTCTTTTGGAAATACAAGCTTACGTCAGTATCAGTTATACCTGTAAGATACTCTAAGCTTTTCTTAATTTCCCTTTTTAGGTTTTCAGAAAGAATGTTTAGGTCAGTGTCCTTGTCGACTTCGACCTTAGCTTTTGCTTTAATCTTTTCTCCGTCTTGAAGTATCTTCACATCTTGGCGTACTGGATTTGCTCCTTGGCTTCTTACAGCTTCTCTTAGACTATTTTCAAGAGAAGTTCTTTTTACAAGGACAGATCCAGTTTCGTCTTTTTCGAGATATTCGTAATCAGCATTGGAGCTTACAATTAAATCGATTAGAGTAATAATCGCAAAGAGAAGTAAAACCGCCCCCACAATCATAATTCCAATTCTTACGTTTGGATTTTGTAAATAGTAGAGGATGTCATATAGCACATCGACTCTTATAAGTCCTACTGATACAAAAATAGCACCCAAGAGAATCAATACTACAGTCATCAGGGAAAATATTATTCTTTTAAATGTTCCCATAAGCCCTCCTTTAGTATATGAATACCCCATAATAGGTGCTTTAATCTTTTTATTCAAGTTCTAGAGATAATTCTAGCCAATCTTGGTCGAGTTTTTCCTTTTTTTCTTCTAGTTGTTTGATTTTGGCGAATGTTTCTTGGACCCTGTCCTGGTCATCATAGAAACCATCAGCAAGACTTTCATTAGTTAATCTTTCAATTTCAAGGTCGATTTCTTCCATCTTATTTTCTATATCTCTAATCTTAGCCTTGATTTTTTTGATCTCACTTCTTCTGACATTTTCTTTTTGTCTTTGCTTTTTGATTTGAGTTTTGGTTTGAGTTGATTCCTTGATATCTTCTAGGGAATTTTCTCTAAGTTTTTCTTCATAATATGAATAATTGCCAAGGTATTCGTCCATGCCGTCTTTTTTCATATCGTAGATCTTGGTGGCAATCTTGTTTAGAAAATACCTATCGTGGCTTATGATTAGGACTGTTCCCTCATAGTCAAGGATAGCATCTTCTAGGATTTCCTTAGAGTCAATATCAAGGTGATTGGTTGGCTCATCCATTAGGATAAAGTTAGTATCTGATATCATTAGTTTAAGTAGAGAAATCCTCGCTCTTTCTCCTCCGGAAAGCTCTCCAACAAGTCTATTTACATCATCTTCATAGAACATAAACTTGGCAAGGTAAGATCTTATCTCAAAGTTAGTTAGCATAGGATAGGCTTTGGATATCTCCTCAAACATTGTATTGTCAAGGTCTAAGGACTCTTGTTCTTGGTCAAAATATCCAATGTTTACAGATGATCCAATCCTAACTTCTCCGCTATCCTTATTTTCCTCTCCCATGATTATCCTAAATAATGTAGTCTTGCCAACTCCATTTTCTCCGATTATGGCACATCTTTCTTGTCTATATAAATCAAGGCTTATCCCTTTAAATATCTCATCATAGCCGAAAGATTTACTTAGATCTCTTACTTTAAGTACATCCACTCCAGATTGGATCCTTGGGGTAAACTTTAGGCTCATAGTATCTCTAAGCTCTACTGGTTTATCAATTTTTACCATTTTGTCTAAAAGCTTTTGCCTGGATCTTGATTGGGAGATACCTCTTTTTCTCTTAGATCCACCGAGGTTTTTTAGCCTGTCTATGATTTCTTCTTGGCGTTCTATTTCTTTTTGTTGGGATTTGTATTGGTGGATTCTAACCTCTAGGTCTTTTTTCCTTTGAGTCATAAAGGAAGTGTAGTTGCCGTTGTATGTGCTTAGTTTCCCGTTTTCCATCATTAGGATTTTGTTTACTGTATTGTCCAAAAAATACCTATCGTGGGAGATGACTATGACAGATCCCTTGTAGTTTTTGATGAAATTTTCAAGAAATCTGATTGCTCCAATGTCAAGGTGGTTGGTCGGCTCATCTAGTAAGATTAAATCTGGCTTTTCTAATAGAAGGTGACAAAGCTCTACCCTCGCCTTTTGTCCACCAGAAAGCTCGGAGATATTTTTATCAAAATCTTTTTTCTCAAAACCCATAGCAGTAAGAGTTCCCTCGATTTCGCTTTTGATAGCGTAACCATTTTTACTAGAAAACTCTTCTGATTTTAAAGCATAGGTGTGCATGATACTATCAAGCTTGTCTGGGTCAGTTTCTTCTGCCATCTTTAGCTCAAGCTCTCTCATTTCTTTTTCAAGCATAATCATTTCATCAAAGACACCTAGGATGAATTCATAGATGGTCATATCTGTATCAAGACTTAGAATCTGCTTGAGATAGCCGACCTTTACATCACCTGCTATGTAAATATCTCCACTATCAGGAGCAATTTCTCCTGTTAAAATATTAAATAGAGTTGTTTTTCCTGCTCCATTTGCTCCTATTAGCCCTGCCTTCTCGCCCTTTTCAATCTTAAAGCTTACATTTTCAAATATATCCTTTAGGGGATAGGACTTCGCGAGATTTGATGCTGTAAGTAAATTCATCTAAAAAATAAAGTCCTCAGGCGAGTTCATAAAGTAAGTTAGGGTAAAGAGGGATTCATCTAGGTGGACAGATTCTATTACCACTCCATTTTTAACCTTTAAATCTACTGGAGAGAAGTTCCATATTCCCTTAACTCCGCCTTCGCAAAGTTTGTCGCATATATCTTGGGATACTTCCTTAGGAGTTGCTATTATTCCTATGTCTATTTTTTCTCCCTTTAAATATTCTTCCAAATCGTCTATGTTTTTTACTTCAACTTCGCCGTCAATTTTTTCAGATACAAGGTCAGGATCTTTGTCAAATACACTCTTAAACTCATATCCTAAGTCCCTAAATGATCTGTACTTGTAAAGGGCATGTCCAATATTACCATAACCGATTAGGACCATGGAGTATTTCTTGTCAACACCGATTATTTTTGAAAGCTCACTTATAAGTTCAGAAACATTGTAACCGTAGCCTTGTTGGCCAAAACATCCAAAATGATTTAAATCTTGTCTGATTTGACTTGCAGTTAGTCCTGTGATTTCTGAAAGTTCTTTTGATGAAACTCTGATTATTCCCTTGTCGTTGATGCTTTCTAGGTACCTGTAATATTTCGGCAATCTCTTGATTACTGATAGTGATATATTTTGCTTAGTCATTTTTCCTCCAATCTATTTATATTTTTTAGTCGTTGTCTGCTTCAAATAGTGATTTTTCGTCATCTACTAGGTGAGAATTTAGGATGGCCCTATCTTCCTCACTTATGTCTTTTTTCTTCTTTTCTTTCTTTACTTCTACCTTACCTTTATCCGATAAATCGTTTTTACCCCTAGCAGGGTTTAGTTTATAAAAGTTTATAAAGTGGACAAAGTAGACTATTATTAGGGCTGTGTAGAAGATTAGCTGGTTATATTCTACTAAAAACATGTTTGGTACTATGAGTCTGTCCGGCAATTGTGGGATAAACTTTGATAAAATCATCAAAGCGTGGATGGCAAGAGCCAAGAAGGCAATACCTGTTATAACTGCCGCAAAGACTGAGAACTTGTAGGCGTTTTTGTCAAACAAAACTACAAGGGCAAATACCAACATCAAAACCCAACATATTACAAAAACTACATTCCACAAGATAGATAACATGGCGCTAGTAGTAAATACCCCAACTATTGTTAGGATAAATACTAAAAGGCTCATCACAGCTAGGGTGAAACTTAGGTTTCTTTCGCTAGTTTTAATCATACAAACCTCTACTTATTTTTCTTTGATTTATATCTTAGTCCTGAATCTAGAATTCTCTTTCTGATTCTTAGGTTATTTGGTGTAATCTCTATTAGCTCGTCTTCTTCAACGAATTCCATCATTTCTTCAACTGACATTTTCTTTGCAGGGGTTAGCATGATTGCATCATCGCTACCGCTTGCACGAGTGTTGGTTAGCTTTTTCTTCTTGCAGACATTTACATCTATATCAAGACCCTTAGCATTCATTCCTACTACCAAACCTTCGTAGACTTCATCGCTTGGTTCTATAAATAGGAGTCCTCTTGTTTGAGCTGAGTTTAGTCCATAGGCAGTAGCTATTCCTGTTTCACTTGCTATAAGTGATCCAACACTTCTATGATCCATATCTCCCTTGTATAGGTCGTATCCTTCAAACTCTGAGTTTAGGATACCTGTTCCCTTGGTGTCAGTCATAAACTCTGTCCTATAACCTATTAATCCTCTGGCAGGAATTCTAAAGACAAGTCTGTTATAGCCTGAGCTTGATGGTTTCATATCAATCATCTCGCCCTTTCTTCTACCGAGTTTTTCTATAACAGATCCAGAATATTCTTGATCTACATCTATAGTTGCAATCTCGATTGGTTCAGTCTTTTTGCCAGCTTCATTTTTCTTAAACATTACTTCTGGTTTTGATACTTGGAACTCATAACCTTCACGTCTAAGGTTTTCTATAAGAACAGATAGGTGAAGTTCTCCACGACCAGATACCTTAAATGCCTCAGTTGTATCTGTTGTTTCAACTCTTAGGGAAACATCTGTTTCTTTTTCCTTCATTAGTCTATCTCTTAGGTGTCTGCTTGTTACATATTTTCCATCACGACCTGCAAATGGTGAGTCATTTACAGAAAATGTCATTGATAAAGTTGGCTCAGAGATTTTAGTAAATTCGATTGGCTCGCTATCTTCTTCTGTACCTATAGTATCTCCGATGTTGATATCTTCCATACCTGATAGGGCAACTATTGAACCAAACTTAGATTCTTCTACTTCTTTTCTATCTAGTCCGTCAAATTCATAGATAGTAACAATCTTTGATTTAAGTCTCCTACCCTCATCGTTATAGTTTGTAATAACCGCATTATCATTTTTTCTAATCACACCAGATTCAACCTTACCTATGGCAATTCTACCTAGGTATTCGTTGTAGTCTGTTGTAGAAACTAATACCTTAAATGGAGCATCTTCATCCGCCTCAAAGGCTGGAGTGTAGTCTATAATTGTATCTAGTAGGTCAGTCATGTCGTTTTTCTCAACACCCTTTTCACTAGATGCCCAACCAAGTTTAGCTGATGCATAGACAAAAGGACTTTCTAGGTAGCTCTCATCAGCATCAAGAGAGATAAATAAATCTAGGATTTCATCCTCAACCTCATCTATCCTTTGGTCTGGTCTATCTACCTTATTTATACAAACTATAGCAGGTAGACCAAGCTCAATTGCCTTCTTTAGTACAAACTTAGTTTGTGGCATTGGTCCTTCGTGGCTGTCTACAACAAGGACAACTGACTCTGCCATGTTTAAAACTCTCTCAACCTCTCCACCAAAATCGGCGTGGCCTGGAGTATCTATAATATTTATCTTAGTATCTTTATAATAAACCGCAGTATTCTTGGAAAGAATTGTAATTCCTCTCTCTTTTTCAATAGAGTTAGAGTCCATTACCCTTTCTTTAACCTCTTGGTTATCCCTAAACAAACCACTTGTTTTAAGTAGTCCATCAACGAGTGTTGTCTTTCCATGATCTACGTGAGCAATAATCGCTACATTTCTTACATCGTTTCTTTTCATAAAACCTCTTTCCTTCTAACAAATCTACCACTATATTATATCCCATGTTAATATCTTATCAATATTAAACGATAAAAAAACATCCTTTTTCGGATGTTTAATACAATTATTC
>QWCH01002857.1_pt1 | contig 20021 bp, 11 predicted proteins | sample 1972671 | NCBI WGS metagenome assembly QWCH01 (sample SAMN09866713, study PRJNA288562) | Human gut metagenome isolate term3_stool, whole genome shotgun sequencing... | isolation source: gut | host: Homo sapiens | place: USA: California | reverse complement strand
AATGCAGTAGATAACTAACTAAATCGTAACCTATTACTATCAAGAGCAATTAACCTACGCTCATTTCCAATAAATTACACTCTTTTCGTAACTTCATTGGGCAAATATATATAAAATTTATATCTTTAGCCGCTGAACAAAAGAACAAAACTCATGAATAGACTTTTTATCCTTACGATCGCCTTTATCTGTTACTGTTGTAACCTGCTGGCCCAGGAAATCGAATACTCCCGGCCGGTCAACACACCCGAAAGTTGTACAAGCATCATGGTCGGCAAGAAAGCCTCGGCCGATGGTTCGGTGATGACGAGCCACACGTGCGACGGAAACTACCGTACGTGGATGGAGATCGTCCCGGCTGCCCGGTATGACCGCGACACGACAGCCCAAATCTACAACGGACGCATGCACACCGAATACCCTGCCGACCGCACGAATGTGGAGTTGAAGGGGACAATTCCGGAAGCCCGTTCGACGTATCAGTTCCTGAACACCTCCTACCCTTGCCTCAACGAGAAGCAGTTAGGGATAGGCGAAACGACTATCTCCGGACGTAAGGAGATGCAGAACGAAAAAGGCATGTTCATGATCGAAGAGTTGGAAAAGATAGCTTTGCAGCGTTGCACGACGGCACGCGAAGCGATCCGGTTAATCGGCCAGCTGATTGCCGAGTATGGATACGGGGATTCCGGGGAATGCCTGACGATTGCCGACCCCAACGAGGTGTGGCATTTCGAAGTGTTCGGCGAAGGGCCGGATAAAATCGGGGGCGTATGGGCGGCAGTCCGTATCCCGGACGACCATGTGGGGGTATCGGCCAATATCTCGCGTATCTCGATGCTCGACCTGAAAGACAAGGACAACTATATGGCTTCCGATAATGTATTCTCGGTGGCTAAAAAGATGGGCTTCTGGGACGGCAAGGAGCCGTTTAAGTTCTGGAAGGCCTATAGCGGAAGCAACTATTTCGGAGAACTGAAATCATTCAGTGTCCGCGAGTATTTCATCCTGAATGCGCTTGCTCCTTCGCTTAACCTGTCGTACGACTCGGAAGAGCTTCCGATCAGCGTAAAGCCTGACAAACCGGTTGCCGTTTCGGACGTGATGGCCTTGCTCCGGCAGACATATGAAGGAACGGACTGGGATATGACGAAAAACCTGAAAGTGGCTGTCAGAAACCGGGAAACAAAAGAAATGGATACGATTGTCAGTCCGGCTGCCAATCCCTGGATGGGAACGGATATGCTGAATATGCTGAACAGTGTGAAGGAAGGGACGGTGACACGCAATCGCCTGGTGGCTGTCCCGCAATGTTCTTACTCGCATGTGATACAGCTTCGCAGCTGGTTGCCGGATGCAGTGGGCGGCGTCGCCTGGCTGTCGTTCGACAATCCGGGACAGAGCCCGCGTATTCCGATCTTTGCCGGGACAACGCAGCTTCCTGTTTCTTTCAGTATATGCGGACAACACCGTCACCGGGAAGATGCCATCGTATGGAAATACCGGACGGCTAACAAGTTGGCTACAGTCCGTTGGGGATTGACGAAAGACAAAATCAACGGAGCGGTCGCTCATTTCGAGGAGAAAGGGCTGTCCGAACTGCCTTTCGTGGAAAGCCGCTACAAAGAATTGCAGGGCACGAAAGGGGAAGAAGCTGCACGCGCATTCCTGACCGGCTACACGGCGGACTTCGCAGGGGCTACGATCCTTCGCTGGCAGGAGATGGCGGACGAGTTCTGGGGGATGTTTGCGAGAGGATTTTAAGCAGTTGAAAGTTGAGAGTTGAAAGTTAAATTATAAATTATATATCATGAAATCACTTATTCTATCTTGTGTACTGGCGCTTTCTGCTTCGGCGGTGTTTGGCCAGGGGTATCAGTTTACAGAGGTGGTGAAGGTTCCCGCTACTCCGGTAAAGAACCAGGCTGCAACAGGCACCTGCTGGTGTTTTGCCACTACTTCGTTTATGGAATCGGAGCTGCTCCGCATGGGTAAGGGGACGTACGATCTTTCGGAGATGTTCATCGTCCGCCAAAAATACATGAACCAGTTGCAGGACAACTACCTGCGTCGCGGGGAAGGGAACATCGGACAGGGCAGCCTCTCGCATACCTTTATGAATGCATACCGCCAGGTTGGGATCGTTCCGGAAGAGGTTTACACGGGTATCAACTACGATTCGGACCGGCATAACCACGGCGAAATGGTTCGTTTCATGCATGCTCTCGCCGACGTGGCCGTCAAGGCTAAACAACGCAGCCCGGAATATGACAAGCTGATCGAAAACCTGTTTGACACCTATTTAGGCAAGCTGCCGGAAAAGTTCACCTACAAGGGAAAGGAATATACACCGAAGTCGTTTGCCGAATCATTAGGCCTGAATATGGACGATTATATCGAACTGACAAGTTTCACGCACCATCCGTACTATGTGAAGTTCGACGTGGAAGTGCCCGACAACTGGGAACATTCCCTGATGTACAACCTGCCGCTCGACGAGATGATGGAAACGGTGGACTATGCCCTGAACAACGGCTATACGGTTTGCTGGGATGGTGACGTAAGCGAGAAGGGATTCTCTTTCACGAACGGTGTCGCCATTAATCCGGAAGTGAAGAAGGTGGAAGACCTGTCCGGTACGGACCGCGCCCGTTTCGAGAAATTAGGCGAAAAGGAACGCCTGGAAGAGGTCTTCAAGTTCGAACATCCTTATCCGGAAATCAACGTGACTCCGGCAGTCCGCCAGGCAGGCTTCGAAGCATTCGTGACAACCGACGACCACCTGATGCACGTGACCGGTATCACCAAAGACCAGAACGGCACAAAATACTACATCACCAAAAACTCATGGGGCACCGACCGCAACAAGTTCGGCGGCTACCTCAATATGTCCGAAAGCTTCGTCCGCGCCAAAACCATCTATGTGATGGTTCATAAGGATGCGATACCAAAGGCTACTAAGGCTAAGTTGGGGATTAAGTAGCATACATTGTTGCAATCATGGCACGCTGACACAATCTGTAATCATCCGCTCTATTAATGTCATCAGCGTGCCATGATATTACTTTTGAAACTTTTCAAAACACAATTTTCATCTCACCATAACAAGGCACAGCCTCCTGCGTCTTACAATAATTTCCCCAGGCTATTTCCGGGTAATCCCAGCGATTATTAATATAAAGCATCAACTGTCCGTCACCTCTTTTAGAGGCGCGGCAAGCCAGCGAAGCATCCGGGGAGCAAACCGTAAGCCCAACCTTTTCGCCCGTAGAGGAAAGTGTATAGCGATAGATATTTTCTTTCATGCCCTTTGCCATCTGGGTTAACGGGCGGTCACAGTTGGCACCCGCATCTGCCCAATAATAGTAGTTATGCGTATCAGACGACCAGGGTTGACCGGGATTCTCGCCATATTGTACTGACTTCGGATTATAAAGAGATGTTTTCCCCGTATTACCGGCAAAAGCACCTTCAGGATAATAACTCCACATACCTTTACGCTGCCATTGCAGATAATCCAGGCATTCGGGCAGATAGAAGGACAAACCTGTTTCACGAAGATAGCCATTCGGCTGTCCCACTACCGTATAACTGACATTCATCTCACCATGAGGGGATATCCGGATCAGAATATCCGTTAGCACGTCCTTATACGAACCAGCGAGAGCGACTTCCACTGTTCCCTCTTTTCTGGTATAAGTAAAGCTCTGTTTCTTCCAGTCGTTATCCGAAGTCAGAAACTTTCGGGCGCTTTTGCGAACTTCCGCTCCGGTCAGGTGGTTCAGGTTGATATCGAGGTGCAGGAACGGGCCTTTCTCGATAAAAACCTGCCCTTTGGATGTAGCGTTACAGATCAGACCGGTTTCTTTGGAGAACGGAATCTCGAAGTCCGTACCTTTTACACAAATCTGTCCGGGTGTCTCTTCTACCTGCAATTGGGCGGATACAGGGGACATCTGCTGCGAGACATCCCCATACGAATCACCGCCTAACGATACCTGCTCGGCATCCAGCAATTCACCGGTTGCCGTATAGAAACGAACCAGCAAGGGCTCTCCCTTTTCCCAAGCCTCGGCAGGGATTACCAAGAGTCCCTTTTGATGAGGAGCGACGGAAGGAGCGGCAAGCTCTTTTTCTAAACCTTTATAGGTATAACGTATCCGTATCTCGTTCAGATCGGTATGGTCAAAACGGTTATAAACAGGAAAGAATAAACGCTGACCGGAGGTAAAAGAGGGGATTTCGGTCACCATCAGGCGAACCGGGGAATAGGCTTTCTTGGTGGCCCAGAACTCCGGTTTCTCACGGCGCCAGACATCCACAATTCCCCATTCGCCATAGCCGACACATTTCCCCTGATAATCCTCCGGCTTGGCGGTATGGGCAAACTCTTTCCAGAATGCAGTACCGACTTTCGGTTCAGGAAGCATAAAAGTTTCATCCACATATCCCCAAATGGCACCTCCCAGACCACCGGGAGCATCAAACAAGCCACGCCACATCATCTCGAGAGAATGCCCCCAGAACTCACGGATATTCGGATCTTCCTGTAAGGTCTCATACGTGTAGCAGGCCGGATGCGCCCACTCATCGAACAGGGCAGGTATCCCTTCTCCCTGAAAGCCTCGAGTCGTGCGGTTCCACTGATTCAGGTTGCCGTTTACATCCTGATAGTGCATACTCAGGATATCGTAGACCGGCTTTTTCTCTCCTACCGATCCGGGATAACTGAAAATGACAGGGCGGGTCTTATCCGTCGCCTTCACCCAGTCCCAGGACTGCTGGAAATTGGCACCATAGACGCTTTCATTACCGATAGACCAAAAGAGAATGGAGGGATGGGAACGGAATGATTTCACCATCTCACGACATTGCGACAGGTAACGGGGAGCAAACTCTACACTATCCTGCGTCCTACCCGGCGCATAATTCTTCTGGCGGTAAGTGTCGACAAAACATACGGCGGTTTCACTCTCTACATAGATGCCATAGCGATCGCAATATTCCAGAAAACGCTCCGTAGGAGGATAATGCGAGGTGCGAACAAAATTCATATTAGAACGCTTAAACAAGATCACATCGAGACTATCCAGCTCTGCTGTAGTCGTACGTCCTAACGTCGGATGGATATCATGGCGGCAAGCGCCCCTCAGCTTGACAGGCATACCGTTCACCAGCATACGGTCTTTCTCGATCTTCACATCACGGAAACCGATACGGCGTTCAAAGCTGCCGATCTCTTTCCCGTCTTTTCGCAAGCTGACAGCCAGTTTATAGAGGTTCGGATGTTCGGCATCCCATTTCAAGGGACGCTCCACTGCCAGTTCGTTTATATTCTCACCCTTTTTTAAGGGAAATAAGGATCGGGATAACGGATATGTTTTCCCGTCAGGAGCGGTCAGTGTATAAGAGACTTCCACTCCATCCGGTTCGGGAGCGACATAGCCGACCTTCAGGACAGCATCCTGAAAGGCCGTATCGAGATGCGTTTCCGCATAGAAGTCGTACAGGCAGGTTTCAGGCAAAGCGAACAAGGTCACATCGCGCAAGATTCCTCCGATCGGATGGTGTGCATAACCGGATGCATACGAAATATCGTCTATCCGATCCGTTACCTCCAGACGTATCTCATTCTTCTTTCCAGGACGGACAAAGGTTGTTATATCCGTTTCCCAGCGGGTAAAGCCTCCATGATGTTCACGGACAAAAGTACCGTTCACGAAAAGACGGGCGTGGCTGTAGACACCGTCGAAACGCAGGATCGTATGTTTACCGGCGTAATCAGCCGGAACGATGAACGATTTCCGGTATATAAACGGCTTGTCATGTTCAATGGCATATCCCTGCATGGCCGGTTCTCCCGGTACCTGTATCGGGGTCCATTTGCTATCCGGGGAATAACGGAACTGCCAGGTTCCGCTTAACAGGATAGCGGGGGTTTTGACTCCGGCCAATTCTTGCAGGACGGGATAGGAAGCCTCATCCGGAAGCCTTTCAGCCTTAGCAAAAGTCGTTGGAACGGAAAGCAGAAAGCTGCAACCGATAGCGAATAATGTTGTCTTTATGTGTTTCATTTGTCTTGTTTAATTACCTCCAAAAATAATAAAGCCTTTTTGTTTGTTTTTCTGTTTACAAAGATAAAGTCCATGGAGAGGAACAAACGACCAGGAAGAACCCTGTTATTTATGCAACAAGGAACACAAAAGAGGAATAAGTAGACAAAACGGCTCTGGCTATTTTGTCACTTCACGCGGAGAAATCCCCATTTGCCGCTTAAAGATACGGGAAAAGTATTGAGGAGACTGGAAACCACAGGCAAAGCAAACCTCTTTAACGGACATCTCCGTATTCCGCAACAACTCTATGGCCTTGTTAATCCGTATTTGATTCAGATAGTCCAAAGGAGAAAGATTAAGATACCGGGAAAATAGCTTACGCAGATAACGTTCCCCTATCCCTGTCCGGGAAGCCACATCACTGATCGTGATATCGGACTGATAATTCTGGCGGATATATAAAATAGCCCTTTTTAACGAATCATTTGCACAAATCGGAAGATAAGCTTCATCCAGATAACGGTAAATCAAAATCAGCAATTCGGCATAATACATGACTACCAGATATTGATAATACTTACTCTTCTGATTCATTTCGTTCACGATGCACTGTACGGCACGCATGATACGGACATTATTGACGATCTTAATCAACCGGTTCTCCTCTGAAAAGATCATGACCGGCGTCAATTCATTTGCCGGTTCCTGCTCATGAGAATTGAAGCGAGAAAAGACTTCAGGCAGAAATTCAAGTTGCATCAGAGTCGTTTCCTCCGAACCCGCTTCAAACGTATGCTCGACATTGGAACAGATCACCATCATCTCATTCTCACTAAAACCGATACTCTCATTTTCCAAGTGCAGGATACAATTCCCCTTCTTCACATAGTTGATCTCGATACGCAAGTGCTTGTGCGGGCCAAACGTATCAAACGGCCGGAAAGAAACAAAACGGAACACATCTGCCAGACGTTTATGCTTCAGGTTTTCAGTTATGCCTTCCAGCATTTCCCATAATGATTGTTCAGACGGTTGTTTCATATAACGCTGCATTTATTGATTGAACAAAGTTAACAAAAAATTAAAACAAGCACCGGTTCCGAAAAAGTATCCAACCCCTATCAACCGGTCGGATTAATTCCGTTTTATATCATTCTTTCCATCATTATATTCCTAAATATATACATATTTAAGCAATTAAAAAAGACTGTTTTTCAGTTATTACACCTATCGTACATTATTATAATATAATCCTTTTATTTGCTACACATCCGAACAAAACGTATATATAACACTAATATCCAGATATATGTAAAAATACACCCATTCACACATATCCAGAATATAATCCATTCTAATAATAAATTAATCCATTCCACCCAAATCAATAATAGCATTACTTTGCACAAAATTCAAGATGACACAAGAAGTACTATTCCAGATATATAACGAATCTATTCAAATGAAATATCGCAACAAACAAAATAAGATATATCTAATTTCTTTATTAATTAAACACATGAAGTATGTTGAAAAACTTTAAGCCGATCAGTCTAATCTTGTTAGCCGGCGCATTAAGCTATCCTGCTGTCAGCCACGCAGAGATGATGCCCAAACAACAGAATGTTGGTTTTTCCCAACAAAGTGGAAAACTCACCGGAGTGGTAGAAGATAGCTTCGGCCCGGTGGCCGGAGCGAGCGTTGTGGTGAAAGGCACCACAAATGGCATTATGACCGATATGAACGGACAGTTCATCTTGGAAGGAGTAAAAAACGGGGATATCATACAGATATCGTACATTGGCTATGTCACCAAAGAAATCAAATTCACAGGACAGGCAAGCCTGAAAATTTCTCTGGAAGAAGACACACAAAAACTGGATGAAGTCGTTGTTGTCGGCTTCGGTACACAAAAGAAAGTTAACCTGACAGGCTCAGTCGGCACGGTCAGTGCGGAAGCATTGGAATCCCGTCCCGTCCAAAACGCAGTCCAAGCATTGCAGGGCATGGTTCCGGGCTTACAAATCTCAACCACAAGCGGTACGCTGGATAAAAAGATGGACATGAACATCCGAGGTACCGGTACCATCGGTGAAGGATCAGAAGGCGGGCCGCTGGTATTGATCGACGGTATGGAGGCCGATATCAACTCCATCAATCCGCAGGATATAGAAAATATTTCTGTTTTGAAAGATGCGGCAGCCTCCTCTATTTACGGTTCACGTGCACCGTTCGGTGTTATCCTGGTAACAACCAAAAGCGGAAAAACCGGCAAAACGACCGTCAACTACAACAATAATTTCCGGTGGGGAAGTCCGGTTAAGATGCCGAAGCAAATGGACTCTTACACCTTTGCCACATTCTACAACGATGCTTGCTTCAATAAAGGCGACGGGGCCTATTTCAAACCGGAGCATTTGCAACGTATCAAAGATTATCGAGACGGTAAAATATCTACGGTCAGCCTCGCAAACGGGGATTACTGGTATGACGGCTACACCGCCGGTAACGCCAATACAGACTGGTACGATACGATCTACCGCGACCACACTTTCTCGCAGGAACATAATCTGAGCCTGAACGGCGGTTCGGAAAAAATCAACTACTATCTCTCCATGAACTATCTGGATCAAAATGGTTTGATGGAGTTCAATCAGGATACTTATAACCGTTATACGACAACAGCCAAGATCAATGTCATATTGACCGATTGGGCGAAGCTCAATTACAGCAACCGTTTCACCCGCGAAGATTTCGGACGCCCTTCGGCTTTGACAAGCGACTTGTTCAGGGATCTTGCGAGACAGGGATGGCCGACATTGCCGGTATATGACGATAACGGTTATATGTACTCTTCCCCCTCTCCCGCCCTGGGATTGAGAGACGGAGGACGCGACAAAACCCAGACCGACAACGTCTACCAGCAGGCCTCATTGATTCTGGAACCGGTCAAAAACTGGATTACCCACGTTGATTTCAATTACAGGATCATGTCGGCCAACCGCCATTGGGACAAACAATACCTGTATAACCACGATGTCCACGGAAACCCGTATATATACGATTCAAGCTCCAATGTGCATGAAGACCAGCTCAAAGAGAACTACATGAACATCAACGCTTACACGGAATACTCCCATAGCCTCGAATCCGGACATAATTTCAAAGGGATGGTCGGTTTCCAGGCAGAACAGTTAAAGAAGACCGAATTCGGATTGCAACGTAACGGCATCATCGTCCCAGGACAACCGGAAGTCGATATTACAACCGGACAGGACTATTACGGAAATACGATTACCCCGAGTACGAACGGTGCACGCTACGCCTGGTCTACAGCCGGTTTCTTCGGCCGTATCAACTATGACTACCAGGGTAAATATCTGGCAGAAGTCAACCTGCGTTACGACGGTACATCCCGTTTCCGTAAAGAACAGCGCTGGAATTGGTTCCCCTCCTTCTCTGTGGGATGGAACATTGCACGCGAAAGCTTCTGGGAACCCGTAGCCGATTATGTAGGCACACTAAAAATACGCGGTTCTTATGGTGAATTAGGAAACCAGAACACCAAAGAATGGTATCCGACTTACCGGGTACTGACGGTAAAAGCAAGTAACGGCGAATGGTTGCAAAACGGAATGAAGCCCAATACGGCAGAGGTCCCGGGCCTTATCAGCTCCTCTTTAGGTTGGGAACGCGTACGCAACTGGAATATCGGTTTCGACTTCGGAGCCTTCAACAACCGTTTGACCGGTTCATTCGATTATTATAACCGCATGACGCTCGACATGGTAGGCCCGGCACCCGAATTGCCTTACATCCTCGGCTTGGAAGTCCCCAAGACGAACAATACCGACTTGAAGACATACGGCTTCGATCTGGATATCAGCTGGAACGACCGCTTGCAGAACGGCCTGGGATATGGAGTCAAATTCATCCTCTCCGATGCCCGTACCAAAATCACCCGCTATCCGAACCCGACCAATACGCTGGACAAATACCAGACCGGCCAGATGATGGGCGATATCTACGGATACGAAACGATCGGCATTGCCAAATCGAAAGAAGAGATAGACCAACACTTGGCCTCACTCCCGAACGGCGGACAAAATGCGCTGGGAACCAATTGGGATGCCGGTGACATCATGTACAAGGATCTGAACGGAGACGGTAAAATCGATAACGGCGGTAACAAGTACGACGACATGGGCGATATGAAAAAGATCGGTAACAACACGCCCCGTTACCTGTTCGGCCTGGATCTGAGCGCTGATTACAAAGGCTTCGATTTCCGCGCCTTCTTCCAGGGAGTAATGAAACGTGATTACTGGCAGGGCAGTTCTTATTTCTGGGGTGTAACCAGCCTTTGGCACTCGACCGGTTTTGTAGAACATACAGACTATTTCCGCGCGGAAGCGTCAAACGACCTGCCGGCCAATTTGGATGCTTATTATCCCCGTCCTGTATTCGACTCCAGCAAAAACAGACAGAAACAGACAGCTTATCTACAAAACGCCGCTTATATCCGTTTGAAGAACGTCCAGTTAGGCTATACATTGCCGGCAAACCTGACGCATAAGTTCTATGTTTCGAAACTGCGGGTATTTGTCTCCGGAGAAAACTTGTGGACCGGGACATCACTGGCTAAAATGTTCGACCCTGAGACTATCGGAGGAGGTGATGACACCGACAAAAACGGTAATGCTTATCCATTATCCAAAACGATATCTTTCGGTATAAGTGTAACTTTATAACAAAAACAAACAGAATCATGAAACAGATCAATATATTCAAATATGTAGCCGGAGCCGCACTGATCACGGTTTTCAGTTCCTGCAACGACTTTCTGGACAAGGAACCCCAAGCTACGATTTCACCGGACAAGTACCTGGTAGAAGAATCGCAACTGGCATCTTATGCAAACGGATTGTATAAAGACATACTGCCCGGGCATGGTTACGGCTACGGTATTTTCGGCGAAGACAAAGACACCGATAACCAGGCGAGCTTCGATTATAACGACCGGTACATTCCCGGACAATGGAAGACCAAACAGTCGCAAAAAATGGATGACGACTCTTACCGTTTCAAGTTCATCTATAGCTGCAATTATTTCCTCGAAAACGTATTGCCGCACTACAACGAGAAAACACTTTCGGGAGACGATACGAAAATCCGCCAATACATAGGGGAAATATACTTCCTCCGTGCACACGAATATTTCAAGCGTTACCAGATGTTCGGCGATTTCCCGATCGTACGCAACACGGTACCCGACCAGATGGAACCGCTGGCGGATGCCAGCAAACGCTCACCCCGTAATGAAGTGGCACGATTCATCATTTCCGACCTCGACTCGGCAATCATGCTGATGGGATCAGGCAAAGGCACCGACAAAACACGCATCAACAAGGAAACCGCTCTGTTGCTTAAATCGCGTGTCGCCCTGTTCGAAGGTACCTGGTTGAAATATTTCAAGAACACAGCGTTTGTCCCTAACGGACCGGAATGGCCGGGAAAAAGCAAAGAGTACAATGCGGGGTATCAATTCCCGACAGGAGATATCGACAAAGAAATCAACTATTTCCTGACTCAATCGATGGAAGCAGCCAAAGCAGTGGGAGACGCAATCACATTGGTTGAAAATACAGGCTTGGTACAGCAATCTGCAGCAGAAGCCGCCAACCCTTATATGGATATGTTTTCAGCAGAAAATATGTCCGAATACAGCGAAGTATTGTTGTGGCGTCCGTACAGCAAAGCTCTTGGGGTTACGCACAACGTAGTGACAGCAGGACAACACGGCAACTACGGGATCGGCCTTACGCGTGGTATGGTAGAAGGTTTCCTGATGGCCAACGGCCTGCCGATCTATTCGGCTAATAGCGGTTACCAGGGAGACGAAACAATCGCCGACGTACGTAAAGACCGTGATTCGCGCCTCTCGATCTTCCTCAAAGAACCGGGACAAAAGAATATCCTGTTTGAAGCAGCGGGAGGAGACATGGCCGTGCCTGTCGAACCCTATCCGGTCATCCTGAACAGTAACCCTGAAAAAGGATACTCCACCGGTTATGCTTTACGCAAGGGCGGGAGCTATGACCGGAAGCAATGCGATAATACGCTTAACTATACGGGAGCTGTGGCATTCCGTGGCACGGAAGCCTTACTCAACTACATAGAAGCTTGCTACGAAAGAGACGGAGCATTGGACGGAACAGCCCAGAACTATTGGAGACAGATCCGCGAACGTTCCCATATCGATCCGGATTATAACAAGACAATCGCCGCAACAGACATGAGCAAAGAAGCGCTGAATGACTGGGGAGCATACTCCGCCGGACAATTGGTGAACCCGACCTTGTACAACATCCGCCGCGAACGCCGCTGCGAACTGATGGCGGAAGCATTGCGTTATATGGACCTGCGCCGTTGGAGAGCCATGGACCAGATGATCAATACTCCTTACCACATTGAAGGATTCAAAATCTGGGGCGAAATGCAAAACTGGTATAAAAACGAAGACGGCACGTCGCAACTGGTTTATGGTATGGACAATCAGAAATCAAACGTTTCGGAACCGACACGCAGCAAATACCTGCGCCCATACGAGAAAGTCAACAATAATATTGCAAAAGACGGATATAGATGGTCAATGGCACACTACCTGACTCCGTATAATATCCAGCATTTCGATATTACATCGAGCACCGGAAATATAGAAGATTCTCCCATTTACCAGAATCCATACTGGCCGACAGAAGCCAATATGCCGGCTATCCGGTAAGTTTCCGATATAAAAAAGAATTTTTACAACAAGAAACGCCGTTTCCTGGTACGAAAAACAAAATTTGCGGCCAGCGGAGGCGTTTCTTGCTGTAAATTTTGTTTTTTGAAGCCAGAAACAGCGTTTCCAGGTGTAAAAAAATCATTTTGTATCAAGCGGAGCCTCTTCTTGAACAAAAAATCACCGTTCACAACAAGAAACAACGTTTCTTGAAACAAAAAAATCATTTTGACACTTTCCACAAACGAAAACAATAAAAAGATTCTCCATCATAATCCATATTTAGTCTATCTTTATTACAAGACAAATACCTTTATTTGCACACGATAATTCTAATCTCTAATTTATGCGACGAATAAATATCTACATCTTGTTGACAGGCCTCCTTACCTGCCTGTTTTCATGTTCAAACAATCCTTCCCACATCTCCCTGGCCGGGGAATGGGAGTTTGCCTTAGACAGCACCGACACCGGAATAAACGAAGGTTGGCACTCGCAAACCCTCCCCAGCACCATCCAGCTCCCCGGTACGACAGACGATGCCGGATACGGGACACCCAACAAACTGGAGCCTGCCCTCCAGAAGCCGCAAGTTCTGCATCTCACCCGCAAGAACAGCTACGTCGGGCCCGCCTGGTACAGCAAAGAGGTCGACATACCTTCCGGTTGGAACGGAAAAAACGTCGAGCTCAAACTGGAACGGGTGATCTGGCAGACATCCGTCTGGGTGGACGACAAGCGAGTCGAAGGTATGCAGGAAAGCCTGGTCGCCCCTCATCTGTACGACCTCACAGAATATCTGACTCCCGGAAAACACAAAATAACGGTCCGCGTCGATAACCGGAAACGATATGATATTACGGCAGGCGACATGGCACATGCCTATACGAACGAGACACAGATCATGTGGAACGGGATCATCGGGGAAATATCCCTGACAGCCAAAGATGCCATATCGATCCGCAACCTGCAGGCATATCCCGACTACAAAAACAAGCAAGTAAGGATAAAATGCCAAATAAATAACGCGGGAGCCGCAACCACCGGTGCACTGACAACCGACATAAAAACGGCAACGGGGCCTGCAACACAAATACAGCAACACGTAACGCTCCAGTCCGGAGAAAACCTTATCGACCAGGTCTGCCCAATCAAAGACGAGATCCAGGTATGGAACGAACTTTCGCCCACCCTTTATACGCTCCGGGCCTCCCTCGAAACAGATCCCTGCAAAGATTCCCGGGAAATCAAATTCGGCTTCCGGGATTTGGAGAAGAACGGACCGGCACTGCTGTTGAACGACCGGAAGATATTCCTTCGCGGGACGTTGGAATGCTGTATCTTCCCGCTGACCGGCTATCCCCCGATGGAACACGAAAGATGGGAAAAGGTGTTCAAGACGGCACGCGAATGGGGACTGAATCATCTCCGTTTCCATTCCTGGTGCCCGCCAAAAGCGGCGTTCGAAGTGGCGGACTCGCTCGGTTTCTATCTTCAGGTGGAACTTCCGCTCTGGTCGACCAATTTAAAGAAGGATGAACGTGCCCCCTATTTATATGCCGAGGCGGACCGCATACTGGAAGAATACGGCAATCATCCTTCCTTCTGCCTGTTCAGCTTGGGGAACGAACTTCAATATGACTTCGAGTTCTTAGGCGCACTCCTGAATCATGTCAAAGAGAAAGACCCGCGTCATCTTTATACCACTACCTCCTTCACATTCGAAAGAGGACACGGCGACTGGCCGGAAGCCGATGACGACTTTTTCATCACGCAATGGACCCGGAAAGGATGGGTGCGCGGGCAAGGCGTGTTCAATACGGAATCCCCCCGGTTCGACAAAGACTATTCCGCCTCTGTCGAAGGCATGGATGTTCCCCTGATCACACACGAAATTGGCCAATATGCCGTCTATCCCGACCTGAAAGAGATCGAAAAATATACCGGCGTACTGGACCCGCTAAACTTTAAAGGCGTAAAAGAAGACCTCGAGAAGAAGGGACTGCTCGGCAAAGCAGACGACTACTTGATGGCAACAGGCCGGCTGGCAGCCCTGCTGTATAAGGAAGAGATCGAAAGAGCCATGAAGACTCCGGGAATCAGTGGTTTCCAACTGCTCGACTTGCACGACTTCCCCGGACAGGGAACGGCCCTTGTCGGGCTGCTGAATGCCTTCTGGGAAAGCAAAGACGTAACGGAAGCAGCCACATTCCGCCGGTCTTGCGCCCCCGTCACCCCCTTGGCCCGTTTCGCCAAAGCGGTCTATACATCCGCCGAAGAGTTCGAGGCAGGCATCGAAATGGTTAACTACAGCAATAGCGTAATCGAGGATGCCGTTATCGACTGGAAGCTGGCCGGACGGGACGGAAAGGCGATTGCCCAGGGAGAATTTCCGGCACGCCCGTTACCTGTCGGAGAAAACAGCCCGGTCGGTAACATCCGTTGCCCGTTGAATACCGCCACAGAGGCAAAAGAGCTGACCCTGTCGGCTACATTACGAGGCAGTTCCTGCACAAACGAATGGAAGATATGGGTATATCCGGCATCTTTGTCCGTCGACAAAGGGGACATTGTCGTCACAGACCGCCTCGCCACTGCCGAAAAAGCCCTGCAAGAAGGGAAGAAAGTATTATTCAACCCTCCTTACGAATCTTTGAAAGGATTGGAAGGGAAATTCGTCCCCGTCTTTTGGAGTCCTGTGCATTTCCCCAAACAGGCCGGAACAATGGGGCTGCTGCTCGACCCGACCCACCCGGCATTCGCCCGTTTCCCGACTGACGGACACACAGACTGGCAATGGTGGAGGCTCACGACACAGTCAAAAACGCTTTGCATCGACAGCCTGTACACGGAAGTCACCCCTCTTGTCGAATGCGTGGACAACTTTGCCAACAACCGCCGCCTGACCAACCTGTTCGAGACGAACTGCCTGAACGGCAAACTGATCGTATGCAGTATGGACCTGCTCCGCGAACAAGCTGAGAATCCGGAGAAGAAGCAATTGTTGTACAGCCTCGTGGAATATATGAAATCCGGTGCATTCAACCCGTCTCAACAGACCTCTCCCGCTACCATCCGGCAACTTCTGACCACCGGACAAACAGGTTCCCGGGAAAGACCGGAGTCCATTTATTAAGGATTTGCGATTTACAACAACTTATCGGGGATGTGTCAAAAACCGCTAAATGCTATAGGCAGGGGGTTGACGCATCCCTCTTTTGATTATTACTCTTTCAATGTAGCGATCACCACGACCGGATTATCATCAAATTGAAGATTTTCCAATATTTTCTTTCCGGTCGAACTCAACTTCACATCCTTATGAGTTTCCATATAATCTAAAAGTTCTTCCGGCATCAACAAGCCAACCAGCTTATTACCATCTAATCGTTGCATAAAAAAAGTACCTAATCCATCTATATCGTTCACAAACCCGCATCTTTCTCCTTTACGTTCACAACTATACAATTGCTTTGTTTTCTTATCATAATAATTAGAAAAACTGATATTTGAACTCAATCCCTCCCATTCCATACTATTAAACAAGACATACCGGTTAGTTTGAGAAATAGAAGAATAACTCAAATAGCCTTTTTTATATCTTTGAACCGTTTCTATATTACCGGCTCCGAATTCCACTGTTCCGACTTCAGACTTTTTACCCAATGTCTCGTTAAAATGAAATATAATAGCGGGAACCAAACGTTCTTCTTCCACCAAATAAACGGTATCATTATCTGATGCCCCGTTAAAATACAATTTATCACCTACTTTCTGAAACCGCCCCGAATTATAACAGGAAGATTTTCCCCCGTGCCATTCCGGAACCGGAAGACCATTATCTATAACCCTCAAAACCTCCCCGTCTTTATTAAAGACATAAAGTGCACAATGGTCATTGGCCAGTTCGTCATTAGCCAAACCCATGTACAGACCGTTTTTGTAAGGGTAAAGACTATTAATGAGTTGTTGATATTTCTGTTCTTTTTCGTAGCGATATTTAGGTCTTATGACCTCATTCACGCACTTATTGGTTTCTATATCTATTCCTCTCCATCCCTTCCATATATCCACATAAAAAACATTTCTTTTCTTATCCAATGTGCAATTTGTCATAAGATGTGCATAATCATCAGGACCACCTCCTTTTTGACTGAGACGACGAAGATACTTACCACTTTTCCTGTCAAACAAACATATTTTCCCTGCAAATTCAGACGTAATAATGTATCGATCCGTCAAAAAAACAGAAGGCTTTTTCAATAAAGATTCTTTTGTCAATTCCAATGGAATATATTCCAGTTTGGATACAATTCTGCTTAAGGGGATATCGCCAACTTTGGCCTGAGTCATATCGATCACTAATTCTTTATCCTTAGCTTGTAACGTCAAAGATAGAAGGAAACTCATCAATATATATGTGTACTTCATATTCTTTAGTTTTTAATATTTCCAGATTGTAATACCCCTTATTTTTCTATTTCACCACAATAAAGGTACGATTTCAATTTGACTTTTCGCTATCGAAACAGCACATTTCGTGACAAACGAACCTATAGCCTGCGCAGCCCGTTCGAAAACCGGTTACAACACAAAAAGCCTTTAAAGCCCTTCTGTGTTACTACTGCCTTTATTTCCATTTTCCCAGTAAAATATAGTTATTATCATCTTCGGATATTGATTTTTTCAAGTCCTTCAACTTCTGTATATCTGTTTCGCTCAATAGCTCATAAAAAGATTTGGATTCATCAACCAAATCTTTCAGATTTCCTGGATCTATATTCAATATAAAATACCCATCACGAAAAGAAGTGACATAACTTTTATAAAAAAGCCCACCCAAAGGATCAAGCAACAAATCGAAATACCCACCTCTTAAAGTTTTTTTATCCACTATAATTCGAGTTTGGGGAAATGCTGTAAAATCAAGCCCTTTTATTTCTTTCTCATAAATTTCCACAATATAACAATGAGGTAACTCGCAGTAATAATGAAGAGGTATCTTTTCCTTATTAGGATATTCGACTGTAAAACGAGAAGAAAGTTTGTTATCTGCTAACGAATAATGATATAGAGTATCAATACGGCCTGTTATGGAAGTAACAAACAAACTGAAATTATCACGATATTCAGGCATACCAGAAAAGACCTCACTGCTAAACTCAGGAAAAACAGCCACATTGTCGCGTCTCGTCTCAGTTATCACATTCCCCTCAAAATCCTGTATCCAAAGAAGTGGAATTTCTTCTCCTTGCCAAGGCATTGCTGTTATTGTCACTCTCTCGCTTGCCGTCTCTATATATATACGTCCTTTGGGCAATCGGTATGCCAATGGAATAGATTGAATATAATTACCTTTCAAATCATAGGAAAGGATACTTTTAGCATTCATCTCTAACAAATATATACGATCTGAGACTTCATCAATCTGAGAATCATACAAATTATTGTATTCACCAGGTCCTTGCCCTATATTTCCAATCGTATTGATATAAACACCTTTTTTATTGAATAATTTATAAACACTGGATTTAACCCCTATATAATTATCAGAAAGAAAAACATCTCCTTCACCCACAAGAGCATCTTCTGTATTTTCTAATTTAATCAATTCCAACGAATCAACTAAATCACTCACTTTTATAGTTAAAGATTTTGAGACCTCATCCAAACTACAAATGATTATTGTATCCTCTCCTACAACTTCCTGCCGGGCAATAATATTTCCATTTTCAGGTAAGCCCCAAGGAGCAATCCGAATATCCCGGTTGTTACAAGAAAAAAGAATAGCAATTAACAAAACGACAATACTATACTTCATTTTCCTTACATAAATAAAAATTAATACTAGTTTCTTCAAATTATTCAGGGTACACCTTATTTCGTTCTACGGAAGTAATCGTATCCGGCTTCAAATCAAAATCCACTGTTTGCCTAACCTGTTCTTTTACCTTCAGATAAGTTTCCAACGCCTGCGTGACCAGCAAACACCAGGTGGCATATTCTGCCGCCAAAAGGTTTTCCGGAGACTACACAGACTACAGCAGGCACAACGAACTGTCCGGCCGACTGTCCATAAGGGTTTCGGCTTCCTGTAACAGAGGAAAGATATGGGATTGTTTTTGGCAGTTGAAAGTGTTTTCTCATATGTGTTATTTTTGTAGATGCAATGATACAAAAACCCTCCCTTATTTCCATACTATTTCGATAACATTTTGTTGGTACCTGCACTATTCTTTAATCCTTTCAATTTGTACACAAGCATATGATCCTCCGGATCGTCGTAGGCTTGAGGTCCATATAGCGTAAAGGTTTTCTCATCTACTGCAAAATAGACAGGATACCCTCCATTCAAAAGGTATCGGATGACCGGATTCCCGTCTAAATCATATACTTCAAGAAAAGTGCCCTGGGAAGAGAGGTACATACGCTTGTCCGATGAAATCCCCAAATACAACGTATAGAAATAGCGCTTACCTAAATAACTACAGATATAACTTAAATTTACGTCTTCCCGGCTTCTCAAATCGATATGCTTAGGGGCTGCAAATTCAAACTTCACCCGATTGATAAGGTTAAACTTGAAATCCATGAAATCAATCTGTTTCTTATATCCATAACAGAACACAACACGGCTGTCATTGACATACACGCGCTTCATATCAGGATCAGCATAATACTCCGCCCCATTAGGAACTAAGCCGGAAGTTGCGTTCATAGCATCTGTCACATATAACGAATCAGCAATAAAGGAGACACCGTCTGAACTATCCGTTTGCGACAACGTCTTATGAAGAATCAAAAAAGAAGGCTTCACCTTTACTATCACAGAACCGGCTATCCCCCGCAAAGGCTTTAATTCTGGAGTTAAAGTCTCTTCGCGGGAAAAAGAGGGATCGACAGAGCTGTTGCATGCCATGATTAAACAGCTGCATAATATGAGGAAAAAACAGGGCAATCGCATAACTATTCTATTCATATAATTCTTATCCCGTACCGGTGTGACCAACAAACACCGGATACAATATTACAAATACTTTCTCTTATTTCCTTTATTATTCCGGTAATCTTTTGTTGGTATTTTTACAATAACCCCCTATTTTTCTATTTCACCTCAAAAAATGAACGATTTCAATTTGACTTTTCGCTACCGAAACAGCACATTTCGTGACAAACGGACC
>QWCH01003280.1_pt1 | contig 20160 bp, 17 predicted proteins | sample 1972671 | NCBI WGS metagenome assembly QWCH01 (sample SAMN09866713, study PRJNA288562) | Human gut metagenome isolate term3_stool, whole genome shotgun sequencing... | isolation source: gut | host: Homo sapiens | place: USA: California | reverse complement strand
CTGTCGGCGGATTTGACCGGCACCAGCCTCTATGACCTGATGAAGGCCATGGGAGAACGCGGGAATCTGAGCTCCTGCATGGACCCGGCGTATCAATGCCCCTGGCGCAGCTGCCACGGCGGCTGCACCGTGCACTGCAAGCTGGCTGAGATTCAGAACAAGCTGGACGAGGAGCTGCGGGCCCACAGCCTGCAGGAGATTTTGACGGACCCCTGATTTGACAGTTTTTCTTTTGCCTGAAAGTTGATAAATTTTATCAAGATTAAAGAGGAGGTACGACTATGCTGTTTCAGACCACACAGGCACACGAGGAACTCCGCGCCAAAGTCCGTGCGTTTGCGGAGGAGGAGATCAAACCCATCGCGTTCATGCTGGACCAGCAGAACGAGTTCCCGGACGAGGCCATCCGGAAGCTGGGCGAGATGGGCCTCATGGGCATCCCCTTCCCCGCGGAGTACGGCGGCGCCGGGCTGGATGCCCTGAGCTACGCCATCGCCGTGGAGGAGCTGGCCCGGGTGGACGGCGGCGCGGGCGTCATCCTGTCCGCCCATGTCTCCTTAGGCTCCTGGCCCATCTTCGCCTACGGCACCGAGGAGCAGAAGCGCAAGTACCTGGTGCCCCTGGCCAAGGGCGAGAAGATCGGCGCCTTCGGCCTGACGGAGCCCAACGCCGGATCCGACGCCGGCGGCACCGAGACCACCGCCGTCCTGAAGGGCGACCACTATGTCCTCAACGGCGGCAAAATCTTCATTACCAACGCCCCCAAGGCGGACACCTATGTGGTCTTTGCCGTCACCACACCGGATATCGGCACCCGGGGCATCAGCGCCTTCATCGTGGAGAAGGGCTGGAAGGGCTTCTACTTCGGCGACCACTACGACAAAATGGGCATCCGCTCCTCCTCCACTGCCGAGCTGATCTTTGACAATGTGGAAGTGCCCAGGGAGAACCTGCTGGGCAAGGAGGGCGACGGCTTCAAGATCGCCATGTCCACCCTGGACGGCGGCCGCATCGGTATCGCAGCCCAGGCGCTGGGCATCGCCCAGGGGGCCTATGACGCCGCCGTGGCCTACTCCAAGGAGCGCATCCAGTTCGGCAAGCCCATCGGCTTCCAGCAGGCCATCTCCTTTAAGATCGCCGACATGGCCACCAAGCTCCGCTGCGCCCGGTTCCTGGTGTACTCCGCCGCCGAGCTGAAGGAGGCGCACGCCCCCTACGGCATGGAGTCCGCCATGGCCAAGATGTACGCCTCCGACATCGCCCTGGAGGTCACCAACGACGCCCTGCAGATCCACGGCGGCGCCGGGTTCATGAAAGGTATGGAGGTGGAGCGGGCCTACCGGGACGCCAAGATCACCACCATCTACGAGGGCACCAACGAGATCCAGCGGGTGGTCATCGCCTCCCATATCCTGGGCAAGGCCCCCAAGAGTTCCGGCGGTTCCTCCAGCCAGCCCAAGAAGCCCGCGCCCGTCACCGGTGTGCGGAAGAAGGTCATCCTGCGGGACGGCTCCCCCGCCGAGCAGGTGGCCGCCCTGGTGGAGCATTTGAAGAAGGACGGCCACGACTTCACTGTGGGCATCCCCCTGGACACCCCCATCGCCCAGGCGGAGCGGGTGGTCTCTGCCGGCAAGGGCATCGGCGGCAAGAAGAACATGAAGCTCATTGAGGATCTGGCCAAGGCCGCCGGCGCGGCCATCGGCTCCTCCCGTCCGGTGGCGGAGACGCTGAAATACGTGCCCCTGAACCGCTATGTGGGCATGTCCGGTCAGAAGTTCACCGGCAACCTGTACATCGCCTGCGGCATCTCCGGCGCGGTGCAGCACCTGAAGGGTATCAAGGACGCCTCTACCATCGTGGCCATCAACACCAACGCCGGCGCCCCCATCTTCAAAAACTGCGACTATGGCATCGTTGGGGATGTGAACGAGATTCTGCCCCTGCTGACCGCTGCTCTGGACACCGGCGAAAAGCAGCCCGCGCCGCCCATGGTGAAGATGAAGCGGCCCCGTCTCCCCAAGCCGGAGCCCATCGGCAAGCGATACGTCTGCGGCGGCTGCGGCTATGAGTACATCCCCGAGCTGGGCGACCCGGACGGTGACATCGCCCCCGGCACGTTGTTTGAAAAGCTGCCGGAGGACTGGGTCTGCCCGGAGTGCGCGGAGCCCAAGGACCAGTTCATTGAGGCGTAACGGCCTGTCATCTGTGAGTAAAGGAGGATTTCTGCATGCATTGTGTGAGAACTGTTACCGAAAATCTCTATTGGGTCGGCGCCAATGACCACCGTCTGGCTCTGTTTGAGAACATCCACCCCATCCCCAAGGGGGTCAGCTACAACGCCTATCTGCTGCTGGACGAAAAGAGCGTCCTGTTTGACACGGTGGACTGGTCCGCCTGCCGCCAGCTGCTGGAGAACCTCGAATACCTGCTGAACGGAACGCCTCTGGACTATCTGGTCATCAACCACATGGAGCCGGACCACGGCGCCTCCATCGAGGAGATCCTGCTGCGCTATCCCAAGGTCCGGATCATCTCCACGGAGAAGGCCTTCATGCTGATGCGCCAGTTCGGCTTCCATGTGGACGGTCACGAGTGCATCCAGGTCAAGGAGGGCGACACCTATTCCTTCGGCGACCACACCGTCACCTTTGTGGGAGCTCCCATGGTCCACTGGCCCGAGGCCATGGTGACCTTTGATACCACCAACGGCGTCCTCTTCTCCGCCGACGCCTTCGGGTCCTTCATCGCCCTGGACGGTACCTCACCAACATCGTGGGCAAGTATGGCCCCCACATCCAGCTGCTGCTGGGCAAGGCCGGCGGCATCCTGGACCAGATCCGGTATATCTGCCCCCTTCATGGTCCCGTGTGGCGGAAGGATCTGGGCTACTTCATCGACAAGTACGACAAATGGAGCCGCTATGAGCCGGAAGTCAAGGGCGTGCTGATTGTCTACGCCTCCATGTACGGCAACACCGAGGCAGCCGCCCAGGCGCTGGCCGCCAAGCTTTGCGAACGGGGCATCACCGACGTGGCCCTGTACGACGTGTCCAACACCCATGTGTCCTACCTGATTGCCGAGAGCTTCAAGTACAGCCACATCGTCCTGGCCTCCGTTACCTACAATCTGGGCATCTACCCGGTGATGAAGAGCTATCTGGAGGACATGAAGGCCCTGAACCTCCAGAACCGCACCTTCGCCATCATCGAGAACGGCTCCTGGGCCTGCAAGTCCGGAGACCTGATGCAGGCCTTCATCGACGAGGAACTCAAGAACATGACGGTGCTCAACGAGCGGCTGTCCCTGGCCTCCTCCCTTCAGGCGGACAAGGCCGCAGAGCTGGATCAGCTGGCGGACGCCCTGGTGGAATCCCTGCAGGAGGACCTGGAGAACTGACGCCCCGAGCAGCCGGATAGCTCCGTGCACCGGAGGAAATCCCATAAGAAACGCGCACCGGGCGGAAACGGTCTCCCCCGGTGCGCCTTCGCGCAGAGGAGAGCGGCATATCCATAGGGATATGCCGCTCTTTTTTTCTTTCGGGTCAGCCGGTGGACTCCCCCGAGGCGGGCTTTCGGCACAGGCGGGCCGCCTGCCGCCTCGCTGCTGGGGCAGGGCAGGTGGACCTGGCGGGCACTTCGTCCCGTGCTCCGCGTCCCGCTCCCCACCGCTGCTGTCTGCGACCAGCAGCATATTCGATCCGTTTTTCTCAAAAAGCTGGCCAGATATTTCTTCAGACACCTGGCCCCGGAAATGAACCGCGTCCCATTTTCAAAAATCAAATTATGTATCGTTCTCTTCCCGCATAGCAGCCGTTCTGGGGCTATTATAAAAAATTGAGACTTCCGGAGAAGCCTCAAAAGCTATGGGCATATACCTTTCTGTTACAGCCCGTGAAGCGGGATCAAAGGGAAAATACCGCCCTCGCCGCGCTCAGGAACCGTTTGACAGTAACTGCGGACCCGTGGGCGTGGAGCGGGCCGAAGGGGATGGTGTAGTTCCAGTCCACGGGGAGGGCCTTCAGCCGGGAGTTCACATTTCTGTCGGTTGTCAATGGTCATCATGTCCTTGGAGTTTTCACGCGGGTTGAACACCTGGATGCTGAAGAAGTCAAAGCCCACGAACCGGATCTGGGAATCGTCCTGTCACAGCTCCGGTGCCCACTGGTCAATGGGACCGGTCACGCAGCAGGCGGCCGCTGCTGGAAACGGAGGTCTGTTCCCCACACAGGGGGAAATGAAATTCTCCATGATAAATTCACAATCCTGTGCTATACTTTTTCCCGGTGATTGTTGATGAAACGAATTCTGATCGTGGAGGATGAGCCGGAGCTGCAGGAGCTGCTGTGCGCCTATCTGCAGGACGCGGGCTATGCGGCCGCTGTGGCCGGAGACGGCGCAGCGGCCCTGGACCTGTTCCGCGCCCAGTCTTTTGACCTGGTCCTGCTGGACATCATGCTGCCGAAAATCGACGGTTTCGGGGTCTGCGCGCAGATCCGACGCCAGTCCCAGGTGCCCATTCTGATGCTCACGGCTCTGGACGGAGAGACGCAGCAGCTCCGGGGCTTCGGCCTGAATATCGACGACTACGTGACCAAGCCCTTCTCCATGCCGGTCCTGCTGGAGAAAATCCGGGTGATCCTTCGCCGGAGCGGCGAAGCGGCGGAAAGCCGCCTGCATTACCGGGATCTGGTGGTGGACCTGGACACCAGGGAGGCTGCACTGGACGGCCGTCCCCTGGATCTGACGGCCCGGGAATTCGAGCTGCTGCGCACCTTTCTGGCCGCGCCGGGGCGGGTCTTCACCCGGGAGATGCTGCTCTCCAGGCTGTGGGGCTACGACTTCTTCGGGGATGAACGGGTGGTGGACAGCCACATCAAAAACCTCCGCCACAAGCTGGGGCGGGACTATATTGAAACCGTGAGAGGGGTGGGCTACCGTGCTGCGAAGGAAACTCGCTGAAAGCCTGACGGTGCGTATTTTTCTGCTTACCTTCCTGCTGCTGCTGGGGGCAGGGGGACTTACCTTCGCCCTGATTGCCTGGGCCACCCCCATCACCTACACCGCTGTGATCAGCGACCGGCTCCAGGCCCAGGTAGCCGACCTCACCCAGCAGCTGGCACAGACCAATCTGGCCGACGCGGGGCCCATCCTGGACGCCTTTGTCCGGGAGAGCGGGGCGGAGGTAGCCCTGACGGCCCCCGGCGGGGCGGAGGCGGACACCGGCTCCCTGTTGGTCCTGCCGGAGGAGGACTGGCAGGTGGCCGTCACCATGTCCGGGGCGGACAACTCGGTCCAGACCTATGAGGCCGACACCTATCAGGTGCAGATTGACCGGGCCGACGGTGTGGTGACCGCCACTCAGACGGGGATCCTCACCACCCAGATCACCTTTGCCGACCAGGAGGGGACCTACCAGCTGCTGGTCTCCCCTCAGCTCCGCTTGGCCAACCAGGCGGTGGAGGCCCTGGGGCGGGTGGCCCCCTGGCTGGCTCTGGCGCTGCTGGCCTTCTCCCTGCTGTGTGCGTTCGGGTACTCCCGGTATATCACCCGGCCCATCGTGCGGCTGAACGGCATCGCTGGCAGGATGGCGGAGCTGGACCTCCAGTGGGTGTGCGGGGAGCGGCGCCGGGACGAGATCGGCCAGTTGGGCCGCAGTCTGGACAAAATGGCCCGGCGGCTGTCTGCCGCCCTCACCGACCTGGAGACCGCCAACCAGGCCCTGCGGGGGGAGGTGGCCCGGGAGCGGGAGCTGGACCGACAGCGGATGGCCTTTTTCTCCGCCGCCTCCCACGAGCTGAAGACGCCCGTCACCATTTTGAAGGGACAGCTGGCCGGGATGCTGGAGGGCGTCGGCGTATATCAGGACCGGGACAAGTACCTGCTCCGCTCTCTCCAGACAACCGGCCGGATGGAACGCCTGATCGGCGAGATGCTGTCCATCTCCCGCATGGAGTCCGGATCTGCCGCCGTCCGGCAGGAGCCCGTGGACCTGTCCGCCCTGATGGCGCAGCAACTGGCTCTGGACCGGGAGCTGCTGGAGCAGCGGGGCCAGCAGCTGGTGTCCGCACTGACCCCGGGGATTACCGTGCCCGCAGACGCCTCCCTGCTGGGGAAGGCCGTGGGCAACCTGCTCTCCAACGCCTCCCGCTACTCGCCGGAGGGGGCGGAAATCCGGGTTTGGTGCGGCCGGTTGGAGGGCCGCCCCGCCCTGAGTGTGGAGAACACCGGAGCGCGGATCAGCGGAGATGCCCTGCCCCACCTGTTTGAGGCCTTTTACCGGGAGGAGGGTTCCCGGAACCGGAGCACCGGCGGCAGCGGACTGGGGCTCTATCTGGTGAAAATGATCCTGGACCGGCACGGCGCGGTGTGTACCATTGAGAATACGGAGGAAGGGGTAAAAGCGACTGTAAGGTTTTAGTTTTCTGCCCATTCCGGACTTTCTTCCGCAGATGTGACCGTTTCAAGTATACGCTGAGACATCGTACAAGCGGAGAAGCTGCATAGATCAGGCCAAGGAGGTTGCGTATGGCGAAAAAAATCCTGGTTCATGGTTCTGGACACAAGGCGGCAAGCTGGAAGGAAACGGTCTCCTGCATGGATGGCAAAGAGGAGCTGCTGTGTCCGGACCTGTGTGCCCTGCTTGCCGGGAAAACAGCAAGCTATCCGAGCCTCTATGGGGCGTTTGCAGAATACTGTGATCACGTCGGCAGGGCGGTCCATCTGTGCGGTCTTTCACTGGGCGGTATCCTGGCGCTGAACTATGCGCTGGACTTCCCCGAAAAGGTAAAAACGCTGGTCCTGATCGGGACGCCTCATAAAATTCCCAAGGCGGCGTTCGGTATCCAAAACCTGATTTTCCGCTTTCTGCCCAGATCCGTTTTTGACACCATGGCCTTTGATAAAGAGAGCACGTTTGTCTTGGGCAATTCCATGAAGAAGCTGGATTTCAGCGGCAGAGTGCGCGGTATGCGGTGTCCCGTCCTCATCATCTGCGGGGAAAAGGACCGTTCGAATATCCGCTCCGCCCAATACCTGTCGCAGAACATCCCTGGCGCGGAATTACAGCTTATCGAACATACCGGCCATGTTGTGAATGAAGAAAACCCAAAGGCGCTGGCCGAGCGCCTGAACAAATTCTATTCCCTGCATCCCTGACTGCTCCGCCAATCTATATGGAAGAAAACGAGTCCGCCGCAAAACAGAAGTGTTCTGCGGCGGACTTTTTGCAAGATATTTCCCGGTGTCCGCTTCTCCACACAAACCACACATAATCTCCAACTCCCCTCCACACAGCCATGGTATCCTTTCCGTATCCCAAGCAGAAAGGATACCGATCACATGGAAATCAACATTCAAAACGTCAGCATGACCTACCCCAGCGGAAAACAGGCCCTGCAGAACCTGAGTCTGGAGCTCCGGTCTCCCAGCCTCATCGGCCTGCTGGGGCCAAACGGCGCGGGCAAGTCCACTCTGATGAAGCTGCTGGTGGCCGCCCTGCTCCCCACATCCGGCTCCATTCTGGTGGACGGACAGCCCCTTCTCAAGACGGAGCGGCAGCTGAAGGCCCAGCTGGGCTATCTTCCCCAGGATTTCGGGTTGTTCAACGAGCTCACCGTGGCCCAGTTCCTGGACTATATGGCCGCCCTGAAGGGGCTGCGGGACTCCGGAACAGCCGTCCGCGAGGTGATCCGGACGGTCAATCTGGAGGGGCAGGCCCGCGCCCGCATCCGCAGCCTGTCCGGCGGACAGCGCCAGCGGGTGGGCATCGCCCAGGCCCTGCTGGGCGCCCCTCCCCTCCTGATCCTCGATGAGCCGACGGTGGGGCTGGACCCGGAGGAGCGCATCCACTTCCGCAACCTGTTCTCCCGCACGGCCCAGGACCGGCTGGTACTGCTGTCCACCCACATTATCGAGGACGTGCAGTCGGTGTGTGACCGGCTGGTGGTCATCGACCACGGGCAAATCCTGTTCACCGGCACGCCGGAGCAGCTGATTCAGGCGGCAGAGGGCCATGTGGGCGTGTTCTGGGAACGGGAAGCCGGTCAGGAGCAGGGCCTGCACATCACCGCCCGGGTCAACACCAGCCAGGGCGTCCGATGCCGCGCAGTGGCGGACGCGCTGCCCGCCTATGTCCAGCGGTCGGAACCGTCTCTGGAGGACGCCTACCTCTATCTCATCTCACGGGAGGCGGTACAATGAAGCTCCTGCGTCTGTTCCCCCTGGAGCTGGGACGGCTTCTGCACAGCCGCATGACCTGGCTCATCGTTCTTCTGACCGTCATCTCCCCCGCAGTAGGACTTGTCCTCTACAAGCCGGCCATTGCCAGCACCATGCTCTCCATGTACCTGGCCAATCCGGCCCTGGCCGGAGGGGCGGCGGGCGGTATTCTCTTCGGCCTGCTCACAGTATATGAGCTGGACCGGGCCGGCCGCAGCCGTGTGGAGGTGCTTACCAATGCGGTTGTTTCTCCTCTAGCCGCGGCGCTGGTACGCCTGCCGGCCCTGCTGGCGGCAGCCGGACTGGCGCTGGTCCTCACCATGCTGGTGTGGCTTCCCATCAGCTGTGGGCTGATCGGCTCCGTCTTTGACGGGGGCGACTATGTCCTGGCGTACCTGCTGTTCATGGGACTGGCGCTCCCGCTGGCTATTCTGGCTGCCTCTGCAGCCTATCAATATACCCGGCGGGCGGACCTGTCCCTGGTGCTCTTTGCCGCCTTTGCGGCGTTGAGCCTGACTGTCTGGGCGGACAACTGGCAGCTCTGCTGGCTGAACCCCTGCGTGTGGGCGCTGTCGGACGATTTCTCCAATTTCCGTATCTTTCGGTCCGTAGCCTGGATGCGGCTCACCTGGCTGGCGGCCCTGGCGGGGATCTGGACGGTGTCGTATCTCTGCATCCGGCAGTACGGGAAGGGGCTGCCCGGCTCTCTGGCCCGGAGCGTGCGGCGGGCCCACCGGCCTATCATCGCCCTGTCGCTTCTGGCCTGTTCCGGCTTTGCCTATGCCGCCCAGCCCCTGGTGGACCGCAGCAACCCCGACCAGACGGTTATGGACTTCTACCAGGTTCCCTATGCGGAGAATGTGGTCTGCACCAGCCGCAGCGCCCAGGTATTCCCGGACACCACCGCTGGGACGGTCTCTGGCACGGCGGCCTACCGGTTCCGGAACACCTCCGGGCAGGCGTGGACAGCGGCCTTCGGCGTCAATCCGGGCTATACCATCTCCAACGTGCGGGTCAACGGCGCCGAAGTGCCCTTCTCTGTGAGCGACTATCAGGAGTACAACGAGGCCATGCTGGAGGTGGCCCTCCCGTCGGACCGGGAGATCGAACTGACTATGGACTACGGTGGCTTTCCCCGGGAAAACCGGAATGTGTCCATCATGCAGGGCGGCACGGAGATCAGCTCTGAATACCTATGCCTGGAAAATGCCGGATTGTCTCCCCGCCTGATAAACGTGCTGCCGGGGGAAAACGGTTATCCCACCACCATCGAGATCACGCTTCCCGCATCCATGTCGGTCATCCCCTTCGGGGCCAGCAAGGCGGAGGTCATCGCAGAACAGACAGACGGCACAAAAACCTGGCGCTATGACTCCAACAGCGCCGGCGGCATTCTCTATGCCGGGGACTACATCCGCCAGGATATCCAGGCCGGCGGCATGGACATCGAATTCTACTACGGCCGCAAGCATCAGGCCGTCATGGAGGCCGCCGGGGCGGCGGAGGCCGTGAAGTCGGTGGTGGACTACTGTACAGCGCACTACGGCATGTTGTCCTTCGGCACCGGCGATACCCTGAAGCTCATTCAGAGCCGGGTGACCGGCGGCGGCTACGCCGCAAACGGCGCCAGTCTGCTGGACGAGGCAGACTTCACCGCCGACAATCTGAGCGATACCGGCAAGGGCGGCGGAGCCGGAGAAGTCATGATCCACGAACTGGTCCATCAGTGGTGGGGCCTTGGAAACATGTTTGATGCGTCGGATGAAAGCAGCCCCTGGTCGGCAGAGGGCCTGACGGTCTACACCACCTACCGTATTGTCAAGGAGCGATACGGCCCATCCTACGCACAGGAGCACTATGTGGACCAGTGGCAGCAGGCGGTGGACAACTATTACCTGAACTTCTATGTCCGCAATCCGGACTATTTGGAGGCGCTGCCCGAAGAGGAGCGGCTGGAGATCTCCAACAGCCTCCGCTATGTGCGGCAGTACTGCGAAATGCCCCTGAAGATTTTGAAAGCGGAGCAACTGGTCGGCGGCGAGGAGGCCATGGACCGGATCCTCCGCGGCCTGTTCAACCGGGAGCTGGATCCCATGTATCCCTATCTGACCTACCAAGACTTTTTAAACGCCTGCGGGCTGACAGAGGAGGACCTGAACCTTGCGTAAAATTTTTCTCTATGAGTGCAAGCGCCTGCTGTGGAACAAATTTTTCGCCGGGCTTGTGCTGGTGCTCCTGTTCTACGGCTGGCAGGTGCTGCGGCGCGTGACCATCCTCGGGGTGTCCCACACCGCCCCCTTTTCCCCCTGGAGCTTCGGGGACTTTCTGAGCCGGATGCTCCCGCTGCTCTGGATCGGGGCGCTGTTTTTCCTGACCTTCTTCACCTCGGAAAAAGCCCGACGGGCAGCAGTGCTCACAGACGCGGCTCCCCTTCTGCCCCGCCGGTACGCCCTGGCCCGGTGCGCCGCCGCTCTGACCGGCACCGCCCTGCTGGCGCTGGCCTGCATCTCAGAAGCCGCCTGCTTCTATGGGATCTATTTCGGCTGGTATGGCTGGAGCGGCCTGGTATTTCCCACGCTGGTCACACTGGTCCCTCCGCTGGTGTTCGCACTGGGCAGCGGCTGGCTGTTGGGAATGCTCCGGCCCTGGCTGCTCTATGTCTGGATGCTGGTTTCTCCCGTCTGTCTGGCGCTCCCCCTGCCGGAATCGCTGGGGCTGTGGAACGGGCGCCTCTTCGCCCAGTATCCCCTGACCCTGGGGACACTGGACCCGGCGTTTACGCTGCCGGCGGCCGTTCTTTTCGTCCAGTTCGTCCTGCTGGCGAGCGGCGTGGTCCTGCTGGCGGTTCGGCCCGAGGGCCAGCGGCAGCACTGAACAGGCCGCCTCCGTCCGCGCCGCATGGGAGAAGGGCGAATTTCCTGTAATGTAATTTTACTTTTCACCAATTAAAGCACAGTAATATTTTCGTTTTGATGGAAACAATTGTCCTCCTCTCCGAATCCGGCCTGTGGGATCAGGCGGCTCCGTATCCGGAAAGTGGAAAACCGTTCCAGGCAGGACGGCATGTGTGCAAAGAGCCCGGCACGCCGCAGTGTGCTCCCCTCTTTCCAAAAAGACAGGCATCCGGAGATTCCGGATGCCTGTCCTTCTGCTTTTGAATCAGCTGCGAGCGGTCACTTCACATCGGGCATGGCCCACTCTTTAACGCCCGCAAAGTACGGGCTCTGCTTACGGCGGCGGAAGTCGTCCGCGTCCTTCTGAGACCAGTCGTACAGGCCCTGCCCCGCCGCCTGCCCGGTCTTGCCGGTGGCCAGGCCGTCCAGCACCAGCTGCTGGAGCTCCCGGGTGCCGCACAGGTCCGGATAGACGTTCTTTGCAATGGCGCTCTCCAGTTCGTATCCCACGGCGTCGAAATACTCCAGCAGGCCGATGGATGCATAGCGCATTCCCACGGCGTACTTCACCGCCCGGTCAATGTCCGCCGCGGTGGTGACTCCCTGCTCAATGAGGTAGATGGACTCCCGGAACAGCGCCTGGGCAAAACGGTTCACCAGGAATCCAGGCACACTGCGGTTCAGCACCACTACCTGCCGGTGCAGTGTCTCCAGCAGCGCCAGCGTACGGGTCACTGTGTCCTCCGCCGTCTTTTCGTGGCGCACCACCTCCACCAGGGGCAGCATGTGCACCGGCTGGAACGGATGCGCGATCAGAAGGCGCTCCGGGTGGGAAACCAGCCCCGCCAGGATCTCTGCGTCGATGGAGGACGTGCAGGAGGCGATCACCACGTTGGGCGCAGCGTTCTGCTCGATGGTCTCATAGACGGCCCGCTTTTCCTCAGTGCCCTCCGCCACTGCCTCGAAGACGAAGGTGTGCTCCTGCAGAGCGGCAGGGTCGTTGGTGATGGTGACCAGGGCCATGGCGGCCTGCTTGTTGCCCTCCGTAGCCAGGCCCTCGGCGATCAGGTCATCCCAGTTCTGCTCGATGGACTTCCGGCACCGCTCCAGCCCCCGCTCCGAGTGTCCGATGACCGTGCAGGGCAGGCCGTTGCCGATGATGAGCGTGGCCTGGCAGGAACCGATGGTGCCCGCTCCATAAACCGCAATTCGTTCCATAGCTGCCTCCTTTTATGATTCCTATGATTCTATTACATCATGGCCCAGCCGTGGGTCAGCCGCAGGGACTGGCCCGTCAGAGCGCCCTGATCCTTGGACAGGAATACCAGCGTGTTGGCTACATCCTCCACCGTGGTGAACACCCCGTCCACGGTATCCCGCAGCATGATGTTCTTCACCACTTCCTCCTCCGTAATGCCCAGGGAAGCCGCCTGCTCGGGGATCTGCTTTTCCACCAGCGGCGTCTTGATGAAGCTGGGGCAGATGGTATAGGTGTAGATGCCGTACTCGGCGCCCTCCCGGGCTATGGCTTTTGCCAGTCCGGCCACGCCGTGCTTGGCGAAGTTGTAGGGCTCTTTCAGCTTGGAGCCCACGAAGGACTGTACGGAGCCGGTGAACACGATCCGGCCGCCCTTGCCGGAGGCCTTCATCCGGCGGTAAGCCGCCCGGGACACCAGGAAGGCGCCGTCGGCGTGAATGGCCATCATCTTCCGCCAGTCCGCGAAGGGATACTCCTCAAAGGGGTGGACGATCTGCACACCGGCATTGGACATGACCAGATCGCAGGAGCCGTAGGTCTCCATCATCTTGTCAAAACCAGCCTCCACCTCCTGCTCATCGGCCACATCCATGTGGACGGCGATGGCGGAGAGGCCCTCTGCTGCCAGTTTGGCAGCCAGTTCCTCCGCAGCGGGCAGATTCACATCCGCCACCACGACGCCGTAGCCCTCCTGCGCCATGCGCTCGGCGCAGGCCTTGCCGATACCGGACGCAGCACCGGTAATCAATGCGGATTTCATAGTCATCATGATTTCCTCCTCAATCATTTATCTTGTATCTTGATCTCGTCCGAAGCGTCAGACGATGCCGATGGTACCCAGAATGATGGCAACGATATTGGCCAGGATGGGAATTGCGCCGGCCACTATGAACATATCGAAGTATCCGCGCTTGTGGGAGATCTTGCAATAGGACAGATAGGTGACCACCGCGCCGTCATGGGGCATGGTGTTCAGTCCGCCGCAGGCGATGGAGCCAACCCGGTGGAACACCGCCAGAGGAATGCCGGAGGTCTGGGACATCTGAATAAAGTTATCCGCCAGAGCGTCCAGGGCGATCTGGAGACCGCCGGAGGCGGAGCCTGTGGCACCAGCCAGGACATTGATGGCAATGGATTCTGCGATCAGGGGACTGCCGCCGATTCCCAAAACCAGCTCGGACAGGAACGCAAAACCCGGGGTAATCTTCACAACGGAGCCGAAGCCTACCGCTGCCGCGGTGTTCATAATGGCGGACACTGCGCTCTGGCAGCCCTTGTTGCAGGTCTCACCTACATTGGTCAGATACACACTGCCCCGCACCTTTCCCATCAGGAACAGGAACACCAGGGAGAGCAGGATCCCCGCCAGCAGGCACACCACGATGTTCATCTTGAACACATTCAGCAGGATCACAATGACCACAAAGGGGATAAAGCAGCACCAGGCCGGGGGCAGCTTATCGTCCGGCACCTCCTCCGGCATCTCATCCGGTTCGTCATACCCCTCGCCCGCGGCACGGAACTTCTTGGCCCGCCAGCTCAGCCACAGGACAGGACCCACGAACATGATGATGGTGCACACAATCCCGATCACAGGCGCCGCCGTGGCGGTGGTTCCGAAATACTCTGTGGGAATCAGGTTCTGGATCGTCGGCGTGCCGGGCATCGCGCTCATGGCAAAGGTAAAAGCGCCGGTCATAATCGTGGCCGGAATCAGGCGCCGGGTAATGTCAGCCTCCTTGAACAGCCCCAGCACAATGGGATACATGGAGAAAATGATGACGAAGCCTGAGATCCCGCCATAAGCCAGCACACCGCCGCACAGGACGGAGGCAAAGATCGCTTTGTCCCGCCCGACCAGCTTTACAACGGCTTTCGTCAAAGAGACCGCGCCGCCGGAATCCTGCATGATCTGGCCAAAAATCGCGCCCAGCATAAACGCCGGGAACCACTCCTTGACGAAGCCGACCATACCCTCCATGTAGTTCTGCGTATAGGCGGTAAACATGTCCAGCCCGCCGGTGAAGGCCACCAGCAGCGCGCAGACAGGAGCGGCCCAAAGCAGGGATTTTCCACGGAATGCCAAAAAGATCAGCAGCGCAAGGCCGACAATAATGCCAACCAAACTTAACATAAAGGCTTTCTTCCTCCCGCTATCAGAATGTAGATCTGGTCCAGGCTACAACTCTGGACGGATCCGGGGTTCACACAGAAAAGCCGCCGGCCGGCAGTGCTTCCAATGTTTATCATAGCGGAAGAATATATAAATTTCAATAATTTAATTTATCAAAAATTATATAGAATTTTTATTGTAAAATTCCAATTCTATAATATTATTCAAAAAATATTATTATAAAAAATAATAGCTCGCTTCAATACCCGTCTTAAAGGTCATCCGGCGGGAGATGGTGCTTGCAGTAATCCAGAAACAGCGCGCAGGCTTTCGGCATATACTTGTCCTTGTTCCAGGCCAGCACGATGTCCCAGTATTTCATGCTGTCGCTCATGGGCACGCAGCACACGTTGGGATCCGGATGCTTGTCCAGCACCGGCTTGGGCAGGATGGAAACCGCATGGTTTTTTGACACCAGCTCCACCATGAAATCCCACTGGGAGCTGAGCAGGGCGAATTTCGGCCGGAAACCGGCCGCATGGCAGGCGTCCACGATCTGTTCGTGGAGAATGAAGTCCTGATTGAAGATGGCGAAAGAGTCATCCCGGAGCTGGGAGACCGTGACGGAGGGCTCCTTCGCCAGCGGGTGGCTCTTGTGAAGCAGCGCCACGTTCCTCTGGGTGGAAAAATGACAGTAAGCAAAGGAGGACAGGCGTTTGGAATTGAGCGTGACGGCGATATCCACCTCGCCGCGCTCGATCCGCTGGTCGATGCGGTAGGCGCCGTCCTCAATCATCTTGATCTCAATATTGGGATACTCCATGGAGAAATTGGGGATCAAGTCACCGAAAAAGCAGGCGCCGAACAGCGGAGAGAGGCCCAGGGTGAATTTGCCGGAGCTGTTTTTGTTGGTGGTCTTCATATCGTCCAGCGTCTCCTGATACAGGTCCAGGATCTGCTTGGCCTTGGTCCACAGGCGCAGACCCTCGTCGGTCAGGTGCTGCTCCCGGTTGAAGGCGTAAAAGAGCTGAACACCCAGCTCCTCCTCCAGTTTTTTGACCGTGACGGACAGCGTGGGCTGCGACACTGCCAGACTCTCTGCTGCCTTGGAGTAGCTGCCCGCCTGTGCCACCGCCGTAAAATAATACAACTGTTTGATATCCATAGGAACGCCTTTCTGCCCTGTGCTGGTATCGGGGCCCATTTTGTTTCATCATAGCCCAATTTTCCCAAAATGGAAACCCCAAAATGCGGAGCCGCAGTCTTTTTCGGTAACATACCGGGGTGGATCATGGCACCCTTCCGGTTTGAGAAACGGTCCCGGGCACCTACAAGGGCGGCCTTCTATGCTTGATTGGAGGCGGGCGCATGGGCCAGCGGGCCGCAGCGTCCGGGTGCTTCCAACCGGCCCTCCAGGATTTCAGCTCCCTTCCCGGCAGCTCCTGTCGGAAAGGCAGCATCCCCACAGTCTTCCGCCGCTTCCACCCAAGAAAAGCAGCCCCGCGCCGGTCCGGCGCAGGGCTGTCATTCAGACAGGAAACGGAACGCCCGGTCCGGCGGACCTCCTCCCTCACATTTGAAATCCCTGCAGCAGCTTGGCGGTAAACGACCGCGTCAGCTCCCGGACAGAAAGCCGGACATAGCCGACGCCCGCCAGCTCCATAGCCGTACGCTGCTGCTCCGTTACTGCGGTATAGGGGTAAATACCGAACATGAACGGGAAAAAAGCATAGAGGAATCCCTGCACGTCCTCATCCGTCATCCGGGGAAAAAACTTCTCCAGGCAGTGGGTCACGGCCAGCAGGGAGCCGCCATACGCCTTCTTGAACGCCACCAGATTTTCGATCCGACTGTTGGCCTCCATATCATAGTGATTCATGGCCATCAGCTTCAGCAGCCGCTCCCGCCGCTCCAGCGTGCGGGCCAGCTCGTCGGAAAAAGCATCCACGGACAACTTCCGGTGTCCACAGCGCAGGGCGTCCAGATCCTCGATCCATGCCTCGTACTCCCGCTGGAACAGAGCCAGAAAGATCTCCTCTTTTGTCTGGAAATAGTTATAGATCGACGTTCTGGTGAAAGAGGTCTTCTCCCCGATCTCCTTCAGCGTGATCTCCTTGAAGCTCCTGGTCTCATAGAGTACGGCACAGGCATTGACAATCTCCGCTTTCCGCGCGTTCGTCAGCTCTTCTGATCCTCTCGGCATGGCAGTTCCCTCTCTTGTTTCCATGGGTTTCCGGCACGCATTCCGCGCCTATGGTCCCAGTGCTGTTCAAACACATGATACCGGTTTCCCATCGCTGTGTCAAATAGAACACGGGGCGTCCGTCCACAGCTCTCACCCAGCCGGATGTGCCGGGTATTGGGAACGCCTGCTCAAGGCCGGTGTCCTGCGGCCCCCGGCGCTTCAGCACCCCGAATCCAGCACGCTTTTGGTCCAGGCGGCCGCATCCATGTGGTTGAGCAGCTTGCCCTTCTTCCAGTTGGCCTGGGGACAGTGGGACTTCAGGCTCCGCTCCGCCTTCTCGATCCCGCTGCCGCCGGAGGTGGCGAAGGGAATCACCGTCTTGCCGGAAAAATCAGATCTCTCCAGGAACGTGTCCACGATACGGGGCTCCACATACCACCAGATGGGGAAGCCGACGAACACGGTGTCGTACTGGTCCAGATCCGCCGCCGGTGCCGCGATGGCGGGGCGGCAGGCTGGATCGTTCATCTCCAGCGTGCTGCGGCTCTTCTGGTCCATCCAGTTCAGGTCCGCAGCGGTATAGGGCTCTGCCGGACAAATCTCATACAGATCCGCTCCAGCGGCCTTTGCCATCTCCTTCGCCGTGCGGGCCGTGACGCCGCTGGCGGAAAAATAGGCGATCAATATCTTGCTCATTGCAGGTTGCTCCTTTCAATGCTTACAGTTCGGTCAGATCATACGTCCGGGAGCCGAAGCCCAATTCCGCTGCGGCCTCGATGGTGTGGATGCCGTTGCGGCTGTTCACCCGCTCCATGAAGTGTTCCCTGCCCGGATCATCGGATTGCATTACCAGGTCGATACAGGCCTGGTCGATGGCCACTGGGTCCAGAGAGGCCAGGATGCCGATGTCCTTCATGCAGGGATCCTCGGCCACGGCGCAGCAGTCGCAGTCCACGGACAGGTTCTTCATCACATTGATGAAGGCAATCTTGCCCCGAAAGTGCTCTATCACGCTGGAGGCAGCATCCGCCATGGCCTCTGGAAAGACCACGGAGCTGGCGTGCTGCTCCCAGGTCTTGAAGCGGTCATCGGTTTTCCCGGCGGAGTGGATCAGCGCCTTCCCCGCCCGGGAGGCGCAGCCGATGGCCAGTTGCTTCAGGGCGCCGCCGTAGCCGCCCATGGGGTGGCCCTTGAAGTGGGCCAGCACCAGCATGGAGTCATAATGCAGGATGTGTTTGCCCACGTGGTTCTCCTTCAGGACCTTGCCATTGGGGATGGGCCACACCACGTCGGGGCCCTCGGCGTCCATCAGGTCCACGTCGAAGTACTTGGTCCAGCCATGCTCCTGCAGCAGCTTCCGGTGGGACTCCGTATGATCCCGGACACCGCCAGCCGCATCACCATAGGCGGTATTGCACTCCACGATGGTGCCGTGGACCTCCTCTACCATGGGACACCAGAATTCCGGACGCAGGAAATTCTGGTTGCCCTTCTCCCCGGAGTGGACCTTCACGGCCACCTTGCCGGGCAGCTCCACGCCCAGGGCACGATACAGCTCCACTACTTTTTCAGGCGTGATCTCCCTTGTGAAATAGACATTCGCTCTCATATTGCAGGTCTCCTTATTGACATAGTGTCAGTATCTGCATTATAGCCGTATTCTGACACGATGTCAATAGATTTTCAACAGAAATTCCGCTCTCCACCCAGGTGATTCCCAGGATAGCCTTTTGTGTGTCGTCCGTTTCTTGCATTTAAAAAATTTTTTAACAAAATGTTAACTTTTTTCTGTTTGAGGACAGAAAAATTAACCTGTGTTAATGCAATCTTCCCTGTAATTTTGTATAATTGCGGCGAAAGAAAGGAAGATGCGATGCATATTCAGGATTGTTTGGAGGAGATCCTCCACCTTGAGGATACAGATCTGGCCGCCAGTCTCGCAGATGCCTCAAGGCTTTTTTCCTGCAAAAAGAGGCAGCTTGTCGCCAAGCCGGACGCCTGCTCTGACTGGATCCCGTTTCTGGTCAGCGGAGTCATTCGGGGTTACCTGACGGATGAAAAAGGGCGGGATATCACGGATTGCTTCCTCTACCGGCCTGGAGAGGCCGTGCTGAGTCTCAGCATCTTGACAGCTTCCTTCCCGATCAACTTTGAGGCGGTGACGGACTGTGTGCTCTTGTCCATCCCCACCCAGCTCCTTGCGGAGCAGTTCCAGCAGTCCGCAGAGCTGCAGCAGCTGTATAGTTCTTACCTGCTGGAGAAACTGAAGCTGGAACGGGAGCTGAAGCTCCTTCTCGGCATCAGCTCCGCCATGGAGCGGTACCAGTGGTTTCTCCGCCGCTATCCCGAGCTGGCGGACGTGGTCAGCATCAAGCACATCGCATCCTTTTTATGTATGTCCCCAGTGTCTCTGAGCCGCCTGCGCGGGCAGCTGCGCAAGCGCGGCGAGGAGCCTCCGGTCAAGCAGAGCCGACTCTCAGAAAAGAGCGGGCTCTTTTGATGTCCGCCGCCAGAATATGGGCGGCCCAGCTTGTGGAAGATGTTCTCCCGCGCTCCCCGGCGGAACAGCGGGAGCTTCTTGAATACGGCCCTGCGGCCAACGGAAAGAAGGCGATCCCCGGAACTGAGTGACTTCCCCCTGCACCTGTGTGAAATTAGGAAAGACCAAGGAGAAAGCGAAATGAAAAAGAGATTTTTTGCACTGTTCCTGACCATGGCGCTGCTGCTGCCCGCCGTGCTGCTGTCCGGCTGCGCATCTGCCGACAGCGGCATCATGGACACCGCGAATCTGAACGCCACCGCTGCCGGCGGCGACAGCAGCCTGCCTGTCGTGACCTGGAAGATGGGTTCCGTTTGGGGCGCTGGTAACGTCCACTTCACCGTGGACCAGCGCTTCGCGGAGCTGGTGAGCCAGCTGACCGACGGCCGGTTCATCATTACCAATTACTCCGAGGGCGAACTGTGCTCCGCCAGCCAGCTGTTCGACTTTGTCAGCCAGGGCACCGTGGAGTGCGGCGGCGACTGGGGCGGCTACTGGTCCGGCAAGGACACGGCCTTTGAGCTGCTGTCCACTATCATGGACGACTTCACCGCCCTGGACTACTACACCTGGATCTATGAGGCCGGCGGAATGGACTGCTATAAGGAGATGTACGGCCAGTACAACATGGAGTACTTCCCGCTGGTTACCAACCCCTCCGAGTCCGGCATCCGCTCCGTGTCCCCCATCACCTCCATCGAGGATATGCAGCACATGAAGATCCGCCTGGGCGGCGTCATGGCCGGCAAGGCAGCGCAGAAGCTGGGTATCAACATCACCACCGTGGCCGCCTCCGAGCTGTATGAGTCCCTGCAGCGCGGCGTGATCGACGGCGGCGAGTTCTCCGGCCCCAAGGCCGACGACTCCCTGAAGCTGCAGGAGGTCGCCCCCTACTGGTGCGCCCCCGCCTGGTATCAGTCCGCCGGTGTCAACGGCGTCATGGTGAACAAACAGG
>QWCH01002959.1_pt1 | contig 20169 bp, 16 predicted proteins | sample 1972671 | NCBI WGS metagenome assembly QWCH01 (sample SAMN09866713, study PRJNA288562) | Human gut metagenome isolate term3_stool, whole genome shotgun sequencing... | isolation source: gut | host: Homo sapiens | place: USA: California | reverse complement strand
CGTGTCCAAATTTTCAAAGGCGTAGTTATCCAAATTAAAGGTACCGGAACCACGAAAACCTTCACGGTTCGGAAAATGTCCGGAAACGTTGGTGTAGAACGTATCATTCCCTTCAGTTCTCCTTATATCAAAGCGATCGAGGTGAACAAGAGAGGTGCTGTTCGTCAAGCCAGAATTTACTATTTCCGTAAACTTACCGGAAAGAAAGCAAAAATTAAAGAGAGAAAATTTTAATTTAAGCTTTAGCCATATAAAAAAGCCTCGTTGCAGAACGAGGCTTTTTTATTGCATTTTTCTTCTTTGAAACGTAACAATTTAATCTCAAAATCCATATTATTCATTCAGGAAAATCCTACCTTTGCAAGAAGGTAAATAAAATGATAGCTTATGGAAAACAATGACATCATAAAAGTAGCCAGAGCCAAAGCCGAAAAATGGTTGGATAAGGCTTATGACGAAGAAACACGAGTTGAAGTACAACGCCTGTTAAATAACACGGATACAACCGAACTGGTGGAATCGTTCTACAACGATCTGGAATTCGGAACCGGGGGATTGCGCGGAATCATGGGAGTCGGCACAAACCGGATGAATATTTACACGGTAGGAGCCGCCACGCAAGGTTTCTCCAACTATATCAACCAAATGTTCCCGAACGAGAAAAAAGCCGTATGTATCGGACACGACTGCCGACACAATTCCCATCTTTTCTCGGAAACCGCCGCCAATATCTTCTCGGCTAACGGAATACATGTTTACCTGTTTGAAGACCTGCGCCCCACCCCGGAAATGTCGTACGCTATCCGGGAATTAGGTTGCAAAGGGGGAGTTATTCTCACCGCCTCGCATAACCCGAAAGAATATAACGGGTACAAAGCCTACTGGGACGACGGTTCGCAACTTGTTCCCCCGCACGACAAAAACGTGATCAACGAGGTGAAAAAAGTACAAGTCACGGATATCAAATTCAAGGGTGTTCCCGAAATGATCACCATTCTCGGGAAAGACTTCGACAAGAAATACCTCGACAAAGTGAAGACATTAAGCCTTTCACCGGAGGCCATCCAAAAAGAACATGATTTAAAAATCGTCTTTACCCCGCTGCACGGCACGACCTACGAACTCGTGCCGGAATCTTTGCGCAACTGGGGATTCACGAACATCCACACCGTACCCGAACAAAGCATCCCGGACGGGGATTTCCCGACTGTGGCTTCCGCCAACCCGGAAGAACCCGCCGCATTTAAAATGGCGTTGGATCTGGCTCGCAAAATAGATGCTGACCTTACCATGGCATGTGATCCCGACGGCGACCGAATCGGTATCGCAGTCAAGGATGACAAAGAAGAATGGACTTTATTGAATGGTAATCAAACCAACATTGTATTCACGGAATACATCATCCGTAGAAAAAAAGAACTCGGATTGCTTAAAGGTGGCGAATACACCGTGAAAACGATTGTTACCACGGAATTAATCAAGGATATAGCAGAGAAAAATAATATCATTTGTTACGACGTGTACACCGGGTTCAAGTGGATTGCCGACGTGATCCGCAAAGAAGGAGGAGAGAAATTCATCGGTGGCGGCGAAGAGTCGTTCGGTTTCATGCCGGGCGCTTTCACGCGTGATAAAGACGGGGTATCAGCCACTTCACTCATGGCAGAGATTGCCGCATGGGTGAAGATGCAAAACAAAACCATCTACACGTTCTTGAAAGAAATTTACGCGAAATACGGGTTCTCGCAGGAGAGAATGATTTACATCGTGCGCAAAGGCATCACCGGGGCAGAGGAAATCAAATCCATGATGAAAGAATTCCGTCACAATACCCCGAAGAGCATTAACCATAGCGACGTTGTCCTCAAAAAGGATTACTTAACACTGGAAGCGACCGATTTGCGCACGGGTGAAAAGAAACACCTTGATTTTGAAACGACCAGCGACGTACTGCAATTCTTCCTTGCCGACGGCAGCAAGATTTCCGTACGCCCCTCCGGCACGGAACCCAAAATCAAATTCTATTTTGAAGCCCGCACCCAGATGAAAGACGTGAATGATTACGAGCGGGCACAGAAAGAGGCGAATGACCGGATTGATGACATTATCAAAGATTTAAAGATTCAGTGATTTCGTGATTCGGTGATCGCCGATTATAAGTATTAGCCGACTAATTTTTATGAATTAGTCGGCTAATATATTTTAAATAATCATTGTTCCATTTCCAATTTAATAGTCAAATTTACTTTAGCCTACAAAAAATTTATTATACAAAAGACAATTTATTCTTAAAAATCATGATAAATATTTGCCAATAGTCTAGCATTTACTTATATTTACAACGATATACTAAAAATAAAACCCTTAAAGAACAAAATTATGAAAAAAACATTTTTAAAGCCATTCGTGTTTATCTGTCTAAGTTTAGTGATTGCAACAATTGCTGTTGCTAACGTAGTCCTTAATCCGCCTAGTCCTCCGCAAGATCCTAATGTAAATCTAAAAACAGCCACGTTATGCGAAATAACATACAAAGCTCCCATAGATGACGGGGGGAGTCCAATTGTATCCTATGAGATTGAAAGCTTTAATTTTGATACGGCAAAATGGACAAGCAGAGGATCATCTACTACGCTTAGTCATGAAGTTTCCATGCCTAAGTATACTAAAACTAAATTCCGTATTTCAGCTTTAAATAGCGTTGGAAGAAGTCATCCTGTAGAAACAAAAGAAATTACATTCAGCGATCTTGCAAGATAACAATAAAAAAATATAATTCAATAATACTAAGTTTATTAAATTATCTGAGGAGAGGAAGAATAACCTCTCTTTAGATATTTATTTTCAGAAAATATTCTTATTTACAATACAACATTCACGTTTTCACTCTATCATACTAAAAATAAACCTGCAAACATGAAAATAACAGATCTAAAAACAGTTATAACTTATGAAAGTAAGTTGACAAGAAGGAATTGGCTATTTTACCTTTTCATCCTTGGAATAGCGTATATATTAATCTCTCTTATCCCGAATGTTCCGGGTATTGGGGGTATGGGGTGGATTTCGTGGCGAGATGTTGCCTTAACTTCTTCCCTGCCTCTACGCGGCATCTATTTTCTGAACCTGTTTCAATCTCTCATTGTTACTTTCCTTGTTTGTGACATTCAAAGGAAACGGAAAAAAGCTGAAACCAGAGAAGTTCTCTTGACACGACCTATCAGCAACGGGCAAACCCTTCTCGGGGAGGTTATAGGCATTCTTATCCCATTCCTCACGATAGATATTATTTTCATGACCATATCCATGATTATCAATATATTCATCCCGAATTCTCCCGTCAGTTTATGGATAAACCTTTTCTATCTTTTCACCTATACGGTTCCCACGCTAGTTTTCATCACCAGCCTATCTATACTTGTCAACAAACTGATTAAACACCCCATGTTTAGTTGGTTGATTCTAATGGTTTTTCTTTATTTCGAATACAATTACGCTGTAACAGCTTTTTACGGCATACTGGACTTCCAAGGACGCTTGCTTCCCAACTCGTTTTCCACCCTAATAGGATTCATGGACATATCCAATTTCCTACTCCACCGGGGTGTTTTCTTGCTATTAGGGATTAGTTTTCTCTACTTTAGCGTTTTACTCGTGAAAAGGCTCCCAGGGAGCGCCGGTCGGCAGCGTTATTTAGCCGTTCCAGCCATGTTGTTTTTAGCATTTTCCCTGTACCTCGGTTTCATCTACATTGAAAAACACCAATCCCGCCTGGAAAATAGAATTACCTGCCGCGAAGCCTTTCTTAAATACACCGAAACACCCAAAGCCCGCGTGATTACACACGACATCACATATCACCCCAAGGGAAACACATTCTCGGCAACAAGCCGGATGCAAATACAAAACCAGAAAAAAAAGAAAATGGACCAGCTCTTGTTATTCCTTAACCCAGGGCTGAAAATTAACAAAATTGAATCCAACGGACAAAACCTTCCCTTTCATAGAGAGCTCCTAGCCGTTGTCATCGAACGTTCCCTGGCACCGAATGAATATATCAAATTAGATATCACGTACGAGGGATACATTGACGAAGATATTTACCAGATAAACATACCTGACGAGATTTTTTTCTCCCTAGAAGATAATCCTTTTTCTAAAGAGAATTATGGCAAACATCCCGCTTTTGTATCAAGTAAATTCACTTTCCTCAGACCGGAAGTGATGTGGTACCCGACAACAGTTCCCTCAATAGCATTGCAAGCATCTGCAGAAATGAATTTCACGAGTTACACGCTCCACGTCAAAAAAACGGGCGAACTGACTATTTTATCCCAAGGAGTACCCACGACAGAAGGAGAGTATGTCACGTTTAATAATCTGCAAAACTTGACGGGACTAACCCTCTGTATCGGGGAATACGAGAAAAGAACCCTCACTGTCGACTCGCTTACCGTGGAACTTTATACTTACCCGGGAAATGATTGCTACATGAAATATTTCGACGAATGGGAGCTCCTCAAAGAAAACAACCCGAACCGAGAGAAAGATTTAAAAAAAATGTTTTACCTGTGCAAAGATGAGCTCGAAAAAGATAAATCCAACCCTTATCCTTTCAAATATTTCAAACTGATTGAGGTGCCTTCATCTTCTTATTTTCTACGTTCAACGTTGTTTAACGACTGCATGCAACCGGAAATCGCACTTTTCCATGAACGATTATGCCGCATTGAAAATTGCAATCCTGCTGATTATACAAACAACAGCCACCACGACAAAAGCGTACAGGAATATATTCTGGACTCTCATATCCCCTCTTTATTAAATAACGACCTAAGAATTAAACATATTTTCACTAATTACAATAGCTGCATCACATCCGACACCTATCAAGGCATAGAACTAATATTCAAACAAATGATAAATCCGGACGTATATAGAAGCCCCAATGATATCATGAGCTTGGAATTATTAAATCGCATCGCTGAAAAAGGCTTAAAAGGAATCATCGCCGAAGAGTATAGTCAAGAACAAAACATCGCAATCCGTTCGAAAGTTTCACATCTACTTGGGTATCTTACCACAATCACGACCTGGGATTCACTGAACCAGTTTATGCAAGAATTCAACACACATATTCCTTTCCATGAAGTTAACTTCGATTCATTCATCGAGGGATTCGAACAACGTTTCGGACAAAACATCAAGGCATACATGGACGAGTGGTACACAACTCACGAAGTTCCCTTGTTATCGATAAAAGACATATACCGGAAAAAAACGGAAGATACGCAAATCCTCGATTTTAAAGTTGGCAATCCCAGCGAAACAGACGGTATTATTTCAATTATTGCAAAGGACTACTCCAGAATCAGAAATCTTCAAAGTTACTTGATTAAACCCAGAGAATACAAACAAATCGTCGTTCGTGAAAACATAGAATATAAACTACAATTAACCACAAACTTTTCAGGATGTTTTCCCCAAGACATTAAAGTCAGCCAATCTCCAGTATCAAGCTCAGTACCTAACAAAGGTATCATGTTACTTGACAGAAATCAATTCTACCCCCCGGGAGAAATCATTGTGGATAACGAAGATGCTAATTTCCACCTCATCGATTCGGCAAACAATCGAAAACGACTGACTGATATAATCAAAAAAGAGAATAATGAAAAATACATTCCCTTCTATAAAGTTAAAGGCAACACATGGGAACTTACTCTTTCACAAGAGTTTCACGGAGAACATATTCGCAGTGCTTTTGTCAAAAAAGCCGGTACAGGAAAATCCAAAGCCGAATGGAAGGCAGATATTCCGGAAGCAGGGAAATACGAAATATTTGTCCATCGGCCTCATGTCTGCGAATGCCCCAACGGCATTTTCTATGCAGTCGATTACCCCGAGACGAAAAACTACTATACCGTCTATACCCCGGAAGGCGAAAAAGAAATAGTCATTGAAACTCAAGAAGCAGACTATTATGTAGCATGTACACTTCCTTTGCCAGCAGAAGAAGCATGGGTATCATTAGGCACATTTACCTTACCGGCAGGAGAATCACGTGTCGTATTGGACGACCGAGGAATAGCCTCCTTCAAGAATGAAAAATTCGGTCAAGAATACGCCCAACTTATCGCAGCCGATGCGGTCAAATGGGTAAAGAAAAAATAATAGCGGAAATTCTGTACGATAAAGCCCCCTAAAAGTTTGGTGTTTTTAGGGGGCTTCATTATTTATAAATTCCCCGAATCCCCAAACAGCTCATCTTTGAAATTAATCAGGTACAATTTCTTGCGGGCACGTGTAAATGCCGTGTAAAGCCAACGCCAATACTCGTCGTCCATCATCTCGTCCCCCATCCATCCCGGATCGATAAAAACGGCATCCCATTGCCCGCCTTGTGCCTTATGGCAAGTCACGGCGTAAGCGAATTTGATTTGTAGGGCGTTGAAATACTCGTCCTCTTGTATTTTTTTGTACCGCTTTTGTTTGGAAGGGATATCCATGTAATCCTCTTCCACTGCCGCAAACAACTTTCGATACTCGTCATAACTCAACGCGGGTTGTTCCGAGGTCAAAGTATCGAGCATCACCCAAGCCGAAATCTCTTCCTCGTACCCGTAAATACTGAGGCGGGCATGAACGAAATGAAAGCCGTACAAATCCTTGTATTTTCCCACTTTCTCTACGGTGGCAATATCGCCGTTGGCGATAAAATCAATCTTATCATATTCGGCACCCCAGAAATAATTATTCTTTACAACCATGATCTTATCTCCACCGCCAAATGCTTCTTCCCGGTAAAGCACACGGGCACGGATACCCTCGTTAAAACGGTTCGCCCGCTTGTTGGAACGGCAGATAACCATCGTTTCGTCCATGCCGAACCTACCGTAACAATGATCCAATTCATCCAACAGTTCTCCTCCCCCGACACGTACTATATCCGGGAAGGGTGCAACTTTCAACAACAATTTGGCATAAGGAGCCGCCCCGATCATCTCCCGCACGAGAGTCGCGTTGTACAAGATACCGGATTGTTCGGATTGACGCATAATATCCGTGAGGCTTGCCTCGTAAACCTCCATACCGTAACTCACTTGCAGAAATTCGGCATCCAATGCCGGACTGACATCCACTCCAACCGGGGGAAGCTGTGCCGTATCCCCGATCAGCACCAAACGATTGTTGCGCCCGTTATACACGAATTCAAACAAATCATCCAATAGAGAACCCGTTCCGAAATTAGAATCCTGAGAACTCATCGAAATCATGGATGCCTCGTCCACGAAAAACAACACGTTGGCTCCCGCGTTAAATCCCAAGTTAAAGACGCCAATTCCTTCCTGTGCATTTTTCTGGCGATAAATCTTCTTGTGTATCGTGTACGCCGATTGCCCCGAATAACCGGAAAACACTTTTGCCGCACGTCCCGTCGGGGCTAACAGCACGACATGATACTCGAATTGCAGCAATGTATTGACGATTGCCGCCACCAGAGAGGTCTTTCCCGTCCCCGCAAATCCTTTCAACAAGAACAAACTTTCGGGGTTGCGGTCAAAGAAAAAAGTCGTGAAACATCTCATCGCCTCCTGTTGAGAGGGAGAGAAATCAAATCCAAACTTCTCTTTTACAATACGTTCAAAATGTCCATGTATCATGATTAAAATAAATAGCCAAAACTGTGGTATAAACTTTTTTTTTCTTATATTTGCCGACACTGTAATCCAACGTGGATTCGTGCGAGGTGTTGAATAAACACCGTGTAAAGATATGAAAAAAACAGCTTGAAAACAGTAGAACTAACTTGTTTAATATATAACAAATATACAGACAGAAAAAATGAAACCAGTTAAGATCATTATCCAAATCGTTTTAGCACTTGCGGCTATCTACCTGGGTTATTTGTGTTATGCAAGCGTGCAGAACCCTATTCAATTTGAAAAATTGAGAAACCAAAGATACGATAGAATTATCCAAAGGTTAAAGGATATCAGAACTGCACAAGATGCTTACAAGAGTATCCACGGGGTATACACTAGTAGTTTCGATACTTTGATTCATTTCGTGAAATACGATTCGTTGAAAACAGTGCGTTCTATCGGAGAGCTTACCGATGACCAACTGGATCAAGGTATGACGGAACAAGAGGCATTGAAGAAAGGTCTTATCATCCGTGACACGATGCGTATATCCGCACTTGAGCAACTTTTCGGGAAAAACTACCCGATCGACGATCTTCGTTATGTACCGTTCACCAAACGGAAACATGAATTCCTCATGGGAACAAACATGATCTGGACGGAATCAGGTATCGAGGTTCCCGTGTTCGAGGCTCGTGTAAACAACATGGTTATCTTCGAAGATTTATTTGAAGAATACGAAGATGCCATTCTCGAATACAACGGTGAAAGAAAAAGATTACAAAAATACCCCGGTCTGAAAGTGGGTAGCGTGGCAGAGGCAAACAATAACGTGGGTAACTGGGAGTAACATTCCGGTTCGTAAACGAGGAATACATGCAGAGTATTTATTTTGTTGACTCGGATTTCACTTACGAATTATCTACACAATCGATATTATCCATCCGTTATGCAACGGATGGATTTTCGTTTTGCGTGCATGACGCCCGTGACAAATTAATGGTATTTGTTCACGAACCTTATGCCGCGGACTCTCGTGAAGCCGTGATTGCCCGGTTGAAGAATTATCTCGTGAACGACGTGATTCTGAACCTGCGATTCAAAAAGGTATATCTTATGCCCTGTTTCAGCGAGAGAACCATTATCCCCGGGGCTCTCTTTAACAAGGCGAACGTGGCAACCCTCTATTCCGTGAATCAAGAGATTACCCCCGATGATACGCTTTTGTATCATCATATCGAGAAAATAGATGCCTACCTCGTGGAAACGATCAATACCACTCTCAACAATTTCGTTCGGGAACATTTCCCGGTGCTCCAAATCGTGAACGAGGCATACCCCTTTATACAAGGAGCGTTAACAAAAGCATTGCATGGTTCGGAACAAATATTCCTGAACATACAGGCTGATTTTTTCGATATCCTATTTATAAAAGATACAAGGGTGCAATTATTCAACTCGTTTAATCACAGGACGGCAACCGACATCGTTTATTTCCTGTTGAATTGCATCAAAGAATGTGACATTCAAAAAGAGAAACTACACGTTTCGGTGTTCGGTGCAGCAACAAATGACGAGAAACTGAAAGAATTGCTCTCGACCTATTTACCCACTCCTTATTTCGCGAAAGAACCTATATTAAGCGGTATCTTGCCCGGCAAGGAGATCAATTCATCCTATTTCATTCACTTGTTAAATCTTCATCGATGCGGATTATAAGCGGCACACACAAGGGGAAAGTCATATTCCCGGACAAAAATTTCAGGGCTCGCCCGACAACGGACTTTGCTAAAGAAAACTTGTTTAACGTGCTCAACAACTACATCGATATAGAGGGAGCCGTCGTGTTGGACTTATTTTCCGGCACGGGAAGTATCAGCTACGAATTTGCCTCACGCGGTGCAGAACGAATCGTATCCGTGGAATTGAACTACAATCATTACTCTTTTATAAAAAAGACGATAGTCCAACTCGGTTTCAAGAATATCAACGTATTCAAAACCGACGTGTTTATCGCTTGCAAAAAACTGAAAGGCCAGTCCTTTGATATCATCTTCGCCGACCCTCCATACGATCTGGAAAAGATTATGGATATCCCGGCCGCTATATTTGACAATGAATTATTAGCCCCGGACGGGTTGGCTATTATTGAACATCCCGGCACGGTAGACTTCTCATCTGCCCCCTTCTTCTCCGAACACCGTCAATACGGCAGCGTAAATTTTTCTATTTTCAGGAAATAGAAAATGTAACATTGTTGTAATTAAAATGTATCTTTTTAGAAATCTTTTCAATCTACTTTAGCCGTCGAAAACAAGAGGTTTTCAATTATTTATTTAACGACTAAAATTTAGACAAATGAAAAAGATTTTAATGAGTGTGGTTTTGATTATCGCCTGCATGAGCAGTTTCGGACAAGAAGAAAAAAAGAAATTCCAGATTACCGGGAAACCTATCGTTACCGTTTTCGCTAACTATCATGCCGGATTGGGGGACGCGAACAAAGAGTCCGGATTCGCGTTGGATCGCGCTTACTTGGGTTATCAATTTTCACTAACCGAGAAACTTAGCGGGAAGGTAGTATTCGACATGGGCTCCACGAAAGTAGACGGCGCAGACCTTGAAAGAGTGGCTTATATCAAAAACGCCATGTTAAGCTGGAAGACAGGAGATTTTACCTTGGATTTCGGGTTGATCGGTTTGGAACAATTCAACGTGCAAGAAAAGTTCTGGGGATACCGTTACATCATGAAATCATTCCAAGACGAGTACAAGTTCGGTTCCAGCGCAGACATGGGTATTTTGGGCAGATACAAATTTACCAAATGGCTCTCTGCCGATATCACGATCAGCAACGGCGAAGGGTACAAAAAATTGAACGGAGACAACAAATACCGATATGCCGTCGGAGCCACTTTATTCCCGGTAAAAGGTCTGACTATCCGTGCCTACTATGACCTCGCCAGCAAAAGCAGTGATGCAGACGGATTGAAAGATCAACAGAACTTGGCTTTCTTCGCCGGATATAAACACAAACTTTTCTCTCTTGGCGGTGAATACAACCAAATGTTCAACACCAAATCCAAAGAAGATAAAGACCAAAACGGTTTCTCCGTTTACTCCACGGTGAAATTAGCCGAAAAATTCGACGCTTTCGGGAGGTATGACAACTTGGCTTCCAAAGACGATTGGAGCAGCGCAGACGGGCAACGGGTCTTAATCGGTATCCAATACTCCCCGATCAAACAGTTGAAGATAGCCCCAAATTTCTCGACATGGAATCCAAGAGAGGGAAAATCAAGTTCTTTCGCTTATTTGAACATCGAATTCAAGTTGTAACATTAATGTAACATTCGTGCAACATTCATGTAACAAGATTCATCTAAACTTGCATTGTTAAAAATGAATCAATAGATGTTGAAATTAATACAATCAAAAATGAAAAACTTATTTATTATTCTTCTAGCTATCGCGATTGCATCTTGCGGCAACTCAAAGAAAAACAAGGGTTCCGAAGACAAGAAAATGAATATTGCTGCCGCCGGAGCTACATTTCCTCTGCCATTCTACAATCTGGCCTTCAAAACCTACCAAGAGAAGACCGGCAACACGGTAACCTACGGGGGAATCGGTAGTGGCGGCGGAATCAGAAGCTTGAAAGATAAAATTGTTGACTTCGGGGGCTCGGACGCCTATCTTTCCGACTCCGAAATGCAAGAAATGCCTTATACCGCGATACACATCCCCACTTGCATGGGTGCCGTGGTACTGGCATACAACTTGCCGGAAGTGAAAGATTTAAAGTTATCCGGAGAGGTGGTTGCCGATATTTATCTGGGTAAAATCACCAAATGGAACGATGCCAAAATCAAAGAATTGAACCCCGGCATTACCCTCCCGGACAAAGAACTTACCCCGGTATACCGCTCGGACGGTAGTGGTACGACCTTCGTGTTCAGCGACTATCTTACCAAGGTAAGCGCAAACTGGAAAGAGAACGTGGGTACCGGAAAGTCATTGAAATGGCCGGTAGGACTGGCAGCCAAAGGAAACCCGGGCGTAGCCGGAACGATCAGTCAAACACCGGGAGCAATCGGGTACATCGGCTCTGAATACGCGTTCTCGTTGAATATCCCGATGGCACAAATGAAAAACAGTTCCGGGAACTTCATCACCCCGAATACCGAAAGTATCTCTGCCGCGGCAAAAGGGGATATCCCGGCAGATACCCGTACCATGATCACCAATTCGGACGCACCGGACGCGTATCCCATCAGCTGTTTCACGTGGATTATCCTTTACAAAGAACAGGCATACGCCAACAGAACTTTGGCACAGGCTCAAGCCACTGCTAAATTACTAGACTGGATGTTAAGCCCCGAGGCACAAGCTTTAACAACAAAAGTACACTACTCCCCACTCCCAAAATCCGCGGTGGACAACGCCAAAGCACTATTAAACTCTATAAGTTTCGAGGGCAAACAAGTCCTTAAATAATAAAGTTACAGGTTACAAGTTGAGCCTACGGCTCTGCAAGTTGCAGGTTCTCCACGACACCCGACTTGAAACTTGTAACCTGCAACTTGTAACTTAAATTATTATTTAATGCGTGATATTATTTTTAAACGGTTACTTTCCATTTGTTGCATCTTGATACTTTTGATCAGTGCCGGAATGATTTACTCTCTGGTGAGTGGTTCTCTCTCCGCATTCGGTCAGTACGGATTCTTCCAGTTCATCGGTTCAACAGAATGGGATCCCCACCCGGACAGAGAAACATACGGGGCACTCTCGTTTATCGTCGGAACATTATTAACCTCTTTTCTGGCATTAATATTTTGCATCCCATTCTCCCTGCCCGTCGCTCTTTTTACCGGAGAATTCTTCAAAGGCAAAAGAATAGCCACTTTTATCAGTTCTATCATTGATTTATTGGCAGGAATCCCTTCTATCGTCTACGGTTTATGGGGATTTTATACCTTCCGCCCGCTCATTATAGAAATGGGCGTGAACGCGCAAGGATTCGGGATATTAACCTCCTCTATCATTCTGGCAATCATGATCATTCCCTATGCATCCTCTCTCAGTGGCGAATTCATATCCATGGTTCCCAACGAACTGAAAGAAGCCGCGTATAGCCTTGGAGCCACCCGTTACGAGGTCATCAGAAGCGTCACTTTCCCGGCAGCGGGCTCCGGCGTATTTGCCAGCTACATCCTTGCCTTGGGACGGGCTTTAGGTGAAACCATGGCGGTCACCATGCTAATCGGTAATACGAACAATCTACCGACCTCACTTGCCGACACGGGTAACACGATGGCAAGTATCATAGCCAACCAGTTCGGCGAGGCGGACGGTCTGAAATTAAGTTCGCTCATCGCTATCGGGCTGCTTTTGTTCTTGATCACGGCTATCATCAACCTGATAGCGAAACTCATTATAAAGAAACTTAACTGATAGAGAAATGAGTAGTCTAAAATATAGAACGATAAAAAGCAAGGCATTCTTCTGCATCACGTGCCTTTTTGCCTCACTGACAGTAGTCCCCCTATTCGCTATTATATGGGAACTCATCAGAAAAGGCTACAAGCAAATCAACTGGAACTTTTTCACGGAAAGCGCACCCAGCACCTTGGATGCCATGTTAGCACGCAACACGGGTGACATCATTCCCGGCGGTATCGCTAACGGAATCACGGGTACATTACTTATGGTCGTGTTGGCCGCCGTTATCGCTATCCCGATCGGGATCATGGTAGGTATTCATCTGTCGGAACACCCGAAAACCAAGTTTTCCAATATCACCCGTTTTCTAACGGATTTGATACAAGGTAGTCCGTCTATCGTGATTGGTATTATCGCCTATGCATGGATCGTCAAACCAATCGGTAGCTATTCCGCTTTGGCGGGAAGCGTTGCCTTGAGTATCATGATGCTTCCCTTGATCGTCCGCTCAACGGAAGAAACATTAAAAATGTTACCGGGCAGCCTGAAAGAAGCCGGGCTCGCCCTCGGCGCCTCGTACACGAGTGTCGTACTCAAAGTATTACTGCCGGCAGCCTTCGGGGGACTGTTCACGGGAATCCTTTTAGCGATTTCCCGCGTTATGGGAGAGACAGCACCACTCATGCTCACGGCTCTGGGAAGTACCACAATCAACTGGGATATCGTGAAACCTACCAGTGCGGTACCTCTATTAATTTGGGAATTCTACAACGATCCCAACTTGATAGACATGATCTGGAGTTCATCATTATTCCTGCTGCTCTTGATTCTGACACTTAATATCACAGCAAAACAGATCGCTAAAAAATGGAGAATCCAATAATTTACGATTTTTGATTTACGATTTCAGATTCATCAATCGTAAATCAAAAATCAAAAATCATAACCAACATGGAAATCAAAGATCCTATACTACAACTGAAAAACGTATCTATTTCATATACACCCGGGAAAAATGCCGTGGAGTCAGTGAGCGCTGACATCGCCGAGAAAAAGATTACGGCAATCATGGGACCCTCGGGATGCGGGAAAAGTACTTTATTACGGGCAATCAACCGGATGCACGAGTTATACCCGGATATAAAAACCACCGGAGAAATTATATTGAACGGGAAGAATATATTGAAAACCAATCCCATGGAGGTACGCCGCATGGCAGGTATGGTATTTCAACGCCCGAACCCGTTCCCGACCATGAGCATCTACGACAACGTCATTGCCGGATATAAACTGAACGGCATCTCCCTCTCCAAACAGGAGAAAGACGAACTCGTGGAACAAAGCCTCCAGAACGTGGGTCTGTGGAATGAAGTGAAAGACGCCCTGCACAAAAAAGGAACTTTCCTCTCCGGGGGACAGCAACAACGCCTTTGCATCGCACGGGCTCTCTCGCTAAAACCGCAAGTACTACTGATGGACGAACCGACCTCCGCCCTTGACCCGATTGCCACGAACCGTATAGAAGAACTCTTACTCGATTTAAAAAAAGAGTTCACGATCTTGATTGTCACGCACAATATGTCACAAGCCGCACGTATCTCGGATTACTCCATGTTCATGTACCTCGGAAACCTCGTTGAATATGATGAAACCCGGAAGATGTTCACCAACCCGAGTGACAAACGCACGGAAGAATACTTGACGGGACAATTTGGATAACAACTTACGATTTATGATTTCAGATTTATGATTTCAGATTTCAAACAATAAATCATAAATCGTAAATCCCTAATCATCAATCTTAAATCATCAAATTTCATATTATGACTACAATAAGAGAAAAATACCTCGAGAAAATAAAAGAAGATTTTGAAGTACTGTCTACCGTCGTTATCCAGCAAATGGATATCGTGTTCACACTCACGGGAAGTAATAAAGACGCGGAATTACACGATAAAATAGAACACAACGAAGTAATCATCGACGGACTGGAAGTAAAAATACGGGACGAAGTGATCAACTCCATCGTACTCTATTGCCCCAGAGCGAGCGATTGCCGTAAAATCATGTCTTATCACGACATGACGGCCTATCTGGAAAGAATAGGGGACTTGCTTTTAAACATCGCGGACTTCCTGCGTGAAGTCGAGCTCCAAGGGGAATTATATACCCTCTTCCGTGAAATCATTCGCGAGCAACTGGAAATAGTGAAAAAAATGACACAAAATGCTATCTTTGCTTTCACGTGTGAAGACGAAAACTTGGCGAAAGAGATTATCCGCACGGATGATATCGTGGACAAAAACCACAAAGAAATCGTTCACGGAATACCTCTTCATTTCGTGGGTAGAACCGTCAAAGATCAAGATTTATTAGATGCCTTGTCACTGAGCAACATGTCATACAACATCGAACGAATCGGCGATAATGCCACGAATATAGCGGAAGCGGCTATCTATCTCATGGAAGGCAAGAACGCGAAACATATTCATAACAATTAAAATTGAAACGATGGACAAAAAACGCATTTTAGTGGTTGACGACGAGGCTGATTTAAGAGAAATCCTGCAATTCAATCTCGAGAGCGAGGGTTACTTCGTCGCCACGGCTCCTTCCGCGGAACAGGCATTAAAGATGCTCCCCGAGGAATATGACCTGATATTACTGGATGTCATGATGGACGGAATGTCCGGTTTCAAAATGGCAGAGAAAATGCGCAAAGACCTGCACAATGCCACCCCGGTTATATTCCTTACCGCCAAAGACACGGAAAACGATATGCTCACCGGTTTCAGCATCGGCGGGGACGATTATATTTCCAAGCCTTTCTCGATAAAAGAAGTATCGGCAAGAGTGAAAGCGGTACTGAAACGAACAGGTTCCCCGGAGAGTAAGAAAACCATCATCGACGTCGGCGAAATGCATATTGACCAAAGTATGAAATGCGTGTCCGTTAATGACCGTATTATCCCGATCACTAAAAAAGAATTCGAGATATTAAACATGTTGGCACAAGCCCCCGGAAGAATATTTTCCCGCGAAGATATTCTCAATAAAGTATGGAACGACGACAGCTACGTGCTGGAACGCACGGTAGACGTCCACATCACCCGGCTGAGAAAAAAACTCGGAGACCAAGGAAAACATATCATCAACCGCTCCGGGTATGGCTATTGTATAGAACTTTAAAAAATTATTCCCATGAAATTATCCTATAAACAGAAGTTATTCATCTACTTCTTCATTGTATTCGCGGCATTTACCATCGTGATTACCTTTTTCCAACAGAACCGGGAAAAGGAATACAAGACCGAAACCCTACGCACCACGCTGGATGACTATTCAGACATCATAGCTCGTTTTATCCATCAACATCATTTACTTGAAAAACATCGGGTTGACTCGTTAAACAGCGTATTAACGCTCATGCCTTCCAACTTGCGCCTGACGATAGTCAGCCATGACGGGAAAGTCCTGTATGACAACAATCTCGACACGGGAAAAGAGATAGAAAACCATCTACAACGCCCCGAAATACAATCCGCATCCATTCAAAAAACGGGTACAGCCATACGTCTTTCGCGAAGCACGGGAATAGAATATTATTACTACGCCAAAGACTATATCAATTACTACATCCGGGTTGCACTCCCCTACGACATCGAGGTACAAAATTTCTTGAAAACGGACAATATATTCCTCTATTTCATCACGTTGTTGTTCTTCATCACGCTGATCTCGCTGATTTACATATCCGATCGGTTCGGGAAAGCTATCTCCGGCTTGAAAGACTTCATTATCTCCGCGGAGAATCATAATATCGACTACAAAAATATTCGTTTCCCGCACACGGAATTAGGAGAAATAGGAGAGAAAATCATCCACAGCTACCGTCTACTGGAAGAAAGCAACAAGCAAATCAACGTGGAACAAGAAAAATTACTCCGCCATTTCCATTATTCCGACGAGGGTATCGCCATTTTCTCCGCCAACCAAGAAAAAATATACGCCAACACGCATTTTATCCAATACCTGAACACGATTTTGGATGAACCGACCTTTAAGGTGGAAGGACTCCTCGACCAACCGGATTTCAAAGAAGTGGCAGACTTCCTGAAACGCAACACCCCGGTCAACCCCAACACCGCGAACATCCCCGTTTACCAGAATAAAATCAGCAAATCTGGCAAGCACTTCGCCATTCAACTACTGATATTCACGGATAACAGTTTTGAAATCACGCTAAACAACATCTCTGACAACGAGAAAAACCGCTTGTTGAAACAAGAGATGACTAACAATATCGCCCATGAACTGAAAACCCCCGTGAGTAGTATCCGCGGCTACATCGAAACCTTGTTGGAACAACAGAATATCGCTCCCGACAAACAACGTTTTTTCCTTGAACGCACCTATTCGCAAGTCGTGAGATTATCCGATCTGATCCGGGATATTGCCTTAATCACGAAAACAGAAGAAGCCGCGGAAATGTTTGAAAAAGAGCAAGTCAATATCCACGCCACTCTACAGGAAGCTATCACGGATTTACATGAGCCGATCGTATCTCATGGCATCACCGTCAAAAATAGCGTCGATCCGGCAATCTCTATCGAGGGAAACAAGACTCTCGTGTACGCCATATTCCGTAATCTCATCGAAAACACGATCAACTATGCCGGAGAAAACATCTCTATCGGGATCAACAATTACACGGAAGACAACGAATTCTATTATTTCTCCTATTACGACACGGGGCGAGGCATCGACGAAAACCACCTGAACCGTATCTTCGAACGTTTCTACCGGGTATGCGAGGGACGCAGCCGTCAATCCGGAGGCTCCGGCTTGGGGCTCTCTATCGTGAAGAACGCCGTCCTTTTCCATAAAGGAGAAATATCAGCTAAAAACAGGAAAGACGGGGGATTGGAATTTTTGTTCTCGCTAAGGAAGATCGAGAATGCGTAAGGGTTTATAAAGTTTATAAGGTTTATAAAGTCCGTAAAGTCGAAAGTCCATAAAGTCACAGGTGTCCTTCGGACAAAATCAAAACGGCAGCACAAGCTGCCGTTGGTATAGCGCCCCGCAGGGGTCCACGGACTTTCGACCTTATGAACTTTATGGACCTTATGAACTTTATAAACTTATTTTAATACTATTCAACGCAACCATTTTGTTAATCATCCATCTAATGCATAGATGCTTAATGGCAGATGTGATAACAACAAGTAATAAGAAAGGAAAAAAATGAAAAGCAAGAACACATTCACGCTAATTATTTTTTTGATCATAACTACACTCACGTTTTCCTCTTGTAACGATGACGGGTATAGCTTGGATAAATTTTGGCTAGAGTTTGGCACGATCGAGAAAACCGGAGATAACGAATACCAAATCCTTTTGGATAAAGGTCCCGTGCTATTTCCCTCCGTTTCGAACGTACCCGCCCGTTCACTGGAAAACAACGCACGAGTATTCGCAGACTTCACGATCCTGCAGGATGCCAACCCGGGCTCAGACGTGGATCATTACGTGAAAGTAAACGGTTTGCAGGAATTACTGACGAAACCGATCGTACCGTACAAAAAAGCCATCAGCGACAGTTTAGGAATGGATCCGATAGAACTACCCGAGTACTGGATCGCCAATGACTTCATCACTTTCCGTTTTTTCTACGGCGGTGGCGGAAGCATTACCCACATGGTAAACCTCACCAAGCATGAAGAAAAAACTGCCGACGGAAAGGTATTACTGGAATTCCGCCATAACGCTTACAACGATCCGGAAAACACCAGTAGAAACGGTTACGTGAGTTTCCCGCTAAAGGAAACCTTTAGCGAGGTAACGGATTCTGTCGAACTCCGAATACACTACAAAGCGTTTGATCAAAAAGAAAAAACAATTGACATTACTTATCGTCCTCGTAAATAGGTCTCTTCGTGACGGTAAGATGTAACGGGGAAGTTTCGTTCTGAACTTCCCCGTACTTTTTTACGACAAAAATATCTTTTTTCAAAATTTTCTCTCCCAATATTTGGACTTTCAATAAAACTCTCTATCTTTGTACCCGCTTAACAAAAGCAACCGTTCTTTGAACAAAGGGGAGATACCAAAGTGGCCAACTGGGGCTGACTGTAACTCAGCTGACATCGTCTTCGTAGGTTCGAATCCCACATTCGCGGAAATAGCTCAGTCGATAGAGCACTAGCCTTCCAAGCTGGGGGTCGCGGGTTTGAGTCCCGTTTTCCGCTCTCATTTTAAAGCACTTACGAAGGTAAGTGCTTTTTTATTTACTGTCATTTTTATGATATTCTCCTTCCTTATGTAAGCGAAATACAACGTTCCACCCCTATCTCCTCCATAAAACGCTGATCGTGCGAAACGACAATCACGGTACCCCGGTAATCCCGAATCGTGGAAGTCATGATTTCAATATTCTGAATATCCAGATTATTCGTGGGTTCGTCCAACACGAACACATCGGGCGTATTATTACTTATCATCAGACAACAAAAAATCAATCTCATCCGTTCACCTCCACTCAATTGCTCGCAAGGTTTATCCCATACCTCGGCAGGGAATAAAAAGCGATTAAGTCGCATTTTCAATTCATGCTCCGGCAGATTGTTCACGTTGTAATATTCCGCCTGCCCGTAAACAGTAAGATTATCCCGTAGCATGGAATACTCTTGGTCAAGATAGACATACTTGAAATCAGCCCGTACCAGTTCGCCACTTGTCGGTTCTAATTTTCCCAACAGCATACGCAACAAGGTAGTTTTCCCCGAACCGTTTCGTCCGCTCAAAGCGATTCGTTCCCCGCTTTTAATTTGAAAATGAAGAGGATGCGCCCACAACATTTCCGTCGAGTATCCAAAATTAATATCCCGTGCCGTAAGCAAAATCTTGCCCTCGTGCAACACGGACGGGTTAAAATTCACTTTCATCCGTCCCGGCTCAGATAGTGCCGCGCGACTTTCCGAAAGACTGTCGGCGATAGAGCCTATCTTCTCCGCGTGCACGTCCTTCAACTTGGACGAACTACTTTCCGCCCTGTTTTTCAATGTATTCATCATGATAC
>QWCH01005165.1_pt1 | contig 20211 bp, 25 predicted proteins | sample 1972671 | NCBI WGS metagenome assembly QWCH01 (sample SAMN09866713, study PRJNA288562) | Human gut metagenome isolate term3_stool, whole genome shotgun sequencing... | isolation source: gut | host: Homo sapiens | place: USA: California | reverse complement strand
TCGCGCCTCAGCTCCGCACAAAATTTGCTCTTTTTCGGTGCAAAGCAGTTTTGCCAATGAATTTTTGAGATGAAATCAGCTGAAAAAATCTCCCCATACGCCAGTATGGGGAGATTTTTTCGGTTGTATTTCAGCCAAAAAGGCGCAGGCAAAACCGCATGTTTTCTTATGCGGAGTCGGCCTTCGCGCAGCCCTTCTATATGCTTTCTGAACGGCTTACTCCTCGTCGTCCTCGGTCTCGATGATGCCGTAGCCGCCGTTGTTGCGGCGATAAACGACGCAGATCGCATCGCCAAAATCGGTGTTGCGGAAGACGAAGAAGCTGTGGCCCAGCAGGTTCATCTGCAAAATGGCCTCCTCCACGCTCATGGGCTTGACGGTGAAGCGCTTGGTGCGCACGATGTCGAACGTGCCCTCCTCGTGGGCTTCGAACTCCTCGGGCAGCTCCGGCAGCACAGCCTCGGCGCGCAGGTTCTTGGCAAGGCGGGTCTTGTTCTTGCGGATCTTGCGCTCGATCTGGGCCGTGGCCTCGTCGATCGCGCCGCGCATGTCGCCGTCCGGGTCCTCACATACCGCGCGGAACAGCGTGCCGTTGGCGCCGCGGAGCATGATCTCGGCGACACAGCGGTTCTTCTTCTCGACGGAGAAGGTGACAGAAGCCTCGGGCTCCTCCTTGAAAAACTTCTCGAGCTTGCCGACCTTTTTCTCGGCATAGGCCTTGACGGAATCGTTCAGGGAGACTTTTTTGCAGGTGTAGGTGAATTTCATAGTGTTGGCTCCTTTCGTTGGTGAGGAAGGAAAGAGAGGGCGAAGGGCTCTTCTGTTTCCTTTTCTGTATCATAGCACAAATGAACGAAAATTTCAAATGAACGATATATGAATTGAGCATTCTTGTACATATTGACAAAATATAAGGCATACGACGCGAATTGACAAAAGGCGGCAGAATGCGGCAAAAGCTCCCATTGACGTTTTGGCGGACGGGCGGTATCATAAGCATCGGAAGCTTTCCAATATCCCACCCATTTGAGCCGCGGGCCATCTTGGCCGGCGGCTCCTTTTTATTTCACGCAAGAAAAAAGCGCCCTCAACGGGCGCTTCAATAATGTTCTCTTTTTAGTTGCTGACGTCATAGAATGTCTTTTCTCCCGGCGTTACGTAGCCGAGCTGATCGCGGGCAAGCTCCTGCAAAAACTCAGGGTCGTCGGCCTTTTCGAGTGCCGAGGCGAGCGCGTCGTTCTCCTGCTTGGCAGTGTCAAGATCGCTCTGCAGCGCGGTGAGCTGGCTGCGCGCGTCGTCGATCTGGCTCCGCAGATGAATGAGCTGCACCCCTACCAGTGCGATCAGAATTGCGATGACGAGCATCGTGAGAAGGCTGGTGCGCTTTTTGCTTTTTTTGGCCTGCTCTGTCATGCCGATGAGCCTCCTTTTTCCTTGCGCGGCGCAGAGAATAACGGGCGCGGCGCTCATACGACTTTATTATAAGCCGGTTTCTGGAAAAAAGAAAGTATCTTTTGCAAAGTTTGGCAAGTTTACCATAAACTTTTTGGAGCCACCGCAGCGGCGCCGCCGCTAATCGCGCAAAGGAGAACAGCACCTCCGCCCAGAAGGCCCATAGCGGACGGAAAAGCCGTGCGCAGAGCGTGAAGTAGCTCACCGCGCCAAAAAACGCCGAGCAAAGCATATAGAGCCGCAGCTCGCCCCCGCCGATGCGCAGCGCGAAGAGAAACGTCAGCAGCGCGAACGCCGCGCAGTAGAGGAGATCGAGTGCGCTTGTAAAGCGCCGCTTCGTCGCCCGCCGCAGCCGCACGGCGCGCAGCAGGTCATAGAGGAGAGAAAGGATGAAGCCGAGCAGGAGCGAGGCGAGAAAGCACCGCGCCTGCTCGGAGAGCGACACGCCCACGGTGCCTCAACCCCCGAACAGGCGAGAGAGCAGGCCGCCGCGGCTTGACGGCGCATCCTCAAAGGCGATGGCGTCGATGCGTCCGTCGACATGCAGCTCGCCGCCGTCGAGGCTCAGCTTGCCGATGTGCAGGCTGTCGCCCGTGACAACGAGCACGCCGAGCGACGTGTTCATCACGATCTCGGTCTCATCGAAGCGGTCGACATCCTCTACGCCGGAGACCGTCAGGCTCTCGCGGCCGGATAATTCGATGCGCTGGGGAGAAGCGGGGGAAGTGTCGTAAGTCATAGTCAGAACCCGTCCTTTCGCTTTGGGCGCAAAGAAAGCGCCCTCCATACGATAACGTATGAAGGGCGCACCCAAAATAGTACGGTTTACTGTGCGTTCACTTCGCGGTAGAGGAGCGAGGCCTCGCTCTTGCCGGCGGTCTCGGATACATCGAGCACCTCGACCGCGAGCACGCGCTCGCCGAAGTGCAGCGCGATCACGTCGCCGACCTTCACGTCGTACGACGCGCGGGCGACCTTGCCGTTGACGGTCACGCGGCCGCCGTCGCAGGCTTCGTTGGCCACGGTGCGGCGCTTGATAAGGCGCGAGACCTTGAGATATTTGTCAAGACGCATGGAATTCGTCTCCTTTTCGGAAAAGTGCGGGATCAAAGGGGCTCCACCAACTCAAACGGCGGCGCATCGCGCCGCCGTTTTGATGATGAAAGAGCTTGACTGGGGAATTACTCCGCGACAGCGTCCTTGAACGCCTTACCAGCCTTGAAGGTCGGGACCTTGGAAGCGGCGATGGTGATGCTCTCCTTGGTCTTGGGGTTGCGGCCGGTGCGCTCAGCGCGGTGCTTGGTCTCGAAAGAGCCGAAGCCGACGAGCTGGACCTTCTCGTCGTTCTTCAGAGAGTCGATAATGGTGTCGAGGGCAGCGTTGATCACAACCTCGGACTCCTTCTTGGAAATGCTGGCTTTTTCCGCCACGGCAGCAATGAGTTCAGTCTTGTTCATCGTTTGATCCTCCTGAATAGTGTCCGGAGACGGGGCCTCCGGGGTGTATATGAGCAAAAAGCGTTGCCGCTTTTGGTCATCTGAGTTGTTCCTTGGCGTTGTTCCACAGCGCCATCAGCTCATCGAGCGGGAGAGCGGACATATCCTCGCCGCGCGCATTCACCGTCTCTTCCACCTTGCGGAAGCGCGCGATGAATTTTTCGCAGGTCTTTGAAAGCGCCGCCTCGGGGTCGACGCCGCAGAAGCGGCCGACCTTGACGGCAGCAAACAGCACGTCGCCGAGCTCTTCTTCAAAATTCGTGCCGCTTTCGACAGCGGAGCGCAGCTCCTGTGTCTCCTCGTCGAGCTTGTCGAGCGCGCCGGAGACATCAGGGAATTCAAAGCCCGCCTTCGCGGCCTTGCTCTGCAGCTTGTCCGCCCGCCAGAGGGCGGGGAGTGAACGGGCGACGGAATCCATCGCGTCGGCCGTGGTGCGCTGGCCCTTTTCCTGCCGCTTGAGCTTGTCCCAGTTGACGAGCACCTGCTCGCTGTCGTCCGCCCGCGTGTTCGAAAACACGTGCGGGTGGCGGAAGATGAGCTTTCGCACCACGTGGTCGGTCACATCGTCGGTCGTGAAGCGGCCGGCTTCCTCTTCCATGTGGATGTTGAAGAGCACCTGCATCAGCACATCGCCGAGTTCTTCTTTCATCAGCTCGGGATCATCGAGGTCGAAGGCCTCGGCGGCCTCATAGGCTTCTTCAAGGAAGTTGCGGCGGTTCGACTCGTGCGTCTGCTCGCGGTCCCACGGGCATCCGCCCGGCGCGCGCAGAATGCGCAGGATGTCAACAAGGTCGTCATATGTGTAGACAGCTTTCTCAGGATAATTTATCATATATTCCCTCTCATTGCAAGGTGTTTTGCGCAATTTCCCTGATTTGCAAAAGTCAAGCGTTAAATGCACACAATTTTTCACTTCCTATTTTGCCTAATTTTAACAAGCCAACATGGCCGCCGTCATGTCCCATGGTCGGCAGCCTGTGTATTTTCCTGTTCAGTTCTCCGTGTTCCGCTCCACTCACATCCTCTCCCTTTGATTGTCCTCTGTGCTGATTTCTTCCTGTTACGCGATCAGCCCGATCTCCCGCAGGCACTCCCGGAACATGGCCTCGCTGCTCTTGTACCCGAAGATTTTCCGTGGATAGTTGTTAATCCATTCCTCCGTGGCCGCGATCTCCGCCGCGCTGACCTTAGAGAAATCTGTGCCTTTCGGATGCCGCCGCCTGATCATGCTGTTGGCGTTCTCGTTGCTCCCCCGTTCCCACGAAGAATACGGATGGCAGAAATATACCTTGGTGCGCGGGATGGTCTTGTTGACAGCGCTCCGCTCCAGCTCCTCCGCCGCCGAAAATTCCGAGCCATTGTCAAAGGTGATGCTTTTGAAGATCGCTCTGAACCGTCTGGCACCGTATTTCCGCTCCAGCGCATCCAGCGCCTTGACCACGGTTTCCGCCTTTCTGTTCGGTATTCCTATGATGATGTCTTTCCGCGTTTTGCGCTCATTCAGGGTCAGCAGGGCGCTGGTGGTCTTGCACTTGCCCTTTCCGCTGTACACGGTGTCGCCCTCCCAATGCCCGAACTCTTCGCGGCTCTCCACCTCCGGCGGGCGCTGTTCAATGCTGTCGCCTGCGGAGGCTCTGGCCTGATCGTCCTTGGTCTTGACCTTTTTATAGCCCTGCTTGTGCTTCCCGTGGCGCGGCAAGTCCACCTGCGTGATTTGTAGAAAGAGGCCTTTTTTGATGTAGCTGTAGATCGTCGTCACAGAAACCGAGGTCTCGAATGTCCGCCCCTCCATGCTGTACGCCGTCACCATTTCCCACGTCGCCCCGTCCAGCCGCTCATACTCTCCGCGCTTCAACTCCCGGTAGATGGTGGAAACGTGGACGCGCAGCTTCTCCGCAATCTGCGGCGGCTTCAAGCCCCTGCGCTGCCACTTCTCAATGCGCAGCCTGTCGTTCTTTGTCAGATGCTTAAATGTTCTCCCTCCGGTCTGCACCGTAAAGCCTCCTCTCTCATGCTTTTGTGCGGGCGGTGTCGGGTCTTGCCCGTTCCGCTCCGCCGGTTTGCTCTGTCGCTTTTTGTCTTATTATGATACCCACAAAACCAGCATTGTGCAACAGCATTTTTTCGGCGTATGCGCACAAAAAAGTCCCCCGGCTGCTATATCTATGAGTATAGCAGCCAGCGGCACAGGAGGGCAAACTTCGCCAGCCGAACGGAAAACGCTCATGCGCCCCGTAAACGCAAAAGCGCAGGAAAACAAAAAAGCCCCCTCGACAGGACGGTAAAATCCTGCGAGGGGGCTTTCATTGTGTGGGTGGTATTCAGATGGCGGGGCTGTCGATGCTGCCATTGTCCTCCGTGTCGGCCCGGAAGTTGTTTGCCTTGGCTGCCTCAAAGGTGATCCCGCCACGCTTGTGGTCGGACTTCGCAAGTGAGAGGTAGCCGTTTGCTCCGGCGATGATGATCGCCTCACCAACGCCGGTGGCGGCAGTAAGCCATGCAGCGGCGGCGGTATAGCCGCTTTTGATGCACAGATACATGAGGAACAGGCATTCCTGAACGATCAGCAGACCGGCCAGCATCGCCAGCAGGCACACGACCTTGCTCCATTCGACCTTGCGCTTCTTCGCGGCTCTGCGCTTGCGCCTTGCCATCAGCTCAGCCCAAACTTCTGGGCGAAGCGGTAGAGGACGGTCACCAGCTGCTCGCGGGTCATCATGTCCTCCCACATTCCGTTGAACTCATCGGAGTTACCGCCGCGAATGATGCCGTTATCCACGGCCCATTTGCGCGCTTCCTCCGAGTAGGCGGAAGCATCGTTGTCCTGAAGCTCTTTGCGCATCTCACGCCAAAGCTCCTTGAATTTGTTGATATCCATATCGTCGTCCTCCGTTTCTCCGGCTGGATACAGCCGGGCGTTGACTTCTGCCGCGATCTGGCCGTGATGCTCATACAGCCAGTTGCCGGGGCAGGACTTTTTTGCAAACCACCGATGCACGGTCATATTCTGCTTATCGACCTGGCCGATCAGCGACTTGTCCCCGCGCCAGAGCAGGCGCTTGATGCCGTTGCGTTGGCAGATGTCCACAAGCAGGTTGATGAGAGACTTATAGGCTGCGTCCGTGATGGGCCACGGCTCACCAACGGCGCAGTTGGCTACCTCGATGGTCACGGCGCGATTATCGTTGCTTCTACTGGAGGTACACCAGCTCGCATACCCTTCTTCGATGTACATGCCGACGCGCCCATCGCTGCCGATTCCATAGTTGCTGCTGGATTTACTCGTCTGGAACATCTGCCCGCAGCTCTCCACGCTCAGGTTGCCCGCCATGCAATGAATGCTGATGGTGTCAATGACATGATTTCGCTTCCCGTAGGTATACGGGCTGAGCTTTGTGTAGCTGACAAGAGGGCTATTGCTCATAGGTCATTCCTCCTTCGGGGCGTCGGGGGCTTCATCAGTCTTTTCCTCCGGCAGCGCGGCCGGCGTCTGATCTGTGCCGGGTGTCGCGGTAGAGAGCATATCTTTCAGCTTTTTCAGTACATCAACGGCATAAGCGGTAAAGGCTGCCAGCATAGCCAGCGATACCGCTGTCATCAGGTTTACGGTCTGCCCGTCGACCTCCACTACCATCAGATCGGGGTTGAGGTACCCGGCGAAGTAGACCGCGACCAGCGCCGCTGCCACAACTGCACTCTTGATGCAGCCGTTGCGGAACTTTGTTTGATCCCACTCCCCATCAATGATGGCATTGATAGAACCGAGGGCAATGTTCGCGGCGATCAGCAGCACAAGCCCTGCGGCCAGGCGGATGATCGTCATATCCAGCATGTTCATTGTGCGTCCTCCTTACTGCAAAAAGTCGTTGCTGTCCAAGCACCGGCGATATATCGTCTTGATCCGGTCGCTGGTCAGCTCTGTTACATTGTTTTCAAACTCCGGGTGATCTCCGCAGTATCGTTCGTAGGCAGCGATGTCTCGGAGCGTTTGGTCGAAATGATCCATCAGCTTACTACCTCCCACTCGTCGATCTCCGACTTGATGCGGTCAATAAAGCTGTTGCCGCCGAGTGCCTTGTACCCGCGGTAGAGATAGAGAAAGTCCTCCAGCTCGTACTGTCGGATAGTGCGCCCCTCCCTGTGGCGGTAGTAGGTGTGCAGCATATCGTGCCGGAGCTGACATTTGAGCGCGTCGGTCAGCTTGTCCAGCCCGAGCAGCTTGTGCCGCACGGGCTTGATGAGCAGCGCCGCCGCCCCGATGATGATCGTCACCTCGGAGCACAGCGCCGCGATGCTTGCCAAATCTGTCATTCGTTCCCCTCCATCATTTCACCATCCAAATTCCGGCCGCGTGCCACACGCACACCGCACCGTACACGATTGCGCAGATACGCAGCCCCCGCCGCGCCTCCTTTGTGCCCTGCCATGCCAGCGCCAGCACCAGCAGCGGCACGACCGCAGCCTTGTACCAAACCATCGTGACAACGCTCCGCATCAGGGGATTCAGTTCCGCACAGCCGCGTCGCAGCGCCCAAAGCGTGCAAATGAGATCGATCCAGTTCAGCCCAATTACCGCCGCTGCCATGTCACGTCCTCCTTGATTCCCCCTGAGATCGCCGCCAGCAGTTCCTCCGCCGTCACGCCGTACCGGTCAAGCCCGATGCGCGTCATTTCCGGCGGTTCGTCGCGGCAAGCCTCAATCAGCCCCATATCCGCGTGGATGGAGATGTGCACCGTTGCCTCCCACATCCCGCCCACCGGATGATCGCCGTAGCTGCCGATTTTGTACAGTTTCCGTGCCTCCATATCCATAATCAGAAAGTCACTGCCGTTGACCACTGCCGGGATGCCCCGTGCGGTGAGATAGTCACACGCCGCGCGTAGGATGCGGTCTCCGGCGAGACTGCGGTTCTTCTCCACCACGCAGATGCACAGATCGCCGGGGAAAACGAGATCCACCATGCCGGGGCGATAGTCGCTGTGGAACACCGGCATATCGTATTCCCGTACAGTGTCGCCAAACGCATCGTCCGGCGCTGATCCGACCCAGTGCTTTTCCGCAATGTTGACGACCACGCCATCCTCATGCTCTCGCTCAAGCCGCGCGATCTCCGCAAAGGCATCCTCCGCGTTCAATCTTTTGTAGTGCATCCTTACCCCTCCCATTCAGATAGGCTGTGCAGTGTGACGTATTTCGACTGCTCCTCCGTGCTCAGTGCTGCGATGGCAGCGGCGCAGTCCGTGTAAACGACGGTTTTGTAATAGGTATCTCCGCAGGTGCCACTGCCCGCGTTAAAATGGGGTTCGATCTCCATATCGGCGTCACGCGGTCGTAGGAGCACCAAGACCGCGCCATCCACTGACATGCTATAATCAAGTAACCGAGAAACCCCAGCGCCGCAAATCACCGTGGTGTACTTTTCTCCTAAAATTTGCTCCTCTGGAACTCTGTCAAGGGAGCCCTCGCCGGAGATCGTCACGGTTTTTGTCTCCGCGTTGTAGCGCCAATATGTCCCGTTGCCAGCTCTTTTGAAACCATCCAACCCCTCCGGCACGTCCATCCCCTGCATATTGTAGGCGGGAGCGGACGCCTTGGCGTATCGGTATTCCGTACCCGCCCTTGCGTTGATGTAGAAATAGTTCCTACCGGTCGGGTCGACCGTGTATTTCATAACCTTTCCGTTTGGCTTTGTAAAACTGGCGCTGCCTGAGTCGATTTCCATTGCAATACCAATTTCCGCAAATGCGTTAATCAACAAAACGCCTTGTTCTTTAGCGGCTTCATCACTGGTACTGATTTTTTCGCATTCGTACCAGCCTTTTTCCGCGCAAAACGCGAGATTATCGTCCATCAGGCGGCAGAAGTTGTTGTATGCCTCCTCCGTCACGGTCACGGATTCGTCAAACAGCGCACAAAAGAAGTTCTGCGTATAAATCCTATCTTCGGCATTCTTCATGGAAAAATGCCGCTGGAGACGCTTCATCAGCAGAAACTTGTACTGTTCGGATGTGTATTCAGCCATCGTTCAGTCCCCCATGATTTCGTTTTGTATCGCCAAAGCGCTTCACCGCGTGGCGGAACTCGCCTATGGAAAAGTCCGGGAACAGCGTTTCGGTGAAATAAAGCTCTGAATAGGCGGACTGCCACAGCAGGAAATTGGAGAGCCGCTGAAAGCCGCCCGTGCGGATGATGAGGTCCGGCTCCGGCAGGTTTTGATACAGCGCCGCCGTGATCTCCTCCTCCGTCCGTGCGCCCTTGGCAACGGCATCTACGATCTCCATCCGCCCGGAGTAGTTGCAGCACAGATTCAGCGTCAGCCCGTCACAGTGGGCGGTCTCGCGCTGGATGCGCTCCATTTTTTCGATGCTCTCAGGCGGCACGCGCTTGTCCGTCCCGGAGATGAGGACGCGGATGTTGTTTTCCACAAATTCCCGATACCGTTCAAAATACCGGTTCGCCATGGAAAAGAGCGCGTCCACTTCCTCCTTGGGCCGGTTCCAGTTCTCCCACGAAAAGCAGTAGACGGACAGGGCCGGGATGCCCATGTCCACGCACCAGTGCATCATGTCCTCCACCTTGTTCAAGCCCTGCTCGTGCCCGGCGGAGCGCTCCAACCCCCGCCGCTCTGCCCAGCGTCCATTTCCGTCGGCAATGACGGCAACGTGATTCAGCTCATTCATGATTTAGCCTCCTTCGTCGCCGGGAATACGATCGTAACTACACCGCTGTTCGCAGCATTGGTCACGCTCGTTGCGCCGGAGCGTTTGAAGAAGTTTTCAGGAATGCCGTCAAAAGTGAACCCTTCTTTTGGCGTCAGCGTAACGGTCGCGGTGTAAACCGTGGACGCTGCAAATGTAGACGCCTCGGGAGACCACACGACCTTGCCGGTATAGTTCGAGCCTTCAAACGTCAGGACAGGATTCTTCCCGGTCTCGGGCGTTGTGACCTTCCACAGATCGTTATCCCATACCACTGCCGTACCGGTTTTCGGGAATACGGCGGTCACAACGCCGCTGTTTGCGGCATTGCTGACGCTTGTCGCACCCTCTACCGTGAAGAAGTTCGCCGCCACGCCGCTAAGGGTGTAGCCGACCTTCGGCGTCAGCGTGATGGTGGCGGTGTAGACAGTCTGCGGGCCAAATTTGCTGTCGATCAGGTCGGGCGTCCATGTGATCGTGCCGGTGAACTGCTCTCCCTCGATGGCGTACACAGGTTTTTCTCCCGCGATGGGCGCGGGGATGCCCACAACGGCGGGCGCTGTCACCTTAACTCGCTCTACCTCCACAAGCCCGAAGATGGCAACGGTCAGTTCCCGGCTTGGCGCGGTCACGGCGGAAATGGTAATTTCCGTGTATCCGGCCACGTTCTTCTCCTTGTCCGGCGCGGTGACTTTGGTGTTCACGATAGTCAGCGCCGCCGCCACCACCGCCTGCGTGTTGACGGTAGAGGAATCGGACGGCAGCCCCAACTGCACGCCGTTCGCACCGGGCTTATAGCCCACGGCTTTCAGCTTGTAGGTCGTCCCCTGCGCCGCGGCGTCCCAGCCGGTGAGTGTGAACACCACCGGCGTGCCGACCACATAGGAAGTTCCGCCGCTTTCTTCCAGCGTGCCGACGATCTTCGTCCCCTTGGCGTAGGCGGTCTTGCCCTTTCGCAGATCGCCCGCCTCCGCCGTCGCGTCGCCCGTGTCCGTCCCGGTCTGGATATTTGTGATTTTTTCCGGCATCTGCGCAAGCGTCATTTTCTCCGCGCCGCCGTTTTTTGCTCGGATGGCATCCGCGATCGCCGTGAGGCTCTTGTCCTGTACGAGATATTCACCCATCAGAAGCTCGCCTCCTCTGCCTCCGGCACCTGCACCGCCGCCCACACGCCGCCCTGCACCCGCAAAAAGGCCCCCTCGTTGGTGACCTCCGGCAGCGGTAGATTTTGGCCCACGGTGCAGCACGTACCCACCTGCGTGCTGCTGTTCTGGAGTTGCACCACAACAAAGACGTTGATGGCATTGTCGCCCATGGTCACCGTCCCGCTGAATTGATACGCCTGCATGATTTCGATGGCGCTCCCCATCAAATATGCCTGCACGGGAACGGGAATGCCGTCCGTCATAAATCCGAATTTGAGCAGCGCCCCACCGTTTTTGGCGGCAGCCACAAGCTGGGTCACGATGTCCTCAGTCGTCTCGTAAGTCAGATATTGTCCATACTGCTCCACATCTACCGATATCCCCGCCGCGTACAGGTCAATGGTGGGCGTCTGCCTGCCTACCTTCTTCGCGTCAATGCGCCGGACGGTGCCGTTCTGGATCAGCACCACCTGATCGCCGTCCATCAATTCCTGCACCACGGGCTTGTCCGTCAGTTTTTTGGTTGCCATGTGTTATTCTCCTCCTTACACGTCTGCTGTTTCGTCGTATTCGGACACAAGGTTATCCGAGATTGTAACGTCTGTATTATTTTCAACTCTGAATCCGGTTGTGATTCCGCTCGCTCCGATCACGTTGTTTAAGCGCACGATGCCGTTTTCACACTCCCATATATGTCCGACATCGGTGGATTCCCGTTTTTTGATGAACGTGTTTCCGGTAAGAACAAAGTTCTTTGTTGTTTGTATGTTCAGCAGTTGATAACAGCCGCCGTATGCGTCCTCCATATAGTTTCCTGACACTGTGACATTTCTGCATCTAACCGTACTTAGCGCCTCTTGCGTTCCACCTTTTTCTTTATTACTGCGAATAATGTTTCCGGTGATGCTGATACCTCTGGTGTTTGCTGCGTATATCCCATCACCCGAGGTCATATCGATCGCGTTCCCGATTATCGCCAGCCCTTTCGTGTTTTGGGCGTATATCGCAAAATATCCCCCAATGATGTTGTTGGCGATCAGATTTTCCGATCCGTATGCTACATCAATTCCTGAAATTTTTCCCCCGCTATTGCCGACATAGTTTCCTCGAACAATACAGTTCGTGCAGTACTGCATAGAAATTCCGCCTCGGATGGTGCGGCAATTCTCAACGGTCGTTCGCAATCCTATGATTTTGATTCTGTCGCAGTTGAACTCGCCGGACGGTCCGGCAACCGTCAAGCCATGAATATAGCAATCATTTTTCCCGCAAACTACATAGATTTGGTTTGCAGTGCCTGTGATCACCGCTCCACCGTTGCCTGCCAACTCAGTGCCCGTGTGCGCAATGGTGATATTTTCGCTGATGCTGTAATCTCCATCCAAAATGATCACTGTTCCGCCGCTGTCCGGCAGTGCGGCAAGCGCGGCATTGATTTCCTCTTGGTCGTCAGTCCCGTCGCAGAGATAGTCGCAGTCGCTTTTTTTCCATCCGGAGACGCTTGTCCCGACTACGAAGCGGGCCGACCGTGGAGATCCGATCTTTTCTTTGAGCTTGTCATACCCAGTCACCCCCGTTCCGCCGCGGGCAACGCCCAGCACGCCGCTGGTCAGGTCGTTGGTGCTGTGCTTGTGATCCTTGGCGGCGGCGTTCACTTGCTCTGCCGTCACCTTATGCGGATTTTCGCCGTTCTTTGTGTGGGCGATGAGCGAGGATACCGCCTTGGCGATCTTGCCAAACGAGATAGATAACTTTTCTCCGGATTTCAGCCCCACGAGTGCGCTCGCCTCGGTGTAGGTCGGCGTCTGGTCGTTTGTGGAGACGTTTGACACGTTCCCCAGTCCCACCTGCTCCGCCGTGACCTTGTGCGGATTACCCTTGTTCTGAACGTGCGCTTCCAACTCAGCACGGCTGGCGTAAACCAGACTTTGGGAGATGGAGGCTGTCACATTTTCGGCGTCTCCGATGTATACCAAAACGTCCATCTGCGTCTCCAGCACCTTGTCGGCGCTGGCGGGAATGTAGTCGCTTTCTCCCTCCGGCGTGTACTGATAGGCGTACAGTAAAGTCCCATCCTCCGTATCCGGATCATGCGCCAGTACGCCAACCTCCGTCGCCCTGAAACTTGCGCTTACCTCCGAATTGCTGAAAGTGGTTCGCAGGGTCACGAATACATCCCCAACCTCATAGCTGCTGATCTCCGCCGTCAGCAGCGGATTGGACAGCGCCGCCGCACTTTTCCCCGCGTCCGCGCCGTTGCCCAACTGGATTGCCGTAAATTTAATATTTACCTCCCCAGCAATAGCCCGCAGCAGCAGGTCTGTGCCGGAGGGTGTCAGTTTTAGTGCCATGTTCATACCTCCTCGTCAATGATCCGATTTCCAGTCTCGTCGGCCAACAGGTTTCCCGCCTCGTCTGTCATGTAGGTCACGTCCAGCGCCGCCGGAATCTCGCACCCCAATGACACGATCCGCCCGACACGCACCGCGAAACCGGTGTACAGATGATGCTCCGCCCTTGTTTGCAACGTCACGCCGTCCAGCCACGCCGACGCCCTCTTGACCGGTTCTAAGATGCGCCTGAATTCCTCAATGGCCGTCACCGCGTCCTCTGTGTTGTCGCACACGATGCGAAAGCACCCCGGTCTCCCGCCGTACTCGAACCATTCCTCCACTCGCCCCTTTCCGATCACCGACGTGACCGTTTGGCTCACCGCTGCCACGGTTCCCATGGTGCGGCGAATAGTCATGCCGGATTTTACGATCCTGCGCTTTTGCTCGATGTCATAGCTCGTGTCGTACCAGTCGAGCTTCCAGTTGACGGCAAGTGCGTCCAGCACCTCCTCCGCCACAGTGTCGATGGCGGTATAGATTTGGCTTGCGTCGATGTAGTCCATCGTTTTCCGGTGCAGCTCCAGCATCGCCAGTGACAGCGCCATGACCCACGGCTGCTCCGCGAGGACGTGGGGCAGACCGTCCGCGATCTGCGCATCTCTCAGCCCTTTAATCATCCTCCAGCCCTCCGTAGGTCACGGTCGCGCCGGTGCATTTCGGCAACTCCGTTGCCTTGATCACGGTGTCCACCGGGGCTGTCAGCGTTACCCGCTTGGCCCCCGCCTCCCGCAGCCGGGCAATTAGCTCCGTGGGGTTGATGTCCCGTCCCAGCTTTCTTTGCCATGTCTGGAAGTCCGCCACCGCCGCCGAGATGCGGTTTTGTATTTCGCTCACGCTTCGCTGGTCGCTTTCCGCGATCCAGTATTTCACGGTGATGGCGTATTCCACCTCGCCCGGAGCCAGCGCCGTCACCTTGTCGCACAGCGGGCGGATGGTCTCGTCGTCCAGATAGGCCGCCATGGCCGTCAGTTCCGTGCTGTTTGGGACGCGCAGTCCGTTCTCGTCCTCGATCACGAAGTAGATATTTACCTCGTCCGGTAGCGGGCTGACGATGCGCACATCGGCTACATCGCCCCGCCACTCCCGCGCGTAGTATTCATAGGCATCGCGCGGCCCGGCGCAGCTATACACGCTGGGGGCGAGGTAGATGCGCCGCGTCAGGCTGTCGTCGTCCTCTGCGTCCAGTCCGCCGGTGCTTGGTGTGGTGTTGCTCACGCTGGCAACATAGGCGATGGGGTCAACCAGTATCTTGATGCCGCCGGACAGAATGCCGTTGCTATCCGCTCCGGCCTCCTCCGCCTGCACCACCACGTCGGTGTAGGTCTCTCCCGCCGCTATCTCGCCGTATTCCACGGTGTTGAAGTATTTCCCGTCCTCGGTCTTGACCCGTGTTCCCGTCGGAATGGCCGTTGCTCCGTTTTGCGCCTCCGAAAGCGTAAAGCGCACCGTCGCCGTGGCCCGGTTTGCCTCCTTGCGCGTCAGCCCCACAAGAGCAGCCAGCGCATCCAGCGCGTCTCCGGTGCTGGTTTTCAGCATTTCCATCCGTCCCTTTGCGTCGGCGTACTGCATTGTCTGATACTCCATCGCGCAAAAGGCTTTCATCAGCAGGTTCAGCGGGTCGGCTTCGCCGATCTCCGGCTCCTTGCCCGTGGCCTCCCGGTAATACTTGGTGTACAGCTCACGGAGCTGTTCTTCCGTCTCCTGCAAAGTCATGCTTTCGATGAAGCTCAGCTCCGGGCAGTTTGCCAATTCAGCGATATTAGACAAGCTCGATCACCACCTTTGGCGTCATATTTCCGTCCTGCGATTTTCCCGCAGTCCATTCCACACGGACGACACGCGCCCGTGGCTCATACTGTTCTGTCTTGCGCACATACTCCGCCGCCAGCAGGACTTGCGCATTTTCCTGCGGGCAGTCGATGATCGTTCCGTCGATGCCGAACTCCCGGTCGAGCGCCTGCTCTCCGGCCCTCGTGGCGTAAAGCACCTGCAAATTGCGGTACACCTCCGCCGCCGTGCTGTCGTTCGCGCTCCCCGGCAGTATCTCGATCACCGCGTTTTCCGTTGATAACATGGCTGCCTCCTTACAGGTATTCCTCGATGGTCAGGCTCACCTTGCACTCCACCATCGCGCCGCCGTGCAGCACCGCGCCCCACTCGTCGCTGATGTCCGTGATCTTGAACGGATACGGTGATACCGGCGAGCCGCCCACGATGAACCAGTCCGCCGCGTTGGTCTCCGCCATGCGCTGAAAATGCCGCAGAACGCTTCGCGGGTTTACCCCGTCCTGCGCCCGCAGCAAAAGATCGAACTGGTATTTCCGCAGCTTTGGGGCAATCCATTGGCTCCGCGCCCGTGCGCCTGTCCGGTTGTGGGTCGCCGGTGTCAGGATGCGCCGGTCGCTCACCGCGAACGTCATGCCCATGTAGCTTCCCAATGCCACTTTTCGCCCCTCCTTACTTATCCGGCTTTCCCACCGCGCCGCTCATGTGCGTATGGTTTACAAGGCTCACGCCGTTGATGGTGATGTCCCCGCTCGCCGCCGTTGCGTTGATCTCCGGGGCTGTCAGGCTGATCTTGGTTGGGCTTTTGATCTCCACATCCCCTGCCTCCGTTACCTTGACCGTCGCGCCGTTTATGGTGATCTCCGCGTCGCCGCCCTCCACCTCGATCTTTGCACCTTTTTTCGCGGCGAATGTGTACTTGCCGCCTGCCGTTACGCTCAAAGCGCCTGCGGCCTCGATGCTCACAAAGGTTCCGGCCTCGATGCTCACCGTTGTCCCCGCCACGATGCCAACGCCGGTTTTGGCGTTCAGGCTCATGCTGGCGGCGCTGCTCTTGGCCTGAAACTGCCCGCCCGCCACAATGCTGATTGCGCCTTTCGCCTCGTCGTATATCTCGCCGTTGCAGGTGCGCCCTGTCCGCCGGTTCACATACTGGGTGTAAACGCCGGTGTTCTCGTCGTAGCGCTCATAAGCCAGTCCCTTTTGCGTGGCGTACTCCTTTCGGAACAGGCCCTTGTAGCCCTCCGCCGGGGTGTTGGTCTTGTTCCACACCGTTCCGGTGGTGGTTCCCGCCGCAGTTCCGTTGCTGTTGTGGCTCACGCTCACCACCTGCCCGATGCTGGGCATCTTGTACTCGCCGTTGCTGATAGCGTTGATCTGGCGGGTCACGCTTTTCCCCCGGTCAAAGTAGGTCACCTCATAGGTTCCCGCCTTATAGTCGATGGCGCTCACGCGCCCGGTTCGGTTTGTCCCCGCCATTACTTCTTCGCCTCCTCGCTGGCGATGCAGTAGCTCGCAGGCACCCAGCCCGTCACATTCTGGCCCACCGGCAGCTTTCCGCACCGCGCCGCGCTGTTGGTCACGCGGTAGCGCCCGTTGATCAGGATGCCGTCGTACAGCCAGTATGTTCCGGTTTTGGTTCCCGCCTTGTTCTTCGCTGTGCTGGAAACATACAGTGGGGCCTTGTTCAGTGTGATCGCCTGTCCCGCCTCGCCGCCCGCCGCCGCGCTGGCCGCGCCCGCCGCCGGGCTGGTGGTGGCGTAGGTGCTGTCATAGCTAACGCCGCTGTCCGCCGTCTTTTCGTGATACACGATCTTGCCGCCTACGTCCCACGAATGGAACGCCGGGCCGATGCCGCTGCACTCAAAGTCGGTGGTCAGTCCGCTTTTGGAAACCTTGTGTGTCACCTTGTCCACAAAGTATTTTCCGTTCAGGTTTCCAAAGCCTGTCAGCGCGATGCAGTTTCCCGCGCTTACCCTCCAGTCTCCGTCCACGCCGAAGCGTAGCTTCACCGTCCCGTGGTTGGCGCTGTTCAGCTCCGCGCAGAGCTGGACGCTGGCATCGTATACGCTGGTAGCCCGCCGGTTCACGCTCTTGGTGTGCGAGCCGCCGCCCACGCTGCACTCGATGTCAATGTCCTTGTCCGCGTCCGTGTAATTGAAGTACCCGCCGGTATAGGTGCCGGACAGGGTGGTGGTGTAGCCGAAGCTCCCAGGCCTGATCTGCGATCGGTCAAAGGTGCGCACGGCCCGCTTTGCCTTGTACTTCTCCCGGTCATACACCCACAGCCGCCGGGCGTACACTTTCAGGATAAGTCCGTAGTTTTTGCACAGGCTGTTGTAGTAGCTGCTGTCCGTGCCGTCCTGCTCGTCGCACTCGATGTCGTAGTCGTCGGCATCGTAGGTGAACGCAAGGCCGTACCGCGCGGCGATCTTTGCGCCGATACGCTTGATGCTGGTGTTCTTCCAGATCACGTCCCGCTCCAGCTCCGAAAAGTCGCTGTCGCTGGGCTTGCTCACGCCGCCCACCTGCAAGGTCGTCGGCGCGTCCGAAAAGCTCACATCGTCCAGCACAAACAACCCGCACTCCATGATGCTCCGCTGGCCCTGCCGTTCCCAGTTGTAGCCGAGAACACGCGCCCGCAGCGTCGCGCCCTTTTCCGGCATCCAGCCCAGCAGCCATTTCCTGTCCTGCGCGTTGATGGTGATGTCGATGCTGTCGCTGTTGTCCGCCGCGCTGTCGGTGTAGGTCAGGCTCTCGATGTCTCCGCCCACCTGCCCGGCAAAAGGGTAGCTGTTGTAGCGCACATCCAGCGCCAGCCGTCTTGTCTCAATCATAGCTCGCCTCGTATTTCCACGGCGGCATCAGTCCGTCCCGCTCTTCCTCCAGCGCCGGGGTGTTCAGCTCCGCCCCGGCGTTGAAGATAAACGTGTCGATCTCCTGCGGATTGGCCGCCATCAGCACGTCGGCGTGGTACTCGCTGCCGTATACCTCCTTGGCGATCACATCCCATGTGTCGCCGCTCTTGGTCGTGTACATCGCGTTTCCTCCCGTCAGTATGCCGTGCGGGCCTGTCTGCGCTGCATCTGGAGATACCACGCTTCAAACCGTGCCTGCGCCTCGGCCAGAGTCTCCTCCACCATGATGCGGTCGGCGCTGCCCTGAATGTTGATCACCGGCGCAAAGGTTATGCCGCCTCCGCCGCCGGAGCCGCCACCGTCGATTTCCGCCAGCTCCACCGGCTTCACGCCCAGCATTTGCCCGGCCTTGGCCCAGATGTCCAGATTGTCCCGCCGGGCCGCCCGCTGGAAGCTGATCACCGCCTCCGTTCCGGCCTCGCCCGCGATGCTTGCGCCGTTTGTAAAGCCGCCTCGCGCAAGCATGGGGATTTCCGGGATGTTGATGGAGAACGACTTGCCGCCCAGCAGCGGCACCCAGTCCGGGATGGTAATGCCAAGACTGTTGATGCCTGCGATTGCCTTGTTGATCAGGGCAATCACCGCGTTAATGGGGGTCTTGAACAGAGCGCCCAGCGTATTGAAGATGCCCACGAAGATGGATTTCACACCCTCCCACGCCATACGCCAGTTGCCGGAGAACACGCCGGTGATGAAGTTGATCACGCCCTCAAAGATGGTCTTGACCCCGTTGATCGCGCTGCTGATGCCCTCGGCAAAGACACCGATGGCGGCCAGCACCGCCGGAACCACTACCTGACCAATGTGTAGCAGCACCGTGATCACCGTCTGAATGATCGGCATAAGGAACTGAATGGCCTCACCGATGATCTGCGCCACCGTCATGACCACGGAACCCACGCCGCTGATGATGGATGCGATGGATGGAGCCGCCGCTGTGATGGTTTGCAGAATGACCGGCACCACCGTCTGTGTGATAAAGCCGAATATGCTTTCGATGATGGGCCGCACCGTCGTCTGCGAAAATGTCACGAGCTGGCCGATCACGCCCATCACCGATTGCAGGATGGTGGTAATACCTCCAAAGGCTGCGCCCGCGTCCTCGCCGAACAGATTGGTGATGCTCTCCTGCAGCGGTTGCAGCGCCTTTGCCACACCGCCGTCCTCGAACAATCCCAGCAGCGCGTCCTTGAATACCGTAAACTTTTCCAGTCCCGTGTCGCCGAACACCCGCTGCACGATTTTGTCCAGCCCGCCGAACTTGTCCGTCAGGATGCTCACCACGGCGATGATGCCGGAGATCACACCCACAATAGGCAGCGCCCCGGACAGCAGACTACCGAGGCCGCCAACAATAGGGCCATAGATACTCCCCAGCAGACCGGCCCCGCCGCTGAATATGCTCCCGACAGCTTTCTCGGCACCAGAGTTTGCGATACCGCTTACCACGCCTCCCGCTTTCCCCAGCAAGCCGGAAAGACCCTGCTGGAAGATGCTGCCCTGAATGGTAGCCGCCGCTCCAATGCCCGCGATGCCTTGCCGTAGCGGCATGGTCAACTTCCCCAGCGCACCGCCCGCCTTTCCCATAAGGCCGCCCGCGAATTGTCCGGCTCGGCTGTTGGCGAACAGCCCGCCGAGATTTCCGAGGGACGAGCCGATGCCGCCCAGCCATTGCGCGGTCTTGCTGTTTCCGATTGCCCCCCGCAGGACGCTTCCCGCGCTTTGGTAGCCGGACAACAGCCCCGGCGTTCCCGCCGCCGCGCTCAAAAGTCCTGTGGTTCCCTTGATGCCGTTTCCACCGATCAGACTGGAGATTGCCGCCCCCAGTGTCGTGCGGAAGCCGTTGCTTCCCGATGCGCCTCGGAACGCAGAGAAAAGTCCCGCGCCCGCCGCGCCCGCACTCTGGCCGCTCTTGAACAGGCCCGCAAGTCCACCCTTTCCGCCGCCGGAGAAAATAGCCTCCGCCGCCGGGGCGAACTTCATGCCAACAAACGCCGCCGCCATGCCGCCCAGCACACGCACCACCTGCTCGCCGTTGTTGATCAGGTAGTCAAGCCCCTTTTGGATGTACGGCAGCGCCGTGTCCATAGCGCTGCCCAGTTTCTCCACGCCCCGGCTCGCCAGCGTTCCCAAGCTCTCTGCAAGCTGCGTCAGCTCTGGCATATTCTTTCGGATGCTGTTTAGAAAGTCGATCATGGAGAGATTGAACTGTTTTTTCGCCGGAAGGAACGCATCGCCGATCTCGATTTTCAGCGCCGTCTTGGTGCTTTTCAGCATGGTCTCGATGGCCTCCGGGGTCTGCGATTTGATGTTGAACTCCCGC
>QWCH01004954.1_pt1 | contig 20265 bp, 19 predicted proteins | sample 1972671 | NCBI WGS metagenome assembly QWCH01 (sample SAMN09866713, study PRJNA288562) | Human gut metagenome isolate term3_stool, whole genome shotgun sequencing... | isolation source: gut | host: Homo sapiens | place: USA: California | reverse complement strand
AATGCTCGATAAGACATCCAGTATTATCTGCGCTTTTGGCTTGGCATCTGCCGCACCTCGCTCGCCGTATCGGCACTTAGAATTATGCGGTATTGCCTATAAACTTATTTCCCCTGCGCCATCGGATAATAATACTCCACCAACAAATCCACGCATGCCCCATAGCTTTTCATGCCCAGGGTCTGGTCATACCCGCGCAGAAAACCGGTATACACCGTGCTGCCTGCCTCTTTGACCGGGCCTTCCCACTTGGCCCAATAGGCGTTGTTGTCGGCCAGGTCGGTGCGGGCAGCATCGCACAGGGTGCGGTAATTTTCGCTGGCGGCCTGCGGGTCAGCGCTGTACCAGGCGTTGGAAAGGTACAGGTAGCCCATCAGCCAGCCGGAATATTCATATGCCGCATCACCACAAGTGGTGGAAGCCTGGATCGCCACAAAGTTTGCTTCCTGCTCGGCCGCCACGCCGCGCTGGTGGCTGAACTCGTGCGCAATGGTGGCGGGCAAAAACACCGCCGGGCAGTCCACATTCAGGGTGCTCTCGCCAAACAGGGGGCACAGGTAGCCGGTAAAGCCTGCCGCGCTCATCAGCTTGGAATAAAACGCCGGTTTGGGGCTGCGGTGCGGCCCGGCCAAAAAGGGATATTCCGCCACAATGCCGTCATACACATGGCCGGTGTTCAGCAAAATTTTCTCCTTGCTCACAGCGAACAGACCGGTTTCGTCCCGTGGGACGGTATCAGCGGCGGCGTTCACCTGCTCGCCAAACCACACGGTGGTGGCGGCCAGCTGTTCCACGCTCAGGGCCGGGGCCTGCATGTTGGCCTGCGCGGCAAAGCTGGGTGCATAATACTGGGTGCCCCACAAAGCACACACCCCGGCATAGATCCACACCGCCGCGGTGCCCACATGCAGCACCCAGGCGGCAAAGCCTGCCTGTTTGCGGTGCATAGCCCGCACAATGCGCTGCACCAGCCGAACCAGGCAGATCAGAATGGCCGCCGTGGCAGCCAGCTCACAAAAGCTGAAGGGTAGCGGCTCCACCAGCGCAGAAACAAACCGCTTGACCGGCATGGAAACATACTCCACCCACCACTGCATGGCCGCGGCACTGCGGCGTGCGGCCCAGAACACCCCCAGCGCCGCCACCCCGCCGCCCAGCAGGGCCAGCCCGGCTTTGTGGGCGCGGCCAAACGCACGCACGGCGGCTGATACTTTTTTCTGCATCTTGTTTTCCCCTATTTATCGCAACTTTTATCTCATAATTTTTCTAAGGTGTATCTGGTGAAAAGCGCAGATAATACTGGATGTCTTATCGAGCATTTTGGCAACGCAGATGCCGTGCCGCAGCCGCCGGAGCGGTGCTTAAGCCGTAAGGCGGGAATTATGCGGTATTGCCTTAACACAAAATCCCGTCATATTTGTAGAAATAGACGATATTTTCGACGTTTCAGACACACCATTTTATTATACGGGCCGCCCCCTGTTTGCGCAAGGGCCGTGCCTATGTTATAATAAGTTTGTTTAACACACGTTCAATTTTGCAGGGTAAGGGGGCAGAGCTATGCGGCCGGATGTGGAAGAGTTTTTCTGCGGCATCAGCTTTGACGCTTACCGCCTGCTGGGTTCCCACCCGGCGGGGCCGGGGCGCGGCTGGCTGTTTACCCTGTGGGCGCCGCACGCCCGCCGCGTGCAGCTGCTGGGGGACTGGAACGGCTGGGATCTCTATTCTGCCGCCGAACTCACCTTTTGTGAGGACGGCCTGTGGCGCGGGCGGGTGCCCCAGGCGCAGCTTGGGCAGCTGTACAAGTATAACATTCAGGGGCCGGACGGCAGCTGGCAGCTGCGGGCAGACCCGTTTGCCTTTGCGTTTGAAGCTCTGCCCGGCACGGCTTCCCGCCTGGCGGAGCCGAATTACCCGTTCGCCGCTCCCTTGCTGCGCGGTGCCCGCCGGGATGCTCCCGTTCTGATTTACGAACTGCACGCCGCCAGCTGGCACCGCCATTGGGACGGCCGCTATTACACCGGGCCGGAGCTGGCAAAAAGTCTGGTGCCCTATCTTGTGGAGCACCACTACACCCATGTGGAGTTTTTGCCGCTGGCAGAATACCCGTTTGACGGCAGCTGGGGCTACCAGGGGTGCGGGTATTTTGCCCCCACCCAGCGTATTGGCGGGTTTGCAGGCTTTGCCGCGCTGGTGGATGCCCTGCACGCCGCAGGCATTGCCGTGCTGATGGATTTTGTGCCGGTCCATTTTGCGCCGGATGCCGACCGCCTGGCCTGTTTTGACGGTGCGCCTTTATTTGAATCCGGCCCCAGCGACTGGGGCAGCCTGAACTTTGATCTGGCCAGCCCGCCGGTGCGCAGCTTTCTGCTCAGTTCGGCGGCGTTCTGGCTGCAGGTGTGCCGGTGCGACGGCCTGCGGGTGGATGCCATCGGCAACGCGCTGCACCACTGCCCCAACGGCTGGCAGGCAGCAGAGTTTTTCAAAACGCTGACAGCTGGGCTGCACGCGCGGTTCCCCGGCTGCATGCTGGTGGCAGAGGACAGCGCCGGTTCCATGAACGCCACCTCCGATACCGCCAGCGGCGGGCTGGGCTTTGACTATGTGTGGGAGATCGGCTGGACACAGGATACGCTGGCCTATTTTGCCGCGCCGTTCGGCGGGCGCAGCGCTCTGTTCCGGCAGTTGTGCGGCAGCTTTGGCCCCTTTGGCGCGGTGCAGGGCATCAACGCGCTGAGCCACGATGAAAACCACCCCGCCAGCATTTTCACCCGCCTGTATGGCAATGCAGAAGAAAAGCTGGCCCAGATGCGGCTGCTGCTGTTATTACAGGCCGCCCGCCCCGGCAAAAGCCTGCTGTTTGCGGGGGTGGAGTTCGGCCAGCCGGATGCCTTTACCGATGGCCGGGAGCCGAACTGGGCTATGCTGGCGGACGCCGGGCACCGCGCCCTGGCTGATTACAGTAAGGCGCTGAATGCTTTCTGCCTGGCACACCCGGCGCTGTATGCGCCCCAAAGCTTTGCCTGGACCGCGCAGGATGCAAGCACCGGCGTGCTGGGCTTTACGTTGCAGGCCGGCTGTGAAACACTTTTGTGCGCCCTGAACACCGGCACACAGGCCGTACAGGGGTTTGGGCTAAAGCCGGGCTGGGGCAGCTGTGCCCTGCCGCTGTTTGCCGCGGGCTGGGTGGATAATGCTCCCCGCCCCATTGCCAACGGATGGCTTGCGCTGGACCTTGCACCGTTAAGCGGCGGAATTTGGCAGATCGAGTAGTTTTCCGCCTTGACAAACCGGCATTTCCTGCTATACTGGGAACCGGACATAAGAACAGGGGCGCTGGAGGGCATCTCCGGCTGAGATCAAAGCAACTGTGTTTTGAGCACCCTATACCTGATCCGGGTAATGCCGGCGTAGGAAGTTTTGCTGTGGTTATATACTGCTCACAACGCTTTTGGCGCCCGCTGTACCTGCGGGCGCTTTTCTTGTTTTTATGTACTATTTTTCAGGAGTGGTATGTATATGTCATCCTCTTACACCAAAACGCGCATTCTGGTAGAATGCGCCCTGATGATTGCGCTGGGCACCATCCTGGCCAACATCAAAATCTATGAGCTGCCCAACGGCGGCTCCATCACGCTGTTCAGCATGGTGCCGTTCATTCTGGTATCCTTCCGCCACGGGGTCAAGTGGGGCCTGTTCACCGGCTTTGTGAACAGCCTGCTGCAGATGCTGCTGGGCTTTTATGCGCCCCCGGCGCCCGGCCTGCTGCCTTTGGTGGGCATGATCCTGCTGGATTATGTGCTGGCCTTCTCCTTTCTGGGGCTTGCCTGCGTGTTTGCCAAGCCGTTCAAAAACAAGCTGGTCGGCGTGGCCGTGGGCTCCGCCGCCGTGTGCGTGCTGCGTTTCCTGTGCAGCTTTTTGTCCGGCGTGCTGATCTGGGGCAACCTGAGCGATGGTCTGCCCGCGTGGATCTACAGCCTGACTTACAACGGCTCCTACATGCTGCCGGAAGGTATTATGACCACCATTGCCGTGGTGCTGCTGTACAAGGCTGCGCCCCAGCTGTTCAGCGCCAACAACTGATTTTGCCATTTTCAACTCCGTTTGCCTGGGGTGCCGTTTTTACGGCGTCCCAGGATTTTTTATTTCCTTTTTTCTTGATTTGCCCGTATCTGCTGCACAAAAGTTTTATCATGGCAGACATCACATTTTCCGCCCCGCCCGCCAGCCGCACCGCACGTTTTTTGCCCTGCACCAGCAGCTGCCCGTTTCAGCTGCTAAATATTACAGAAACGCGTTTTTGTACAGTTTTTTCAAATGTATTTTTGTTGCAATATTTTAGCAAAAACGCTCACTTTATGTTATCTTTATCTATCTCTTTGTTTCGTTAAAGCGCCGGGGTCACCTGTCTTTCTTTCAAGTTTCGGTCAAAATGCGTTATATTCTTAGCAATATAACCAAAGTCACCTTTGTTTTTTCGGCATTGTGCTATTTTGACAAAATACATTTGCAATTTATTGAAAATATGTTAAGATAGATTTAACAGATTGTTACACCGCAAACAATGTTCCTATTTACCACTGCATGAACGGGAATTTTGCCAACCAGAGCGGTTTTGCAATCCCCACCGGGGGCATTAGCTTCACCCCGGCAAAATACGTCCGTATTAGGAGGAATGTATCTTATGATGAAATGGCTGCAAAAGCTCGGCAAGGCGTTGATGCTGCCCGTTGCCGCGCTGCCCGTCTGTGATTCTGATGGGTATTGGCTACGCTCTGGCTCCCGCCGTTATGGGTGCTGAAGGTTCTACTACCGGTGCTGCTTACACGATCGGCTTCCTGCTGGTCAAGGCCGGCGGCGCTCTGATCGATAACATGGCTTGGCTGTTCGCCATCGGCGCAGCTGTCGGCCTGGCAGACGACCATGACGGCACCGCCGGTCTGGCTGGTCTGGTCAGCTTTTTGATGATGCAGCAGCTGCTCAGCCCCGGTGTTGTGGGCACCATCCGCGCTGCTGTTGGTTCCACCCTGGAAGAAGGCACCGTTGATTACATTGCTTTCAGCAAGATCGCCGGCAACTCCTTCATCGGCATTCTGGCCGCTGTCATCGGCGCCACCTGCTACAACAAGTTCAAGAGCACCAAGCTGCCTGACTGGCTGGCATTCTTCAGCGGCAAGCGCAGCGTTGCTATCATGACCGCTTTGGTTTCCATCGTGACTTCTGTTATCCTGCTGTTCGTCTGGCCCGTTATCTTCGGCGTTCTGGTTGCTCTGGGCAACGGCATTGCCGGCTTGAGCGGCATCGGCGCAGGTATCTATGCTTTCCTGAACCGTCTGCTCATCCCCACCGGCCTGCACCACGCTTTGAACAACGTGTTCTGGTTTGACACCATCGGCCTGGGCGACCTGAAACACTTCTGGGCTGGCGAGACCAGTGCTGACGTGGGCTGGAGCCTTGGCATGTACATGTCCGGCTTCTTCCCCTGCATGATGTTCGGTATTGCCGGTGCTGCACTGGCAATGGTCCGCACCGCAAAGAACAAGAAGGCTGCTATCGGTCTGGTTGTTTCCGCCGCTATCTGCGCTTTCGTCTGCGGCGTTACCGAGCCGTTTGAGTTCGGCTTCATGTTCCTGTGCTTCCCCCTGTATGTTGTATATGCTGCTCTGTACGGCATTTTCACCATCATCACCTACTACTCCGGTTTCCGCGCTGGCTTCTGCTTCTCCGCAGGCGCAACGGACCTGGTTTTCTCCGCTTCCCTGCCCGCAGCTGCCAAGACTTGGATGATCATTCCTCTGGGCATTGCCGCTTTTGTTGTGTTCTACCTGGTCTTCTACTTCGCTATCACCAAGTTTGACCTCAAGACCCCCGGCCGTGAGGACGACGATGTGGAAGAGAGCGAAAAGAACATCAAGCTTTCCAACAACAACTACACTGCGATTGCTACCGGTGTTCTGGCTGCTGTCGGCGGCAAGGAGAACATTACCGGTGCCGACTACTGCGCAACCCGCCTGCGCCTTGAAGTGAAAGATTCTTCCGCTGTGAATGAAAAGGCTGTCAAGGCTGCCGGTGCTGCCGGTGTCATCCGCCCGTCCAAGACTTCCTGCCAGGTTGTCATCGGGCCTCAGGTTCAGTTCGTGTTCGATGAACTGAAGAAGATGCTGTAATTTAAGTAACAGCAAGGGCAAGGGTTCTGGTTCCTTTGTTCCACGCCGCAGGCTGGCCGCCATGGCCCTGCCTGCGGCTTTTTTGTTTTGGTGGGCAAAAGCTGGCGTTTAACTCTTTCTTTTCTTGCTTGATTATGTTAAAATCAGAACTATAAATGCCTCCTGCGGGTTTGCCGCAGCGGCAAAAATACACTACCCAAGGAGGTACTTTGTAACATGAACTCATTCCAACGCATCTGCCGGTCGCCTGCTTTTTTGGTGCTGGCCCTGATTTTGTGCGCCGCCGTGATTGCCGGCGGCGTTGCCCTGGCCCCCGCCGCCCCCAAGGTTTGGATCGTGATCCCCGTGCTGCTGGCTGTGGCCGCGGTTATCTGCTTCTTTGTGGCACGCTCCACCAGCAAGGCCACGCTGCAAAAAAAGAAAGAGGCGGAAAACGAGGGTGTGGTAAAAGCCGACCTTGACCATGCCGGCATCGCCGCCAACATTCTGGCTGCGCTGGGCGGTAAGGCCAATGTGCAAAAAGCCAGCTGCTGCGCCACACGGCTGCGCTTCCAGCTGAAAGACGGCGCTAAGGTGGACGAAAAGGCACTCAAATCCGCCGGGGCTTCCGGTGTGATCCGCTCCACCCCCACGGCCTGCCAGGTCATTCTTGGCACGCAGGTCCGCTTTGTTTACGAAGAACTGCAAAAGCTGTTGTAAGGCAGCGTTCCCCATCCTGGTTCCGGCTTCCGGAGCCAGGATTTTTTGTTATATTTCCCTAAAATATTTCTTTGTTTTTTCTCTCTTTTTTCTACAATCTCTAGTTTCTTTGTGGTGTTTGTGCTATACTATAGGTAATGGCTGTCCGCGCACAAAAAAAGAATAAGGAGATGTTCCCCATGAAAATTATTCGTGCAAAAGATTATTATGATATGTCCCGCAAAGCGGCCAATATCATCTCGGCACAGGTCATCATGAAGCCCAACTGCGTGCTGGGCCTGGCAACCGGCGGCACCCCCGTTGGCACCTACAAACAGCTGGTTGAATGGTACAACAAGGGCGACCTTGATTTTGCGGAAGTAAACACCGTCAACCTGGACGAATACCGCGGTCTGCCCCGCGAGCATCCCGAAAGCTACTGGTCCTTCATGCACCGCAACCTGTTTGACCTGGTCAACATCCGCCCCGAAGCCATCCATATGCCTGCCGGCACCAACATGGATGCTGCTGCCGAGTGCTCCCACTATGATGAAATCATCCAGCATCTGGGCGGCGTGGATCTGCAGCTGCTGGGCATTGGCCACGATGGCCACATTGGCTTTAACGAGCCGGGTGCCGCTTTTGAGCTTGGCACCCACTGTGTCCACCTGACCAAAGAGACCATTGAGGCCAACAAGCGCTTCTTTGACAACAACGAAGATCTGGTCCCGAAAGAAGCCTACACCATGGGCATCAAAACCATCATGCAGGCCCGCAAGGTTCTGATGGTTGCCAACGGCATTGGCAAGGCTGACATCATTAAGAAAGCTTTCTTCGGCCCCGTCACGCCGGAAGTTCCCGCTTCCATCCTGCAGATGCACCCGGATTTCACCCTGGTGCTGGATGCCGAAGCTGCTTCCAAGCTGGACTAAGCGTATCGCTCAAGCCCTTACTGCATAACTGATAAGAGGGAATTTCTCAATGATTATCAAAAATGCAAGAATTTATACGCCGGAACATACCTTCAAAACAGGGGATCTGACCATCCGGGATGGCCGCATTGCCTTTGGTGCGCCCCCGCTGGAGGGCGAGGAAGTTCTGGATGCCAACGGTGCCTATGCTCTGCCCGGTTTGGTGGATATTCATTTCCACGGTGCTGTCGGGCATGATTTCTGCGATGCCGATGAAGCCGGTTTGCAGGCCATTGCCGATTTTGAGGCCAGCAAAGGCGTGTTGGCCATCTGCCCCGCCACCATGACGTTCAGCGAGGAGATTTTGAACGGCATTATGGATGTGGCCGCCGCCCACAAGAACGGTCAGGGTGCTGACCTGGTCGGCATCAACATGGAAGGCCCCTACATCAGCCCCAAAAAGATCGGCGCACAGAACCCCAAGTATGTGCAGGGGGCCGATGCCGCCATGTTCCGCCGGCTGCAGACACGCAGCGGCGGGTTGATCAAGCTGGTGGACGTTGCCCCGGAAGAACCCGGCAATCTGGATTTTATCCGTGACTGTCACAACGAGGTGTGCATCTCGATTGCCCACACCTGCACGGATTATGATACCGCCAAGGCTGCGTTTGCCGCCGGTGCCAGCCACATGACCCACCTGTATAACGCCATGCCCGGCATCACCCACCGCGCCCCCGGCCCCATTATTGCCGCGCTGGAAGACGGTGCCGATGTGGAGCTGATCACCGATAATGTTCACATTCACCCCGCTGTGGTGCGCTTTACCTTTAACACCTTCGGGGATGACCATGTGATCCTGATTGCAGACAGCATGATGGCCTGCGGGCTGCCGGACGGCGCTTATAGCCTGGGCGGCCAGGCCGTTACGGTGCGCGGCCCCCGCGCCACCTTGACCGAGCACCCCGATACCATCGCCGGCAGCGCTACCTGCCTGTATGACTGCATGCGCCGTGCTGTGTGCGAGATGGGCGTTCCGCTGGAAAGCGCGGTGCGCGCCGCGACCGAAAACCCGGCCCGGAGCATTGGCGTTGATGCTGATTATGGCTCTTTGGCCGCCGGGCGCTATGGCAACGTGGTTCTGGCCGATGATGACCTGAACATCCTTGCCGTGGTGCAAAAGGGCAAAGTTATCCACGATAACCGCTGAACTTGTTGAAAATCCGGGCGCTTGCCAAAAAGCGTCCGGATTTTTTGTTTTGCTCCCTGTACGCCGCTGCTGCGGCTTTTCTGCACAGTGCTTTCTTTAGGCAACACCGCACAATTCCCGCCTTGCGGCTTAAGCACCGCTCCGGCAGCTGCGGCACGGCAGCTGCGTTGCCAAAATGCTCGATAAGACATCCAGTATTATCTGCGCTTTTGGCTTAGCATCTGCCGCACCTCGCTCGCCGTATCGGCACTTAGAATGATGCGGTGTTACCTTTACAAAAAACGGTACAGACTTTATAATGGATAAGTATGCTGTCGGGTACTCTGCCCGCAGCGAACGGTTAAAACGGAAAGGAGCGATCTTATGATCCGCTTTGAATGTGATTATGGCGAGGGTGCCGCCCAGCCGGTGCTGGACCTGCTGCAAAAGACCAATCTGGAACAGACCCCCGGTTACGGCATGGACGATTACTGCGATCAGGCCCGCGGCCTGATCCGTAAGCTGTGCGATGCCCCGGATGCCGGAGTCCACTTTTTTGTGGGTGCCACCCAGGCCAACTTTACCGTGGTGGATGCCCTGTTAAAACCCTGGCAGGGCGTGCTGTGTGCCGACAGCGGGCATATCAATGTACATGAAACCGGCGCGGTGGAAGCCACCGGCCACAAGTGCCTTGCCCTGCCCAGCGTGCAGGGCAAAATTACCGCCCAGCAGGTGAGGGATGCTTACGACGCTCACTGGGCCGATGCCAGCCACGAGCACATTGCCCAGCCCGGCATGGTGTATATCTCCAACCCCACTGAGGACGGTACCCTGTACACCAAGGAGGAGCTGACCGACCTTTCCGCCACCTGCTATGATTGCGGCCTGTGCCTGTTTGTGGATGGTGCCCGCATGGCTTACGGCCTTGCCAGCGAAGCCAATGACCTGAACCTGCAGGATTACGCCAACCTGTGCGATGTGTTCTACCTGGGTGGAACCAAGTGCGGTGCGCTGTTTGGCGAAGCTGTTGTCATCAATAACCCCGATCTGGACCAGGATTTCCGCTACGCCATCAAGCAGCACGGCGCCATGCTGGCCAAGGGCCGCCTGCTGGGGCTGCAATTCCTTGCCCTGCTGAACGGCGAGGACGGCACCGGTTCCAGCCCCTATTACACTATGGCCGCTAAGGCGGACCGCCAGGCCATGCGCATCCGCGCTGCGTTTGAAGCAAAGGGCTGCGCCATGCTGTTTGATTCCCCCACCAACCAGCAGTTCCCCATCCTGCCCAACAGCTGGTACAATGCCCTGAGCGAGAAGTACGCCATGACCCTGACCGCCAAGCCGGACGCCGAGCACACTGCCGTGCGGTTCTGCACCAGCTGGGCCACCCGTAACGAGGACGTAGATGCCCTGTTGGCGGATATTGCCAGTCTGTGATGACAAAGTATATTCTGAAATAATAAACGATGCGCCCTTTGCGTTGGGCAGGCTGCGAAGCCTTGGCCGCTGCAAAGGGCGCATGTTTTTTTTCGTAACAAATTGGAAAGGAAGGAGAAGGAGGAGAAATGTATGTAAAGCCGGTTGCCCGGCATTGTTGGTTGTCTGGCCTTCGCCGGCGGCCGCTGCGATTGCTGCGGGCGTCTGGCATGGCGAAGGACTCAGTGGATGTTTTAAAACGTCGTTTACGTTTTTGTTTCTCTCTTTCGAGTACACTGTTATTATACGGGCAGATTATGGAAACCTCGTTAAGGAGTTCTGAACGATTTGGTAAGATTTGGTGAACAAATTTTGAATAAGCAAAAGCGATGCCAATAAGCCCAAAAGCACACAAAAAGCGGCTGGCCGTGCAGGTGATTTTGTCTGTACGGCCAGCCGTTTCGCTTTTTATCGTTTTATTTTAGCCTTTGGTTTTCTGCACGCGCTTGTCGCACCTGGTGGCCAGGCGGGTGCCAATGCTTTGCAGCACCTGTACCAGCACAACCAGCAGCGCAGTTGCAAAAATTTCCAGCACCAGGTTATAGCGGTAGTAGCCATAGTTGATGGCAACCTTGCCCAGGCCGCCGCCGCCGATCACACCTGCCATAGCGCCATAGCCCAGAATGGTTGTGGCAGCAATGGTTGCGTTGGCAATCAGGCTGGGCATGCTTTCGGGGATCAGCACCTTGGTGATGATCTGCAGCGGGGTTGCCCCCATGCTCTGGGCTGCTTCCACCACGCCGGAATCCACCTCACGGATGCTGGTTTCCACCAGACGGGACACAAACGGGAAGGATGCAATGACCAGCGGCACAATGGATGCCACCGTGCCAATAGAAGTGCCCACGATCAAGCGGGACAGCGGAATGACAATGATCATCAAGATCAAGAACGGCACACTGCGCAGCAGGTTGATTACGCCGTTCAGCAGCCGCATAACCCAGCGGGGCAGCGGGCGCACACCACCGGGCTCACCCGTTACCAGCAACACACCAAGCGGCAGGCCGATGACCAGTGCAAACAGGGTGGCCACCACGGTAGAGTAAAAAGTGTCCCAGGTTTCTGCCGGGATGGAAGGCAGAACATCCAAAAAAGTCTGCCAGTCCTTCGATGCAAAAAATTCAGCCATTGCTGCCCACCTCCTCGTAGGTAATGCCGGGATAATTCTTGATGTAATCCAGCGCCTTGGCAGCGCCTTCGCCTTCCGGCAGGGCCAGCAGCATGCTGCCCAGCGTCTGGCCGTTTACCACGCGGGTGTCCGCTGCCACAATCGAAACCAGCGCCCCGCACTCAATGGCAAGGCTGGCCACCAGCGGCTTATCGGTCGTCTGGGTGCCGTTAAAGGCAACACGCACCATTTTGCGGCCGGGCAGCAGCTCGCGCTCCGGCGTGCCCGCCGGGAACACCAGCCGCTTGGCAGCGTCGGAATGCGGGTTCGAGAAGATATCCCGCACACTGCCCTGCTCTACCACGGTGCCGTTATCCAAAATGGCAACGTGGCTGCACACATCCTCCACCACGCTCATCTGGTGGGTAATGATAACCACCGTAATGCCCATTTCGCGGTTGATCTTCTGGATCAGCTGCAAAATGGCGTGGGTGGTGTTGGGGTCCAGGGCACTGGTGGCTTCGTCACACAGCAACACCTTGGGGTTGGTGGCCAGGGCACGCGCAATGGCAATGCGCTGCTTTTGCCCGCCGGAAAGCTGCGCCGGGTAAGCGTCCGCCTTGTCCGGCAGGCCAACCAGCTCCAGCAGCTCCCTGGCGCGGGCTGTGGCTTTCTCTTTGGGCACACCGGCCAGCTCCATGGGGAAGCAGATGTTCTTCAGGCAGGTGCGCTGCATCAGCAGGTTGAACTGCTGGAAGATCATCGTGATCTCCCGACGGGCATCGCGCAGCTCTGCGGGGCTCAGCTGCATCATTTCGCGGCCGTTCACGATCACCTTGCCCTCGTCCGGGCGTTCCAGCATATTGATGCACCGCACCAGCGTGGACTTGCCTGCGCCGGACATGCCGATAATACCGTAAATATCGCCGTCCTGAATTTCCAGGTTGATGTCGTTCAGGGCAACCACCGTTGCGCCCGCCGCGGCAAACCGCTTTGTCCTCTGCGACCGCTGCCCCTGCTTCGGTTCGCTGTTTCCGCCACTGGCGGCGCTCACCTTTGCAGCATCCAGTATTATCTGCGCTTTTGGCTTAGCATCTACCGCACCTCGCTCGCCGTATCGGCACTTAGAATTATGCGGTATTGCCTTAGAAAACGGCAACCACCGCACCGTCATAGGTGGAATCGATGTAATCCTTCACGGTCTGGCTGGTCAGAGCAGCAACCAGTGCCTTGATGGCGGGCTCGTTCTCGTTGCCTTCTTCTACAACCAGCAGGTTGGTGTAGGTCTGGGCAGCTTCAGAGGTTGCATTCTCAACGGCCAGGGCGTCCTTGCTGGCAGAGAAGCCAGCCGTGGCAGCATAGTTGCCGTTGATAACAGCAAAGTCAACGTCGGACAGGGTACGGGGCAGCTGGGCAGCTTCCATCTCTACCAGCTCAATGTTGTGGGGGTTATCCACAACATCGTTCTTGGTGGCGGCCAGGCCAGCATCCTCTTTCAGGGTAATGATGCCCTGGGCAGCCAGCAGCTGCAGGGCACGGGCTTCGTTGGTAGTATCGTTGGGAACTGCAATCTTGGCACCGTCAGCCAGGTCGTTCAGGCTCTTGGTCTTGCCCGGGTACAGGCCAAGCGGCTCGTAATGGATGGCGGCAACGCTTACCAGGTGGGTGTTGTTCTTCTCGTTAAAGTCCTCCAGGTAGGGGCCGTGCTGGAAGTAATTGGCATCCACTTCGCCAGACTCGGTTACCAGGTTGGGCTGCACATAGTCGGTATATTCAACCACATCCAGGGTGATATCTGCCTTTGCCAGGATATCGCCAGCCACTTTCAGAATCTCGGCATGCGGCACGGGGGAAGCAGCCACCTTGATGGTGGTGCCAGCCAGTGAAGCATAGTCAACGGTAGCATCATAGCCATCACCAGTAAAATCGACGGCATCGGAGGCATCCGATGCAGTTTCGCTGGAAGCAGTGCTGGCGGCTTCGCTGCCGGAAGCGGCCTCAGGGGTGGAAGAAGCGGCAGTAGAACCGCAAGCGGCCAGGCTGAGTGTAAGGGCTGCGGCCAGAACAGTAGAAATCAGCTTTTTCATGGTTGTTATCTCCTTTTTGTTACGGTTATTTTTCCGGTTTGTGTTTGTTTTAAATTATGTTGTGGTGTTCCCTCAAACAGCGCAACACATTCGCACACCGGGCTGCTTACAGCGGGGACTGTATTTCATTGGTAACCCACCCTTTCTTCCAGATAAACGCGGGGATAAAATATTTATATAAAGCAAATAAAGCAAAAGCGGCGGCGTACCGTTCCCGGCACGCCGCCGCTGCACCCCTGCTGTTAAATGCGCGCAGGGAAAACAGGTACAGGCTGCCGGAGCAAACTGCACATGCACATCATCATACCATCACGGCGTTCTGCGGTTTTCATTCTGACAGCACTTCCTTTCCCTGCTGAACCAGCACCTTTGTGGTGCGGCACATTTGTTTTTTGCTATGGCGCAAGTATAGCCCCATTTGGCGCGGTTGTCAAGCGTATTTGTACATTTCAGCATTTTCCTATAAGTTTAGCAGGTTTGTAGAGTGTAAAATCTGCAATATGTCAGAAAATCGCCGCGGCCCGCCCCGCCTGGCAGCGCCAAAGGCTTGCCGCACGGGCAAAAATCTGCTATGATAAAGGCATCAGACATCAGGAGGCATTAACACCGTGAAGTTTTCAACCAAGGACCGCTATGCACTGCTTTTGATGGTGGAACTGGCCAGCGCCACCCCCGGGGAGTATCTGCCCCTTAAAGCAGTCAGCGATAATCAGGGCATCAGCGTAAAATATCTGGAGCAGATCGTTGCCCCGTTAAGCAAAGCCGGCCTTGTAGAAAGTGGCCGCGGCAGCCAGGGCGGCTACCGGCTCAGCCGCCCTGCCGCCCAGATCACTGCGGGCGATATCCTGCGCGCGGTGGAGGGCGAGATTGTCCCCGTTCCCTGCCTTGCCACTTCCGCAGAAAGCTGCCCCCACCGCGCCCAGTGCGAGACCCTGGGCTTTTGGGAAGGGCTGAACCAGGTCATTAACCAGTATATTGACAGCGCCACGCTGGAAAAGCTCAGCAGCGAATATCTTTCCCATTAAGGCACATGATAAAGAGAAAGCGCATGTACCTGCTATCATTACAGGTACGTGCGCTCTTGTTATTTCCTGTTCTTTTGGGCAACACCGCACAATTCCGCTCACCTTTGCAGCATCCAGTATTATCTGCGCTTTTGGCTTAGCAGCTGCCGCACCTCGCTCGCCGTATCGGCACTTAGAATTATGCGGTATTGCCTTTGTTTTTCCGGCATTATGCTTCGGGGGTACTATCGCTGTTTTCGGATGCCCAGTCGGGGGTATCTCCCGATCCGCTGGTGCCGGAATCTGCGGGCGCATCAGGGGCCGGAGCTTCCGTTGCGGTGGGTTCCTGGGTCGGTTCCTGCGTTGCAGCATTGGGGTCCTGTGCGCCGCAGCGGGTGCAGTAGCCGTTCTGGAAGTCATGCCCCAGGGCATTCACATACTCGCTCTTATAATCCTTGCTGGAATCCTCATTGCAATGGTAGTAGGTGTAGCCCTGCTCCGTGCAGGTGGGGGCGATGATCTCACTCCAATAGGTGTATTCCGGGTCCGGGGTCGCGGTGGCATAGCTGCTGCTGGTGCCGTCTGCCCAGTCGGGTCCATTGGAAGAACTGCTGTCGCTGGCATCTTCATCGGGAGCTTCAGTGGTTTCGGGCGCTATGGCAGCGGTGGTGCTGGACACAATGTTGCTCGCAACCGAAACATCCTTATCCCCCGTATGGGTAGGCACGGTGGTCAGGGCCGGGCGGGTATCCTCGGTAATGTAACTGTGGGTGCGGATGTAAGTAAACAGCGCATCCATGGCCTGCTCAGTCAGGTGGATACCATCACTGCTCAGCACATAGCCGCTTTTGGCATAGCCAGTGGAGCTGTCCTTCAGCACCTCGGCGCTGTTCAGGAACTTCCAGCCGTTATCCTGGCACATCTGCACCAGGGCTTTGTTGTATTCATCTACCTGGGTCTGGGTCAGGTTCTGGTTGGAATGCTGCTGGCCCAGCGGCGGAATAGCGTTCACAATGATATCCACACTGGGGTAAGCATCCTGCACAGCCTTGATGCCCTTGGCGTAATCGCTGGCAAAGCTGGAAGCGCTGTAGCTGGAGCTTAAATCGTTGGTGCCAAAGGTCAGGATCACGCGGCGGGGCTGCATCAGGGCAACCGCTTCCGGCATCGTCTTGTAGCCGCTGTAGCCCTGGAACTGCACGCAGGCATACGTTGCCAGGGATTTGCCGGACATGCCCACCGAGCCAATGGCATTATCATAACTGCAGTAATTGAAAATGCGGTACATGCGGGCGGTGTTGGAATCGCCAACGAAGAGTGTTTCGTCCACATAGCTCTGGCCCGCATCGGCGCTTTCTTCCAGAATGGTGGAGCTGTACTTGTTGGTATCGATCGTATTCTGGTTTTTATCATAGCTGCTGTCCGCCACAAGGGGTTCCTGGGTAGCGGCGGAATCCGCTGTGTTATCATTCTGCCGTGTGGTGCTGCCCAAGCCGCGCACAATAAAGAACGCTGCCCCCACGGTGATGAGCACCGCTGCAAAGCACAGCACCAACACCAGATACATTTTTTCTTTTACATCCATCCCGGCACGGGTCGTTTGTTTCACCTTTGCAGCATCCAGTATTATCTGCGCTTTTGGCTTAGCATCTGCCGCACCTCGCTCGCCGTATCGGCACTTAGAATTATGCGGTATTGCCCTTGTATTTTCTGACCTCAATACATAAGTTCTATTTTACACCATTTTGCGCTTCAGCACCAGTGGTTTCCGTTTTTTTCATATTTTGCACAAAAATGGCACCTGCCATTTGCGGCAGGTGCCATTCAGGTAATATATTTTATCGCTTATTTTCCATGGCTGCGCTTATTCTGGTTTATCGGCTGCGGGCAGCAGGTTTGCTTTGCGCAGAGCGGGCACCAGCGCCAGGAACAGCACCACAGCGCACACGGTGGACAGCAGAGAGTTGACCAGGGTAACGCCGCTGGTGATCTTGGCCACGGTGGAAGCCAGGTCAGCCTCTTGACCAAAGATATAGCGGTTACGGAAGTAGCCCAGGAACGGGTCGGTGAACACATTGACCAGCAGGCCACTGAATGCAGAGCCGATAACGGCAACGTAATACTTAACGCCGTCCGCTGCGCTGAGATCCTGCAGCTTGAACACCTTGTGAGCAAACACGCCGCAGACAATGCCGATGATGAATTTAAGGATAAAGGTGGTGATGGCATAGCCCGGATCACCGGCCATGATATCGGCCAAAGCAAGGCCGATGGCACCAGCCAGGCCGCCGGAAACGCCGTCCAGCATCAGGGCGGTCAGTGCGGTAAAGGTGTTGCCCAGGTGGAAAGAAGAACCGGTGCCCAGCACGTTGGGAATGCGGAAAAACTCATACGCAACAAAGCTGAGCGCAGCCATAATACCGATGGTTGCAATCTTTTTGGTGGTGAATTTGGTTTTGCTGAGTGCAGCGATCAGGATACCGAGCGCCACAACAACGAACAGCAGGAGCCACATAACAGCAGTAGACATGGATGATACTTCCCCTCATTTTGCTATTTTCCCCGTTCCTTTGTAGTCTATTTACTTGACAAAGGAAGCCGCTTGGGATATGCTCTATTATAATCTTATCTGGCATGATATAAATGGCCAGTAAATTTATTTTTTATGGTGCCAGATTATAAAACGTAAGGGGAAGCGCCATGATTGAACTGCATCCTGAAAAAAAAATACCGCTGTATGAGCAGCTCTATAACGCACTTGCGCAGGATATCCGCTCCGGCACCTTGCAGCCGGGCAAGGCTTTGCCGGGGCGGCGCACCATGGCGGCCCAGCTTGGCATCAGCACCAACACGGTGGATACTGCCTACCAGATGCTTGCGGCGGAAGGGCTGGCCGTCACCCGGCCCCGCAGCGGCTTTTTTGTTCAGGAAACCGGCGGCATGCTGCACACCCGCCCGCAGCACAGCGTGGTTCCCGCCCCAAAAGCCACGCCAAAAAATACAGTCAGTAATCAAGACGATATTCTATACGATTTGTCAACCGGCAGTATAGATACTTCCCTCTTTCCTGCCCGCAGCTGGGGGCGCATCCAAAAGGAACTGATGTACCAGCGGCCGGAGCTGCTGCAGCGGGGTGATATGCAGGGGGATGAAAACCTGCGCGCCCAGATTGCCGCCTACCTTGGCGAATACCGCGGCGTGGACTGCACAGCGGATCAGGTCGTGGTCGGGGCCGGGGTGGAGTACCTGCTGGGCTGCCTGGCACACCTGTTTGCGGGCAGCACCGCCGCGGTGGAAAACCCCGGCTACAGCCGCACCCGCGCCGTACTGGAAAACAACGGCATCCCCTGCGTACCGGTGGAAATTGACGAAAGCGGTCTGCCGATCCGCGCGCTAGAGCAAAGCGGAGCCAACCTGTGCTATGTTACCCCCAGCCACCACTTTCCCACCGGCGTTACCATGCCGGCCCCCCGGCGCGCGCAGCTGTTAGCCTGGGCCGCCGCCAAACCGGGGCGCTTTATCCTAGAAGATGACTATGACTCAGAGTTCCGCTTTGCCACCCGCCCACTGCCCAGCTTACAGGGCATGTCCGGCGCCAACGGGCCGGTGGTGTACCTGACCACCTTTTCCAAAAGCCTTGCCCCCGGCATGCGCATTGCCTGCATGGTGCTGCCGCAGGGGCTGCTGGAACGCTACCAGAGCGATTTTTCCATGTACGCCAACACCGTCAGCCGATATGAGCAGCAAACACTGTGTGAGTTCATGGCCAATGGTTATTTTGCCCGCCATATTGCCCGGATGCGCCTGACCTACAAGCGCCGGATGGAAGCCTTTGCCGCCGCCCTGCACGCCGGGCTTGACCCGGATTTGACGCTGGCGGGGGCACACTCCGGTCTGCATTTTTTGCTCACATTACCGGGCGCGGGCGGCGAACAGGCCATGGTGCAGGCCGCGGCCAAACAAGGGGTGCGGCTGAAAGGCTTGAGCGAATATTATATGCAGGATGCCGCTCATTGCCGCCCCGATACTGTGGTGGCGGGCTATTCCGGCCTGCAGGCGGAGGACATTCCCGCCGCGGCGGCCGCGTTGGGCCGGGCGTGGCGGCAAATGTCACACTCCATCATTTAATAGGCACGATACAATGTAGGCCCGTCCGGGGACGCCGACCCCTACAAATCATTTATTCGCACATCATAAATTTTGCACGGGCAATACAGCCAAGCTACGGCGGGGTCAGGTGACCCCGCCCTACCGGGCAATTTGCGGCGTTATTCCCCTGCCCCCATCCTCAGCACCTCCTGCACCGTCTGCTGCCCGTTTTCCGTCAGGGCAAGCTCCCCTTCGGGGCGGCTGGTGAAGCTGGGCAGGGCGGTTTCCACTACCAGCGCGGGGACGGTGCTGAAATAGTTGAATACACTTTCCAGCGTGTTCCAGTCCTGCGCCTGCAAATCCGTTAAAATGCGGGCACTGGCCTGCCGTGCCTGGCCTGGCAGGGCGGCAAGCTGCTGGGGGTTTTGGCGGAATAAGGCCGCGGTGTAAGCTGCCAACAGCCGGGCTGCTCCGGCATCAGTCTGCTCTGCCCCCAAATCACGCAGAGCGGTTTCGGCAGTGGCAGCCTCGATTTCTGCCACAAAGTTCTGGTGGGGGTCTGTATCCTCCTGCAACGCGGCCATGTCCAGCCGCACGGTGGTGCCCTGCTCCCAAAAGCTGGCATAGCAGCTGGGCGTGGCCGCAAGGTAGTGTTGCGGGGCGGTACCAAGGGTATCCCCCAGCAGCTGAGCTGCCCGTGCCGGGCCAGCCGCCAGATAAGCTGCGGCCAGCGTTGTGGTGCCGCTGGGGGCGGCAAGCTGCATGTTGCCGGGCAAGCCGCACAGAGTCAGCGTGGCGGCAGGGGCATCCATGCGCAGCAGGATAAATTCGGGTTCCTCTTTCTGCACCGCCAACAACAGGCTGCCCATATAGCGGGACGCCGGGTCTACCTGCACTGCCGTGCCCGCCGCATTGGCGCGGCGCACGCGCTCCTGCATCTGGCGCTGCATGGCAAAATACTCCACCAGCCCAACCATGGGCAGCAACAGCAGCAGGGTAAGCGCCAACGCGCTGAAAAATAACCGTACCCGCATAAAACATACTCCTTTGCCGCATACTGTAATTACAGTTTAGGCCGCCGGAACGCAGCTTAAACCCAACGCAAAACAAAGGAGTGTTTGCCCATGCTTCATCGCCCTTACGGCCCACGCGGCGCGGAAAGTGAAGACCCCGAATTTTGGACCGACCTGACGCGGAACAGCGACTTTTTGCCGGAGCCCGGCATTGTCAACCCGGTGCTTCGCAGCGCCCAGGAACCTTATACCCCTGCCGATGCCCACCAGGACCGGCAGACCATTGACGACGAAAACCTTGCCAGCCACAACGACCCGCTTGGCAGCTGGACCGGCGTTCCCGACCAAGCGGACGAAATGCCGACCCAGGACCAGGACGACCTGTAACCACGCATAAAATAACAGGCACAGCCTTTTGCCGCATTGCGGCGCGTAAGGTTGTGCCTGTTGTTTTTAGGCAATACCGCATAATTCTAAGTGCCGATACGGCGAGCGAGGTGCGGCAGATGCTAAGCCAAAAGCGCAGATAATACTGGATGTCTTATC
>QWCH01002899.1_pt1 | contig 20289 bp, 15 predicted proteins | sample 1972671 | NCBI WGS metagenome assembly QWCH01 (sample SAMN09866713, study PRJNA288562) | Human gut metagenome isolate term3_stool, whole genome shotgun sequencing... | isolation source: gut | host: Homo sapiens | place: USA: California | reverse complement strand
AACTAACAGATGAGTACACTCACAGGACTAACAAAAATAACCCGAGTACCATCTCAGTAACACCTTCCCAACTGTGTACTTTTTTCAGGAAGAGGACAGAGAGCTCCTCCAACAGTATTATAACCAGCAAAGTGAACCATCTGGAGACCTCCGAATGCGTCTAGGAAGAAATTCAGATTACTGCTGGTGGGGAAGTAGTATCTCACCTGTGGGCCTAGGCCGAGTCCTCCAAGCTGTCCAGTACCCTCATAGTAGAGCGTAGCTCCTAAGGATAGATTGTCCTTGACAAACCACCCAATCGAGGGGTTGATCAGTACATTAAAGAGGCCTAAGTCCCCATCAGAGGCAACAGCCGATAGGCTGAGCGTTCCAGTGAACTCACGAAGTCCAGCCGTCTTCTGAGCCTGCAGGCTGCAGACGCTAAATAAGCTGACGATCAGTGCGATAAGCAGTGTCTTTTGTTTCATATGACTTATGTTGTTTAACGGTTAAAGGGTTCTTCACTTTGTATTCCTTACAGTTTAAGTAGGCCGTGTTGCAAATAGGACTTATTTTTTGATTCCTCCGAAGTTTCATTTGATTCCTCCGAAGAATTTTTTATTTCCTAGGTAGGAATTGGGCAAATTCCTAGGTAGCTATTGGGCAAATTCCTAGGTAGGAATTCCATTCTTCGGGTGAAAGGCCTAATCAAAGAGGTTCCGTAGCCACTCTGTAGTGATGCTCAAACAGCACACTCCTAGTTGTCGTCATGTGCAGATTCTAGACGGCTGGTTATAAGACGTAACCCCTGGTGCAACTTTCCAGCACCCTCTAGCTGTCTCCTAGTTTCACCTAGATGGCACTGACGCTGCGCCTGGGCGAGGCGATTTTTTGCAACAGAGTTGCACCCAGTTAGCTCTACCTTTGCCTTCGTAACAGTAAATCTCTAGCTTATGAATAAGAAACTAATTCGCATCATACTCACAGCCCTGTTACTCATCGGGGCTTACATCGTAGAGCGCACCTCGGCGCTCCCGATGTGGCAGCTCCTCTTGGTCTACCTCGTGCCATACCTTATTATAGGGTATGACGTGCTCGGCGAGGCGGTCGAGGGGGTGGCGCATGGCGAGCTCTTTGACGAGCACTTCCTCATGAGCATCGCCACCATCGGCGCGCTCTGCATAGGCTTCCTGCCGGGAGCCGAGGCGCAGTTCCCCGAGGCGGTCTTCGTCATGCTCTTCTTCCAGGTGGGCGAGCTCTTTGAGGGATACGCCGAGGGCAAGAGCCGTCGTGCCGTCTCCCACCTCCTTGAGATACGCCCCGACACGGCAAACGTGCTGCGTGACGGCGTCGAGCAGACGGTCGCACCAGAGGAGGTGGCCGTGGGCGAGACGATCATCATCAAGCCTGGCGAAAGGGTGCCACTCGATGGCTTCATCGTCGAGGGTTCCTCAGCGCTCAATACGGTCGCACTAACGGGCGAAAGCGTACCCCGTAGCGTCACCGTCGAGGACGAAGTAATGTCTGGCTGTGTCAACCTCTCGGGACTACTCACCGTCCGTGTTGCCAAGACAGCGGGCGACTCCACCGCCTCGAAGATTATCGAGATGGTCGAGCATGCCACCGATCATAAGTCACGGAGCGAGACCTTCATACGTCGTTTCGCCCGTGTCTACACTCCCGTCGTAGTGATCGTAGCGCTCCTGCTCGCCTTCATCCCGCCACTCCTGATGGGCAGCTTCGCCGACCACTTCGCCACCTGGCTGTACCGCGCGCTGACCTTCCTAGTCATCTCCTGCCCCTGCGCTCTGGTCATCTCCATCCCGCTCTCCTTCTTTGCGGGCATCGGAGGCGCTTCACGGGCTGGCATCTTGGTCAAAGGGGCTAACTACATGGACGCTTTGGCGAAGGCGCGTGCCGTCCTTTTTGACAAAACAGGCACCCTGACGAAAGGCACTTTCACCGCTAATGCAGTACACCCGACAGCCTGCGAAGCGAACCATCTACTACATATGGTGGCTCACGTGGAGCGTCACTCCACACACCCGATTGCTGCCTCACTGCGCAACGCATATCCCAACGAACAGGACGACTGCACCATCGAGGAGGTCGAGGAGCTGGCTGGGCGTGGGGTCAAGGCACGTGTCAACGGCTCCGTAGTTCACGTGGGCAACGTAGCGCTCATGGAGTCTATCGGGGCTCAGTGGCAGCCCTGCGACCATGCGGGCACCATCGTACACGCCGCCATCGACGGCACCTATGCGGGACATATCGTCGTATCCGACACGCTCAAGGAGGAGTCTAGCCAAGCCATCGAGGCGCTGAGCCACCTAGGCATCCGCCAACTGGTTATGCTCACGGGCGACCACGAGGAGGTGGCTCAGCAGGTCGCCAAGGAGGTGGGTATCACCGAGTACTATGCGGATCTGCTCCCAGCGGACAAGTTGTCTCGCCTTGAGGCGATCCTCCAGCAGCCGGCTCACGGCACCGTCCTCTTCGTAGGCGACGGCATCAACGATGCACCTGTCCTAGCGCGTGCCGATGTAGGTATCGCCATGGGCGGACTCGGCTCTGATGCGGCCATAGAGGCAGCCGACGTGGTCATCATGGACGACAACCCGCTCAAGATCGCCACCGCCATACGGATCGCACGCCACACAGTCGGCATCGCACTTCAGAACGCGTGGTTTGCCATCGGTATCAAGGTGCTGGTGCTGCTCCTAGCACTGCTCGGCGTAGCCTCCATGTGGATGGCCGTCTTCGCCGACGTAGGCGTCACCGTCCTCGCCGTGCTCAACGCGATGCGCGCCCTGCGCCCCGTCAAAGTTAGCAGATCGAGCAATTAAAGCCGACTCTCGGCCCCTATAAAACCCAATATCCACGGAGATATGCTCAATATCTTCGTGGATATTTTTTGATTCTTCGGAAGAGCGAAATAAAACTTCGGAAGAATGAAATGAAACTTCGGAAGAATGAAATCATAAGTCCGAAGAATTTGCCGATTCCTCCACCTTCCGATTTCTTTCAAGGAGGCGTAGATGAAACTCGTCAGCCCTATGGCGCATAGCTTACGACTTTTGTCTACCTTTGTAAGCGATGAGATCACTTCACTACATCATCTTACTGCTCTGCGTCCTGCTACAGGGATGCGCGCTGGCTCTGCACGGGCAGACGACAGGTCAGGCGACCGACACAACGGCTGTTGCGATGCCCCACCGTGTGGCGCTCACGGGTTACGTCTTAGATCGTGACCGTGAGCCGATTGAGTTTGCCTCGGTACGTGTCGAGGGGACGAGCATCGGCACCTGGAGCGACCTGACGGGCGCTTACCGCTTAGAGCTAACCCCGACGACCGATAGCGTGGTGGTCAGCTACAGCTCCATCGGCTATCAGACGGTGCGCCAAGTGTACCCGCAGGGGATCTCACGAGACATGCACTTTAACCCGATGCTGGGCGAGAATGCGATCAACCTCGGCACGGTGACCGTACGAGGCGAGGCGCGTCCGCCGAGTATGGAGCGGATCACGACTCAGACGCTCGCCATGGAGGCTTCGCCGACACGTAGCATCGAGTCGATGGTGGCTACCTATGCGGGGGTCACACAGCACAACGAGCTGAGCACGCAGTACAATGTACGTGGGGGGAGCTTCGATGAGAACCTCGTCTACGTCAACGGTATCGAGGTTTACCGCCCGCTATTGGTACGCTCAGCTGAGCAAGAGGGCTTGAGCTTTGTCAATACCGATCTGGTGGAGCGGGTTTACTTTTCGGCTGGAGCCTTTGATGCGCACTATGGCGACCGACTCTCCTCGGTCTTAGACATACAATATAAACGTTCCACGAAGCTGGAGGGCGCTGTCACCCTTGGGTTAATGAATAATAGTCTCTACGTGGGTGGCAAGCATGGGCGCTTTACCCATGTCACGGGCATCCGAACGCGCACCACGCAGCTGCTGCTCTCGAAGATGGAGACTCGTGGGGAGTACAACCCCTTCTATGCGGATGCGCAGACTTATCTGACCTACACCTTCAATGATCGCTGGCGCATCGAGGGCATCGGCTACTACTCCTGGACGCAGTACCGCTTTCGTCCACAGCAGCGCGAGACGACCGTCGGCTCTTTGCAAAATGCGAAGCACTTTACCGTCTACTTTGATGGGCAGGAGCGAGATCGCTTCTCCACACTCTTTGGTGCATTGACGCTACACTGGCGCCCCAGCAGTCAAGGGGCGCACAGGCTGGACCTGAGCCTCTACAACAGCAACGAGCGGGAGAGCTACGATATAACGGGCGCTTACTATCTGCAGAAGGAGGCTGACCCGACGACTGGATCGGACAAGCAGGAGCTCCTCGCCACGGGTGTCAATCATGAGCATGCCCGCAACCTGCTCCGCTACTCGGTCGCCGCACTCGCTTACAGTGGCAACCAGCGCCTCAGCGAGACGCATCGTCTCATGTGGGGTGCGGAGCTACGAGGCGAGCAGATAGCGGACTACATATCTGAGTGGGTCAAGCTTGACTCGGCGGGCTACAACCTGCCGCGCGATCCAGAGCTAATCAAGATGCAGAGCAACCTTTACTCCAATGTCTCGCTGCGCTCGGCACGCGCCTCGCTCTATCTGCAGGATGAGATGCAGTGGCAGACACCTTCGGGGCGTTATCATCTGACGGCCGGCGTGCGGGGAAGCTTCTGGTCGTTCAATAAGAAGGCGGACTTCTCGCCTCGCTTGGTTGCTTCGTGGCGACCGAAAGAACTGTCCGACCTCTTGGTCAGAGCAGCTGGAGGACTATACTACCAGAGCCCCTTCTACAAGGAGATACGCATCATCGAGGCTGACGCCATGGGCAATCAGTCGGTACTGCTCAACGATCAGGTGCGTTCGCAAGGATCGGCACAAGCCTTGGTCGGTGTGGACTACAACTTCCTCGTGGCGGATCGCAAGTTTCGCCTTACCGCCGAGGGCTACTACAAGCATCTCTTTCGGATCAATCCCTACTATGTGGACAATGTCAAGCAGCGCTACCTAGGTCAAAACCTCGGCACGGGCTACATCGTGGGGCTAGATGTCAAGCTCTTTGGGGAGTTTGTCCCAGACGTAGACTCGTGGTTCACAGCCTCGCTGATGCGTGGCCGGCAGACCATCGAGGGGTATGGCGAGATGCCACTACCACACGTGCCGGACTACAATTTGTCGCTCTTCTTCCAGGACTACTTCCCCGGCTACAAGCGGATCACGCTCAGCTTGCGAGGTGTGCTGACGGGAGGACTCCCTCAGCTCAACGCCGCCGAGGGATTCGGTCGCCCACTCTTCCGTGGCAAGCCTTACAAACGAGTCGACATCGGTATGCAGTACACGCTGTGGGATCGCGAGACTGCACAGCCTGGTGCGTGGCGCTGGCTACAAGCGCTCAGCAAGGTCTCGGTCGGGGTGAATGTCTTCAACCTCTTTGACATGACGAATATCGGCTCTTACTACTGGCTCTCGGACGCTTACCGCAATCAATACGCCGTGCCCAACTACCTGACGGGACGCCAGTACGACGCCTCGCTCATCGTCCGCTTCTAATTCGCTGGGGAATAGCGGGACGAGTAGCGATCTCCCGAGTAACCCTTTGTAGGGGCGGACCTGCGTGTCCGCCCGTTCTCGTTGAAGCGCAGTATGACCTGCGGGCGGACACGCAGGTCCGCCCCTACGACGAGTTACTCCTATCGCTTTGACACAACAGACGCCCTCTCGCTAAACACGATCGTGCGTCCCTACAACGGGCTACTCGTTTCGCTTGGACTTGTTAGCACTTTGACATAATGTCGCAAGTGATTGCGTCGTGGCACAATGTTTGATACCTATGTGATGTAAGCGTCTGACCTACGGATGGTCCAGGTCAGCCGACAGAGACATTAACAAATCAGAAATCAACAAACAACACAATACTATGGGTAAGATAATTGGTATAGACTTAGGAACTACAAATTCATGTGTAGCAGTCCTGGAGGGTGGCGAGAGCAAGGTCATCCCCAACAGCGAGGGACGTATGACGACTCCCTCAGTAGTAGCATTCGTAGAGGGCGGTGAGCGCAAGGTGGGTGACCCCGCAAAGCGTCAGGCTATCACGAATCCGACGAACACGATCTACTCGATCAAGCGCTTCATGGGCGAGACTTATGATCAGGTAGAAAAGGAGGCTGAGCGTGTTCCCTTTAAGGTAGTCAAGGGTGACAACAACACGCCTCGTGTAGACATCGACGGACGTCTCTACACGCCTCAGGAGATCTCGGCGATGATCCTTCAGAAGATGAAGAAGACGGCCGAGGACTACCTTGGCACAGAGGTTACCGACGCGGTAATCACGGTGCCTGCTTACTTCAACGACTCACAGCGTCAGGCTACCAAGGAGGCTGGTGAGATCGCTGGGCTCAAGGTACGTCGTATCGTCAACGAGCCTACGGCAGCTTCGCTAGCTTACGGCCTTGACAAGAAGGGCTCCGATATGAAGATCGCTGTCTTCGACCTCGGTGGTGGTACGTTTGATATCTCCATCCTAGAGCTCGGCGACGGAGTCTTTGAGGTGAAGTCCACAAATGGTGATACGCACCTCGGTGGTGACGACTTTGATCATGTGATCATCGACTGGCTCGCTGAGGAGTTTATGAAGGACGAGGGTGTCGACCCACGCAAAGACAATATGGCACTCCAGCGTCTCAAGGATGCTGCTGAGCGTGCTAAGATAGAGCTCTCTAGCTCTACATCGACGGAGATCAACCTACCGTACCTGATCCCAGTGGATGGTATCGCTAAGCACCTCGTTCGTACGCTGACACGTGCTAAGTTTGAGCAGCTGGCTGACAAGCTGATCCACGCTTGTGTGGAGCCTTGTAATCAGGCGCTCAAGGATGCAGGTCTCACGGCAAGCGACATCAATGAGGTGATCCTCGTGGGTGGCTCGACACGTATCCCCGCTATCCAGGAGATCGTCAAGAAGATCTTTAACCAAGAGCCTTCTAAGGGTGTGAACCCCGATGAGGTGGTCGCCTGCGGTGCCGCTATCCAGGGTGCTGTCCTGACGGGAGAAGTAAAGGATGTCCTACTCCTTGATGTGACTCCGCTATCTCTCGGTCTAGAGACGATGGGCGGTGTGATGACTCGCCTGATCGATGCGAATACGACGATTCCAACGAAGAAGAGTCAGATCTTTACCACAGCTGTGGACAACCAGCCTTCTGTAGAGATCCACGTTCTACAGGGTGAGCGTTCGCTAGCGAAGGATAATAAGAGTATCGGTCGCTTTAACCTAGATGGTATCGCACCAGCACCTCGCCAGACGCCTCAGATCGAGGTTACCTTTGACATTGATGCGAATGGTATCCTCAACGTCACGGCTGTCGACAAGGCTACGGGCAAGCAGCAAAACATCCGCATCGAGGCTTCGAGCGGTCTGAGCGATGACGAGATCAAGCGTATGAAGCAGGAGGCTGAGGCAAATGCTAAGGCTGACGAAGAGGCTAAGGCTCGTATTGACAAGCTCAACCAGGCAGACAGTATGATCTTCTCAACGGAGAAGCAGCTCAAGGAGCTCGGCGACAAGATCCCTGCTGACAAGAAGGCCCCGATCGAGGCTGCTCTGGAGGATCTGCGCAAGGCGCACAAGGCGGAGGATATCCCCGCTATCGACAAGGCTATGGAGGAGCTGAACACGGCCTTCCATGCAGCCACCGAGCAGATGTACAATCAGGCCAATGCTCAGCAGCAGGCTGGTCCTCAGCCAGGAGCTAACGCACAGCCTAATGACAATGCCTCCACAAAGGGCAACGACTCGGGCGATGTAGCTGACGCAGACTTTGAGGAGATCAAGTAATCTCCAATCCCCTTACTAAACAAGCGGGTGGGTCAACGATGGTTGGCTCACCCGCTTGTTTTGTTAGAGGCTAGAAGTTAGAGGTTAGAGGTTAGAGGTTAGAGGCTAGAAGGAAGAGGTTAGAGATTAGAGGAAAGAGTAGACTAAGTGTCTGATCCAGTTATTGAACTATCCGGAATTTCCGAATAGTTCCCTCTACGCCCCCTCTCTAATCTCTAACTTCTAATCTCTAATCTCTAATCTCTAACCTCTAATCTCTAATCTCTAACTTCTAATCTCTAACCTCTAATTTCGTACCTTTGGGGTGATGGATCTTCACAGCAAAAAGCTTCTACGCGATGACGAGGCACGATAACTTAGCAGAGTACTTCAAGCAAAAGGGAGTACGGACCACAGCAAACCGCATCTTGGTGCTGCGCGCCTTGATGGCGGCGACGCAACCGATGAATCTCAACGAACTGGAGACGACGCTCTACCCGATGGACAAGTCGAGCATCTCACGGGTGCTGACGCTCTTTCTGGCGCACGACATCGTCCACGCCTTTGAGGACGGGCGAGGCGTGTGCAACTATGAGCTCTGCGCCAGCGATGGCGTCTGTCTCGGCGAGGATGAGCACATACACTTTTACTGCGAGCGGTGCCAGCACTCCTACTGTATGGAAATGCTCGAGGTGCCTCCGCTACGCCTGCCCAAGGGGTACAGCGCCCACGCCATATCCTTTGTCATCAAGGGTATCTGCCCTCACTGTCAGAACAAGCGCTCATAAGGCAACCTCTAATCTCTAACTTCTAATCCCTAACCTCTAAATTCGTACCTTTGTAGCCCAGCGTCTAGGCTCATCGGCTGTTCGTCATACTGGCTCCGAACTGGGGCGTGACGCAAGGGGAACAGACACACACATTACAGAGTCAGGTGAGCTACTGCTGAAGACGCTTCAACCAACTCTCAGAGAAGAACGACTATGGAAAACGATTTTCACGGTAATAGTCTGAAAGCTGTCGGAACCTTTCTCTCAGCCTACGCGACACATATGATGGGATGTGGCGTGCACACCTCTCGTGTCGTACGCTGTACGCAGCGTATAGGCGAGCGCTACGGCTATACCGTCGTGACGATGATGGTGCAGAAAGGCGTACTGATCAAGCTGTACGATCCTCAGAGTAATACACACTTTGCCATCGAGGGCGCGATCCCCCCGCTACCCATCAGCTTCGAGCACAATGCCCGCTTGAGCGCCTTGAGCTGGGAGGTGGTCGATGAGCAGCTATCCCTAGAGGAGGTGCATGAGCGGTATGAGCAGATACTATCTGCGCCGCGTACCCATCCGCTATTCGTATTGATCTTGGTGGGGCTAGCAAATGCTTCGTTTTGCCGACTCTTCGGAGGTGATCTACCAGCTATGGGGATCGTCTTTTGGGCTACCGTCGTGGGCTTCATCTGCAAGCAGAAGTTGATCCAGGAGCATGTCAACCACTATATAGCCTTTATGGTGTCAGCCTTTGTAGCATCACTCTGCACAAGCATCTCGCTGATCTTCAACACAGACAGTGAGATCGCTCTGACGACGAGTGTGCTCTATCTAGTGCCTGGCGTACCGCTCATCAATGGTGTGATAGACATCGTGGAGGGGTACATACAGACAGGCTTCTCCAGGCTTGTGGAGGCTTTCCTGCTGATAGGCTGTATCGGGTGGGGCTTTTCGATCACGCTCTTTATCTTTAGGAGTAGCTTGCTATGATGCTGATTGTAGATATCCTACTAGATGGGCTCTTTGCGGCGATGGCTGCGATGGGCTTTGGCGCTATCTCCGACCCTCCGCTGAGGGCTTATCGCAGTATCGCTATACTAGCAGCCGTGGGGCATGCGCTACGCTTCGTCCTGATGACGGTGTGTGGCATCAATATCGCCATTGGATCGCTCTGCGCTTCGCTGACGATTGGCTTTGGGGCGCTCTGGCTGGGGAAGCGCATACAGACGCCTATCACGGTCCTCTCGATACCAGCGCTCCTGCCGATGATCCCAGGGAAATATGCGTACAATATGTTCTTCGCGCAGATCATGTTTCTCCAAAATCTAGACAGCGTGGAGGGACAGCAGAAGTATATGGAGATGTTTTTCTTCAATACTATCGTGGCCGTCACGGTCATCTTCGTCCTAGCGGCGGGGGCTACACTCCCTATCCTACTCTTCCCTAAGCGCACCTTCTCTCTAACTCGTAAGAAACAATAGGCTCTGAGCTCTACTATGAATACCTTTTGGAATACAATCGCCCAGTACAATGCGGCGACCTGGCCGATACAGATACTCCTAGTCATCGCTGCCGTTGTGGTTCTGTACCTCCTGGTCAAGCGCCCATCACGTAGCAGTACGATCATCGCTAAGTCCTATCTCATACTCCTATATGTATGGATCGCTGTAGCATACTACGCCATCTACTGTGCAGAGCGTAGCTACTCCATCCTACTCAGCATATACTGGGGCATACTGGCTCTAGCGTGGGTTAAGGATCTTGTGGAGGACGACACGCAGTTTGCTCTCAGAGACAAGTTCAAGCCCTTTGGCATCTTCGTACTCCTGCTACCGCTGATGTACCCTCTAGCATCGATCACGAGAGGACTCTCCTTCCCCTACATCACCACCCCAGTGATGCCCTGCACGGTGGCTATCTACACGATCGGACTACTGCTACTCTTCACAAGTCGGGTCAATATCTTTATCGTCTTACTCCTCCTCAACTGGGCTATGGTGGGAGTGACGAAGACTTGGTTCTTCGGGATACCCGAGGACTTCATCCTAGTACTCACGGCGATACCAGCGCTGTACATCTTCTTCCGCGAGTACTTCGCTCTAGATCTACATCAAGAGTCAAAGCCACAGGCGAAGTACATCAATGCGCTCCTGATCCTCGTCTGCATCGGAGTCTGCATAGCTCTCTGCTGGGCGCTCTTTGCGCAGATATCTCAAGACTGAGGAGCTCTCCTCTGACTAGCTTTGCAGAGTTGATATGAGAAGATCTCTAGTGCAGGGTGTCAGTTTTTTTATTACTTTTGTTCGGGGTGATGGTGGCAAGGAGTCACCAAAGCCTCCTTCAGACACTTACGAGAACTCAATAAACTATATAAAGCTATGACACAGCACAACATTGATCTCTCCCAGTATGGCATCAAAGCGCCAGCTGAGATCATCTACAATCCCTCGTACGATCAGCTCTACGAGGCTGAGCTACAGCCAGACCTGACGGGCTATGACCGCGGACAGCTCACCGAGCTGGGCGCTGTCAACGTGATGACGGGCGTCTACACGGGTCGCTCACCAAAGGACAAGTTCTTCGTCCTCGACGACACAACCCGCGACACCATTTGGTGGACCACCCCCGAGTACCCCAACGACAATAAGCCCACCAGTCAGAAGACTTGGCAGGAGCTTAAGCGGATTGCCACCGAGGAGCTCTCGGGCAAGAAGCTCTACGTCGTCGATGCCTTCTGCGGTGCTAACCCAGACACGCGCCTCAAGATTCGCTTTATCATGGAGGTCGCTTGGCAGGCTCACTTCGTCACCAATATGTTTATCCGCCCCACCAAGGAGGAGCTGGCAAACTTTGGCAAGCCCGACTTTGTCGTTATGAACGCTTCAAAGGCTAAGGTGACCAACTACAAGGAGCTCGGACTAAACTCCGAGACGGCTGTCGTCTTTAACCTAACAGAGAAGATACAGCTCATCCTCAACACTTGGTACGGTGGCGAGATGAAGAAGGGTATGTTCTCCTATATGAACTACCTCAACCCGCTCCGTGGCAATGCCTCGATGCACTGCTCGGCTAATACGAATCAGGACGAGACGGAGACCGCTATCTTCTTCGGCCTCTCGGGCACGGGCAAGACGACCCTCAGCACTGACCCCAAGCGCAAGCTGATCGGCGACGACGAGCATGGCTGGGATGACAATGGTATCTTTAACTACGAGGGCGGCTGCTACGCTAAGGTGATCAACCTGAGCAAGGAGTCAGAGCCTGACATCTACAACGCCATCCGCCGTGATGCGCTCCTGGAGAATGTGACGGTAGATACCAACGGTAAGATTGACTTCTCCGATAAGTCTGTCACGGAGAATACACGTGTCTCCTACCCTATCTACCACATCGACAACATTGTCAAGCCAGTCTCTAAGGCAGGTCATGCAAACAAGGTGATCTTCCTCTCGGCAGACGCTTTCGGTGTGCTACCTCCTGTCTCGATCCTCGATCCAGAGCAGACGCAGTACTACTTCCTCTCAGGCTTCACGGCCAAGCTGGCTGGTACCGAGCGTGGCGTCACGGAGCCAACACCGACCTTCTCGGCATGCTTTGGCGCAGCCTTCCTCTCGCTCCACCCGACCAAGTACGGTCAGGAGCTGGTCAAGCGTATGAAGGCTGTCGGGGCTAAGGCTTACCTAGTCAATACGGGCTGGAACGGCACTGGCAAGCGTATCTCGATCAAGGATACCCGTGGCATCATCGACGCAATCCTCGATGGCTCAATCGACAAGGCTCCGACGAAGAAGCTACCCCACTTCAACTTCGCCATCCCGACGGAGCTACCGGGCGTAGACCCCGCTATCCTCGATCCACGAGACACTTACGCTGATCCCGCTGAGTGGGAGACGAAGGCTCAGGATCTAGCTAAGCGCTTTGTCAAGAACTTCGAGAAGTTTGCCACCAACGAGCATGGCAAGAAGCTCGTCGAGGCAGGTCCTAAGCTCTAGTAGAGCTAACTCATAACTAATCAGCAGAGGTCCCACTCTCCCGTGAGTGAGACCTCTGCTTTTTTCTTTTTTGTGGCGAATACTTCTTGCATCATCTCTCTAGTTTTTGTTAACTTTGGGGCATACAAGCAAACACTACTATGAAGCACTACAGAATGATCCTAGCTACTCTTTTTGTAGCTTTAATCGCCTTCACTGGTCTTACAGCTCAGCAAGATAAGAGCCAAAGTCAGCCAAAGACCACAGAACATTTGAAGTTTATGGGGATTCCCATTGATGGATCGCCTAAATCCTTTGCGAACAAACTGAAAAGTCGGGGTTTTACCCTTAAGGATCCACTCTCTCCTGATGTTATATGGATGACGGGGACATTCGCTGGAATATCTAACTCTGATGTATTCATATACAAGTATCCAGCTACAGCCAATGTGTATAAAGTACGAGTTGTCTTTCCAGGGCAAGACAGTTGGTCTCAAATTGAGATGAGGTATAACAAATTTAAAGATTGGCTCTCTCAGAAATACTTGCTACTCGAAAGCACTGAGGAGTTCCAAGGTTATCCCCCAAGTAGCGATAGCGATAAGATGAGAAAACTCGTTTTAGACAATTGCACCTATTTGTGCAACTATGGAGCTGGTTCTTCAAAAGGGGAGTTTATAGGGTCAATTTATTTAGCTATTAGAAGCAATTCTAGTGCCTATAACGAGGGATATGTCGCTATTGAGTATCAGGACTATCTAAATGGAATAAAAGCTGATCAAAGTTTTCTAGACGACTTATAGCAAGCAGTAGACAACCATGCTTCGCTTTTCCGTACTAGAGATGTAATTCTATCCTAGTCGCGGGGCGCACTCTTGTGACTTTGAAGTTAAGTGTGTATATTTGCGAAATGAAGGGGTGCAGGTGCGATACGGATGTTTTCGCATGCGACCCATTCTAGGCAGAAGACTATTCATTCACTACACATTTGAATTATGATAATAGGCGTACCTAAAGAAATCATGCACGATGAGGCTCGCGTAGCAGCGAGCCCCGAGGCAGTGAAGCAGTATGTCGCTGATGGACACACTGTACTATTTGAGCGTGGAGCTGGCGAAGGCGCAGCATATCACGACGAGGACTATCAGGCAGCTGGCGCTGAGCTGATACAAGGTCCCGAGGAGATCTACCGCCGTGCGGAGATCATCATCAAGGTCAAGGAGCCTCTCTTCAACGAGCAGCTTGGCAAGCATGAGATCGACATGATGCACAAGGGGCAGTACCTCATCACCTTCATCCACCCCGCCTCTCCTGTGAACCATGACATGGTACGCAAGATGGCTGCACAGGGTGTCATCGGTCTCACCCTCGACGGTGTGCCTCGTATCTCTCGTGCGCAGAACCTCGACGCCCTCACCTCTATGAGTACTTGCGCTGGCTACAAGGGTATCCTGATGGCTGCGAACGATCTCTCTTTCTTCATGCCACAGATGTTTACCGCCGTTGGTAAGATTGACCCCGCCAAGGTGCTCGTCATCGGTGTCGGCGTAGCTGGTCTACAGGCACTCGCTACGGCTCGTCGTCTAGGCTGTATCACTTACGCAGCTGATATCCGTCCCGCAGCTTCTGAGCAGGCAACCAGTCTAGGTGCTAAGCCTATCGATCTAGGCATCCCCGCTGACAAAGCTGTCGCTCCCGGTGGCTATGCGCTACACCTAAGCCCCGAGCTACTAGAGCATGAGCGCAAGGTGCTAGCTGATCACGTCAAGGACATGGACGTCATCTTCTGTAGCGCACTCGTACCAGGTAAGATCGCTCCCGTAGTCATCACCGAGGAGATGGTCAAGTCGATGAAGCCCGGCTCTGTCATCGTAGATATCGCTATTGATCAGGGTGGTAACTGCGCTATCACGACTCCAGGCGAGCGTGACGTCAAGCACCACGTGGTCATCGAGGGTATCAAGAATATCCCTGGCATGCTTCCACAGAGCGCTACCTGGATGTTCTCGCAAAACATGTACAACCTCGTCAAGTACCTCGTCAAGGATGGCAAGATGCACCTCGATATGAGCGACCAGATCACCTCTTCTATCGTCGTCACGACGGAGGCTGGTGAGATCATCCACGAGGGTACCCTCGAGGCTATGGGACTCAAAAAGTAGCCTAGATTGAAGGAACTTGACTTCCCGCCCAGTCTCTAGAGGTTAGACGTCAGAGGATATGATCCTAATGGGTCATACTCTGACTTCTAACCTCTACTTTCTAAATCTCTAACCTCTAATTTCTAACCTCTAATTTCTAAATCTCTAACCTCTAATCTCTCAATGAACCCACTGATCCTCGTCGCCATCTTCCTTGTGGCGACCTTCGTCGGCTACAAGCTCATCAGCAATGTGCCTAGCTTGTTGCACACCCCCCTCATGTCGGGGATGAACGCCCTGAGCGGCGTTACCATCACGGGAGCGCTCGCAGCCACTGCCACAGCTATCATAGCTCCAGACGGTAGTCTCTTCCAGCAAATCTTTGGAGTCGTAGCCGTCATCCTCGCCACCATCAATGTCGTCGGGGGCTTTGGCGTGACCAACCGCATGCTCCGTATGTTTACCAAAAACAAGAAAGGAGGCAAGGCATGAATACACTCATAGAGATCTCTAATCCCGTCTACTACGTCATCTGCGGGATCCTCAGCATACTCGTGCTCGCTGGCATCGCCATGATGAGCAAGGTCAAGAGCGCTGCTCGTGGTAACGCACTCAGTGCTACCGCCATGGGGCTAGGCGTCATCGTCACGCTACTCAAGCTACAGGTCGTCACCTTCCCCTGGCTCATCGCAGGCATCCTCATCGGTGGTATCATCGGCGTCCTACTCTACACACGAGTCAAGATGATTCAGATGCCGCAGATGGTGGCTCTGCTCAACGGTATCGGCGGTGGTGCCTCGGCGCTCGTCGGTGCTTTGACACTCTTTCAGCTACCTGAGAGCAACGTCCACTTCACGCTGGTCACCGCTTTCCTCGCAATCATCATCGGTATGCTCACCCTCGTCGGGAGCCTCGTCGCAGCGGGCAAGCTACATAGAGTACTGCCTCAGAAGTCGGTCGTCTGGCCGTTTCACAACGTAGCCACCTCGCTCACACTCATCGTCGCCGTCTTCTTCCTACTCATCGGCACGCTCAACTACCAGATGCCTACTGCCCTCCTCTATGCGATGATCGGCACGATGCTCTTCAGCGCGCTCTTCGGGCTTTACTTCTCCATACGTGTGGGTGGTGCCGACATGCCGATCACCATCAGCCTGCTCAACTCCCTGAGCGGTGTGGCTGGTGCGATCGCCGGTATGGCCATTGGCGACATCTTCCTCGTCGCTGTTGGTGGTGTCGTTGGCGCTTCGGGCCTTCTCCTCACGCAGATCATGTGCCGTGCGATGAACCGCTCGCTCATCAATATCCTCATCCCTCACGGCAAGGCAAAAGCTCCCGTCAAGCCTGCCACAGCACCCACGAAAGCCCCAGCTGCACCTCAGCCTAAACAGGAAAGCTCTCCTATCGACCAAGCTGTTGCGATGCTCCGTGGCGCTAAGCGCGTCATCATCGTACCGGGCTACGGTATGGCTCTAGCACAAGCGCAGCAGGAGGTCAAGCAGCTCGCCGACAAGCTCGCTCGAAACGGTGCCGAGGTCAAGTACGCCATTCACCCTGTCGCTGGTCGTATGCCGGGACATATGAACGTGCTCCTCGCTGAGGCTAATGTAGACTACGACAGTCTCTACGAGATGGAGGCGATCAACGATCAGTTTGCCAATACCGATGCGGTCATCGTCATCGGGGCCAACGACGTTCTCAACCCCGCTGCGCGCAATGCTGAGGGAACGCCTATCTACGGTATGCCGGTCCTCAATGTAGATCAAGCGAAGCAGGTCATCATCTGCAACTACGACCTCAAGCCTGGCTACGCGGGTGTCGAGAACCCACTCTACAGCCGCGGTGAAGGCGTAGCCCTTTGTCTAGGCGATGCTAAGGCTACGATCGATCAGATCCTCTCTGGGCTGGACAGCTCCGCAGCTACCGCACAGCCCGCTAGCAGCAGTTCCGCTAGCGATCCTATTTCACAGGCTGCCGGCATGCTCCGTGGCGCTAAGCGCGTCATCATCGTGCCGGGCTACGGTATGGCTCTAGCACAAGCACAGCAGGAGGTCAAGCAGTTGGCCGATAAGCTCGCCAAGAGCGGTGCCGAGGTCAAGTACGCTATCCACCCTGTCGCTGGTCGTATGCCGGGACATATGAACGTGCTCCTCGCTGAGGCTAATGTGGACTACGATAGCCTCTACGAGATGGAGGCGATCAACGATCAGTTTGCCGATACCGATGCGGTTATCGTCATCGGTGCCAACGACGTCCTCAACCCCGCCGCGCGCAATGCTGAGGGAACGCCTATCTACGGTATGCCGGTCCTCAACGTGGATCAGGCGAAGCAGGTCATCATCTGCAACTACGACCTCAAGCCTGGCTACGCTGGTGTCGAGAACCCACTCTACAGCCGTGGCGAAGGCGTAGCCCTTTGTCTAGGCGATGCTAAGGCAACGCTCTCCAACCTGATGGATCGTTTGGATCATGCGGAGAGTGCTCCCGCAGCCCCCGCCACCTCGTCAGCGACCAGCACAGCGACACCGCTACAGTCTGCCACCGAGGTCCTACACAACGCTAAGAGCGTCATCATCGTGCCAGGCTACGGTATGGCTCTAGCACAAGCGCAGCAGGAGGTCAAGCAACTCGCCGACAAGCTCGCTCGAGGCGGTGCCGAGGTCAAGTACGCCATCCACCCTGTGGCTGGTCGTATGCCAGGACATATGAACGTGCTCCTCGCTGAGGCTAATGTAGACTACGATAGTCTCTACGAGATGGAGGCGATCAACGATCAGTTTGCCAATACCGATGCAGTTATCGTCATCGGAGCCAACGACGTCCTCAACCCCGCTGCACGCAATGCTGAGGGAACGCCTATCTATGGTATGCCAGTCCTCAACGTAGATCAGGCGAAGCAGGTCATCATCTGCAACTACGACCTCAAGCCTGGCTACGCTGGTGTCGAGAACCCGCTCTACAGCCGTAGCGAGGGTGTAACACTACTCATCGGCGATGCCAAGAAAACGCTCAGCGACCTGATCGACACGCTCTAATCGGCGACTTTCGTCGAGCCAGCTAACTGGCTCCTAAACACTCTCCACGGAGGCAATCACACATTCCTCCGTGGAGAGTTTTCATTTCCTACCGAAGAAATCTGGCATTGTCCGTTAGCTAGTGGCACTAGTGCCCCTAGTGCCCCTAGAAACAAACCTCTAATCTCTAAAGTCTAACCTCTAACTTCTAACCTCTAATCTCTAACCTCTAAAGTCTAACCTCTAATCTCTAACCTCTAATTTCGTACCTTTGACACACCGCTCTATAGTTGATACTCCATGAAAGTCGTACTCATAGGCTCAGGAGGCGTAGCCACCTCCATAGCAGCTGCACTGGCGAGCCACGCCGCCACATCGCTTTGCGGCATTTACAGCCGTCAGCTGGCGCATGCCGAAGCGCTCCGTAAGCGCTTCGCACTCACCTGCCCCGTCACTGATAGTCTGCGACAGCTTCCCCTAGCCGACCTCTACATCATCGCCGTCAGCGACCAAGCCATCGCAGAGGTCGCCACGGCTCTGCCACCGCTAGACGGCTTGGTCGTCCACACCTCCGCCGTGACCCCGATCGACTGCCTCAGCGGACAGCGCGCCTACGGCGTCTGGTACCCGTTCAATAGCTTTGCCAAGGAGGTCGTCGTACCCTTCGAGGGGCAAAAGGTTCTTTACCAGCTCGCCTCTGACGAAGGTTTGACCACCCTACAGCAGTGGAACGAACTTCTTCAGGTTGAGGCGATCCCCTCCACACTGGACCAGCGGCTCTGGCTACACCTCGCAGGCGTGCTCGCCTCCAACTGTACCAACCGCCTTTACACCCTCTCGCACCGCTTGTTGACTCAAGCGGGTCTCCCCACCGATCTGCTCCATGGACTCATCCTGCGCACCGCCTCGAAGGCAACCACGATAGACCCTTACGTAGCGCAGACGGGACCCGCCCGCCGGCACGACCTAGAGACCATTGCTCGCCACCGTGCACTCCTAGAGCAATTGCCCGAATCGCAGCAAGAGGTATCGCAACTTTACAACCTATTCACCGAAGCTATCCTAGACGACTACCCACTATGAGACCCTACCGCTGGATCCTTGGCTCCCAATCGCCACGTCGCAAAGAGCTCCTCGCCACACTCGGCCATCCCTTTGAGATACGTACCATCGAGGGACACAGCGAGGCCTACCCTGACACGCTCCCTCTTGAAGAGGTGCCGCTCTATCTCTCCCAGCTCAAAGCGGAGCAGCTACTACCCACACTACAAGACGACGAACTGCTCATCACGGCCGACACGGTCGTCCTCCTCGACGGGCAAATCCTCGGCAAGCCTCACGACCTGAACGACGCACGACGTATGCTACGCCTCCTGAGCGGTCGCCAGCATGAGGTCGTCTCGGGCGTTTCGCTCTCCACGATCGATTGGCAAATCTCCTTCGCGAGCCACACGCTGGTCACCTTCGCACAGCTCACGGACAGCGAGATAGACCACTACGTAACGCGCTACCAGCCGCTTGACAAAGCGGGCGCTTATGGCATACAGGAGTGGATCGGCTACATCGGCGTCTCGCACATCGAGGGCTCCTTCTACAACGTCATGGGGCTCCCCGTGCAGCGCCTCTACCGCGTGCTACAAGACGCCGATCTCTTCTCGTAAAAAGGCTGTTGGCTTTTGGCTGTTGGCCGTTAGCTGTTGGCCGTTGGCGGTTGGCTGTTGGCTGTTGGCCGTTGGCCGTTGGCGGTTGGCTATTGGCTGTTGGCTGTTGGCTGTTGGCCGTTAGCGGTTGGCTGTTGGCTAGGGTCACTAGTGCCTCTAGTGCCACTAGAGCTACTAGCTCTCCCCTCCAACCTCTAATTTCTAACCTCTAACCTCCCCCCTCTAACCTCTAACCTCTCCCCTCTCCCCTCTAACTTCTAACCTCTAATTTCTAACCTCTAATTACACCTTCCTAAGTAGGGATTGAACGTCTACCTAGGAATTTCCCAAAATAAGTACCTAGGAATTTCCCCAATAAGTACCTAGGAATTTGCAAATTCCTAGGTAGGAAATAAAAAATTCTTCGGAGGAATCAAATGAAACTTCGGAAGAATCAAATCATAAGTCCGAAGAATTTGACCATTTCCTAGGTACTTATTGGGCAAATTTCCAGGTAGGAATTTGGTCATTCCCTAGGTAGGAAATAAGTCCGAAGAATTTTGCCATTTCCTAGGTAGCAATTTAAACGAGCTCACTTTTATCATGAGACTGTTGCAAAAGTCAACAGTCTCACAATCTTGCAAGCAAGATTGTCCTGACTTTGCAGAAAGGATGAGGCGCAAGGCGCTGAGGGTGATTTCTGAAGGGAGCATACCTCCGTATGTGACCGAAGCCGAATCCCGAAAGCAACACAGCGATTCGCCTTTATGCAACAGTCTCCGTATGTGACCGAAGCCGAATCCCAAAAGCAACACAGCGATTCGCCTTTATGCAACAGTCTCCGTATTTTCCACTCCAAAATGCAATTTGGAGTGGAGCTCGCCCTGCTCCGGACGCCCCCTCCTCTCCAAGGAGGGCGGGAGGAGCAGGTAGCGAGCTG
>QWCH01002825.1_pt1 | contig 20299 bp, 17 predicted proteins | sample 1972671 | NCBI WGS metagenome assembly QWCH01 (sample SAMN09866713, study PRJNA288562) | Human gut metagenome isolate term3_stool, whole genome shotgun sequencing... | isolation source: gut | host: Homo sapiens | place: USA: California | reverse complement strand
GCAGCAGTATGCCGGAACAGTGATCTGTATCACACACGACCGTTACTTCCTCGACCATGTGGCCGGTTGGATTCTTGAACTCGACCGTGGCGAAGGTATTCCCTGGAAAGGTAATTACTCTTCCTGGCTGGATCAGAAGACTAAGAAAATGGCTCAGGAAGAAAAGCAGGCCAGCAAACGCCGCAAGACGTTGGAACGCGAGCTGGAATGGATCAACATGGCTCCGAAAGCCCGCCAGGCTAAAGGTAAAGCTCGTCTGAACTCCTACGAAGCCTTGCTGAATGAAGACCAGAAAGAGCGCGAATCCAAACTGGAAATCTTTATCCCGAACGGTCCTCGTCTGGGTAACAAGGTGATCGAAGCGCAACATGTAGCCAAGGCATTCGGTGAAAAACTATTGTTCGACGACCTGAACTTCATGCTTCCTCCAAACGGCATCGTGGGTGTGATCGGTCCGAACGGTGCCGGTAAAACAACACTGTTCAAGATGATCATGGGCATGGAAAGCATCGACAAAGGTACATTCGAAGTTGGTGAAACCGTAAAAGTAGGTTATGCCGACCAGACACATAAAGACATCGACCCGAATAAAACGGTCTACCAGGTTGTTTCCGGCGGACAGGAATTTATCCGCGTAGGAGGAAAAGAAATCAACTCGCGTGCTTACCTGTCACGTTTCAATTTTGCAGGAGCCGACCAGGAAAAACTTTGCGGCGTCTTGTCGGGTGGAGAACGTAACCGCCTGCACCTTGCCATCACACTGAAGGCCGAAGCCAATGTGCTGTTGCTCGACGAACCGACCAACGACATCGACGTGAACACGCTGCGTGCCCTGGAAGAAGGTCTGGAGAACTTCGCCGGATGCGCTGTTGTCGTTTCGCACGACCGCTGGTTCCTCGACCGTATCTGTACACATATCCTGTCGTTCGAAGGCGATTCGAATGTGGTCTTCTATGAAGGAACTTATTCCGAATACGAAGAATACAAACGCAAACAGGGTGGCGACACTGAACCTAAGCGTGTACGTTACCGCAAACTTATTGTTGACTAATTACTATTTTATTATTCATAATTCATTTAGAACCATGAAAAAAAGAATGCTCTGCATGGCGGCCATAGCCGCAGCATTTTTGTGCTTCGGAAGCGACGCAAATGCACAGAAGACAACTAAGTTGTTCAACGGAAAAGACCTGTCAAACTGGAACTTTGTCGTTGACAAAAATTCCGTTCCGCCTGAACAGGTTTATTCCGTAAGCGACGGCGTGATCAAGATCAAAGGCCAGCCTTTCGGTTATATGTACACGAAAGAAAAGTACGATAACTACAAGCTGCACGTGGAATGGCGCTGGCCAAACGGTGACCAAAATGCGAACAGTGGTATTTTCCTGCTGATCGCCGATCCGAAGAATCCGTTCCCAAACGGGATAGAATGTAACCTGATGCTGGGTAATGCGGGTGACTTTGTCCTTCTGGGCGGCTCCGACCTGATGCAATACCAGGGCAAGCCGGGTGAACCCCGTCCTGGTTTCCCGGTGGTAAAAAAGAACGCTCCGAGCAGCGAAAAGCCTGCCGGCGAATGGAACGAGGCCAACATCTATGTGAAAGACGGAAAGATCAACGTCTACATCAACGGCGTTTATCAGAACACCGGATGGAACAAGCAGAAAGACGGTTATATCGGCTTGCAGAGCGAAGGTAAGGAAGTGGAGTTCCGCAACGTGACGATCACTCCCTGGTAAAATCATAATAAATCAGATTATCTGATGACGCGGAAGGCGGCTACCTGGAAGATTCTAATCTCCGGCAGCCGCCTTTTATAATTTTTTTTCACTTAACCTATCCCGTTTCTTTTTGTTGTATGTAAATCAACAATAAAAATGAACGTCAAAATGAAACGGCACAAAACTTTATACATTTTCCTGCTCTTATTATTCCTGCACACAACGGCAAACGCCCAACTGCAAAAAGTAATCAAGGATATTTTCTCGGCCGATACGGCTCTGACGCATACCGACTCGTCCGCCATACAAAAGACAGACGCCGCCTTCAAACTGAAAGCCGGACAAATCCAGAAACTGGATTCGTTGCATCAGGAAACGGTTGCGCAATTAAGGGGTAGTAAACTCCATGAAAATTGGTGGGAAACGGGAAAACACGTCCTCTATTTCATGCTGGTGCTGCTGGGCCAATACCTGCTGTTCCGCCTTTCTTCCTGGCTCTACCAAAAAGCCAAAACACGCATCCAACAACTGAAAGATACCAAGTTGAAACCAATCTCCATCCAAAACTACGAGATACTGGATACGCAAAAGCAGGTCAAACTACTGGTCTTCATGGCAAGTATCGTACGCTACCTGCTGCTTTTCATCCTGCTGGTACTGACGATCCCGATCCTCTTCTCGATCTTCCCGCAGACCAAAGAACTCGCCTACAAGATCGCTTATTACATCTGGAACCCGGTAAAAAGCATCCTGGTAGGTATTTTGGATTATATCCCCAACCTGTTCACGATCATCGTGATCTGCCTCGCTATAAAATACATTATCCGGGGAATCCGTTACCTGGCAACGGAAATAGATGCAGGAAGGTTGAAGATTAACGGCTTTTATGCAGACTGGGCGATGCCGACCTACCATATCGTCCGATTCCTGCTGTATGCATTTATGATCGCTATGATTTATCCTTATTTGCCGGGCGCCAATTCGGGCGTGTTCCAGGGAGTATCGGTTTTTGTCGGATTGATCGTTTCGCTGGGGTCGAGTACGGTGATCGGAAATATTATTGCCGGGTTCGTTATCACTTATATGCGCGCTTTCAAACAAGGCGACCGCATAAAACTGAACGATACGGTGGGTAATGTGATCGAAAAGACAGCTTTCGTCACCCGCCTCCGCACGATAAAGAACGAGATCGTGACGATACCGAACTCATTCATCATGTCTTCACAGACAGTAAATTACAGTTCGTCGGCAAGGAGTTACGGGCTTATCATCCATTCCGAAGTGACGATCGGCTATGACACGCCGTGGCGACAAGTACACCAGCTTTTGATCGATGCAGCCAAGGCAACGTCCGGAGTGATGCCTGAACCGGCTCCTTTCGTCCTCGAAACGTCCCTGAGCGACTTCTACCCCGTTTATCAGATCAACGCTTATATTCAGGATGCGGACAAGATGACAAGCATCTATTCGGACCTGCATCAGAATATCCAGGACTATTTCGATAAAGCCGGCGTCGAGATTCTGTCCCCCCACTATACGGCGTTCAGGAACGGGAATGCCTCAACGATCCCCAAGGAAGAGACACCTGCCGATTAAGCAGGCAAACTTCTTAATTGCTGTTCTTTCCATTCCACGAATCCCTCGACGGTACGGGAGATCTGAAAAAGAAGGCGGTCGTCTGCCACCGTCCGCAGGATAGCCGTGCGAAACAGGGGTAGCTGCATTTTATCCACGTTGAAAGAAGCCTTCATCAGAATGACTTCGTAACCATCGTGCACAATTTCCTTATCGAGAACGACAGGAAATTCCATTGCCAGATAATAAGCCGAACGTTCATAAGCACACCAGGTATCTCCTTCAAGATAGAGATAAACGTACTTCTCATTATCTACTTCATTCAATAAAATCGATTCTACGTCAGATGCTTGTTTCATAATATGAAGTTGAGTTATAATACTATTTCCGGTTTCCATATTCCTGTTGTTTGCTATCTATTTTTCCTTATTGTCTTCACCCGGAGTCTTTGTCCGGTTGTTCAGATGCTCCAGAAGAAACTTTCCCGGTTTGAACTTCACGCTGTTACGCGGAGCGATCATACAGGATGTATTATCCCTGGGATTACGTCCTGGCCTTCCGACCTGTTTCCATAAAGTGAATGCTCCAAATCCCATCAACCCCACTTCGCCTTCCCGGATCAATGCCCTCTCCACTTCTTCTTCCCACACTCTGATAAACAAGGCAGCATCCTCCTCTTCTATGAGAAGCCGGCTGGCTATTCTTTTGACTAATCTTGTTCGGTTCATAATTCTTTATTTTTATCTTTTATGCAACGAAATCCAACTATCGCCTGCCCCGCAACAGAATATGTTTCCCCATCCCACATAGTCATACTCGGCATAAATTGATTATAACCACAATACTTGTTATCATCAGAAGCTGATTTTGTACAACTAAAATAACAATTACTAATATCCAGTCCATCCGGATCGTTTACCCTATTGTAAGCAATAATTGCCAATTCCCTCTGATTTGGAAGACGCCAACCATTTCCCAGATCAGCACATGGATTGTTTAAACTTGCATACGAAGCAGTAATTTCATCATCATTATCAAACCATCTACTAACCTCAAATGCTTCCGGCAAACGATTTTCTTCGTCAAAAGTATTGTGACCAAAAGTCAGTGGACCATTTACATTGTTACGTTTGGCTTTGGAATTTAATCTTTCAAAAGAATATAACTTAGCTGTTCTATCCCCATAGCCATCTTCATTATTATTGGAATACTCAACAAAATTTACAACATCACTTGTTACATTTCTCAAATTGCGTACACAACGATAAGGTTTGGAGCCTTGACCATAAGATCCAAAGGAAGTTCCTTCATAGGCCAATAATACAAAATAATTTAACTTATAAAAGGTGCTACTCACATAAGAATAATTCGAATTATCACCCTTATCCTCTCTTCTATATAAGCGAGCTTCTTTTGGTAACACATCTTCTCCCACTATAAAGCCCAGGTATTGTTTTACTGATGGTAGATACCAGCGCAATTCATTATCATCGATAGTACCATTTCCATTCAAATCCCGATTTCGTGTCAAACAAGCAAATTCGGCATATTTCTTTTTTTGTTGTAGATCGTTATTCTCATAATCGATATAAGAACTCCACTCATATCCCGCTTTTATAAACTCTTTTGTATTAGTACGACCTTGAATATAAGAATTCTTACCTGTAGGTATAAGACCACCTTTAGCTGGTAAATTATCCCCTTCCTGGCTCCATTCCAAGCCCCAGCCATTACCACCTTTTTCCAAATAATCCAAGTCGTATACTGTGCAAATAGGTTGTTGGGAAAAGGTATACGCGGCCATACTTACCGTACTGGGGGACTTATCATTCTCTCTGAAATAGGTGGAAATTTGAATCGTACGGGGTTTGGTATTAATAAAATCTTTCAATGGCAAACCTTTTTGTGTGTCATAGTTACCATTCTCATCTCCATAGTAATATTCATCAATGAAGCAGGTATAACGTATAGAGTCATTATCTTGATACTTATTATCTGAGGCTGCCTTAAACAAATCTTCTTTAAAGCCATCCGCATCCAAAGGTTCTCCATAAGTTTGATCCAAGGCATCTTTATATTTGGCAAAAGTCTTTACACCCTGCGGATTTCTTCGGTATTTAACCCAGTTAATATCAGTATCATCCGACACAAAACCATTTTTGGGAGTAGCGGCTTGTATTACAAAATTTTTCTTGAAAACTTCTTTGGCTTCATTTCCTCCATCAGGTGTTATCCCATATGCCTTAATTAAATCCAATATTTGTTGTTTAGAGAAAGAGATAACTGTCGTTTCAAAGTGAGCATCAAAGGTCCGTATATTTTGAGATGAGAGAAACATATTGCCGTCACCTCCCCATGTCTCATTATCTGTCTCAACTTCGACGATCAGATTATCTACTCCTGCTACACTGACAGTATAAGTGTAACGGTTATTCCGGAAAATATCGAAATTCGTATAATCTGCTTCTTTATTTTTTTCCCAAACCCCCAGATGAATATAATAGGTAACCTGCGCTTTCACATATTTTTTACCATCCACCTGATTAACGGTTTGTGTAGTCATACCTTCATACGTACCGTGCAAAACAAGGTAAGTAGAATTGTCGTTGGCCACTACAAACTCTTCCGGTTTACCGTTTGTCTTTTCTCTTTTATCGCGACTATCAACAGGAATGTCGCTGGATTTCATTTTCTTTCGGTTTTCCATCATCAGGAAAGAAAAAGTATCAAAACCTTCCCCATCTTTCGTGAAATCGGCATTAGCTTTAGAGTTGAAATAATCCGCAGCAGCATCGGTTTGATAATCATTTTTCTGTTCGAAAACATTCGTACAAAAGGAAAGTTTCTTAACCTGCCAACTGGTTGGAGTAAAAGTAGCCTCGTCGTTTGTACACTTTACTTTAAAATTGACAGCTGCCATCACATGTCTGAGCTGTATCTTACCGTTGACTACCCCGTCTGTACCGATCGAACAACTCTGGTCGGCCTCATAATTGTAAGTTTCTTTGTCAGGAACTACGCAGCCACTCATCAGAAATTCTCCGTCGAGAACAGAGATGCTTTCTTGCAGTAATTTTGTATTAAGTTTTTTCAATTCGTCGAAAGAAGAGACGCTCTTCAGAGCACTCGTCAAGTCAAACAGAGAGTTTTCATAATTTGCTATGGCGTAGATATAGCGTGTGCCGGAGGTTGTATGGATGCTTATATTTCCACTCTTCAATTCATCTGAAGTACAAATGTGAGTATCCCCTACCTGAGACCCATTTTCCTTAAAGATAAAGATCGCAAGCGAACTGACCTTATTATCCGTGCTAATATCCGTAGCACGGGTCTCAATCTTAACCGGATTGGTTGTTTGGAAAGAGAGTGTGGCAGTTACCGGTACATCTTCTTCCACTTCCGGACCAACCAACGTTTCGTTTGTACATGCAACACATGTAAAGAAACTGATCAATAAACAGATTAAGTTTTTATTAGAGTGTATCATCATTTTATTTATTTATTTTTCTGTGAATACTAAGATCTTCATTCCGGGAGGTGTATATGATTAGTTGTATGTAATATTCTGGTTATCGTTATCTGTAATACTAACAATTTCATATTTAAATGAAACATCAACATTCTGACTAATAGTTATTTTTGTATTGACTTGCTGGTTGTAAGATTTTCCGGCAATCAGAGCACCCAGTTGTACATTATTTTGAGATTTGAAAGAAACCGGGATTTCCTTTTCAATCGTTTTCGTTACAACTCCATCCACTAATATTTCTAATTCAGCATATACATTCAGTACAGGGGTTGCTACTGCATAAGTGATGTAGGAAAAAGAGGTTTCATTATTTAATGATACTTCCGTGTTTGTTTCAACAGTTTGAGGGGCATATACTATCATTGAAGTTTCAGCAATACTGGCAATATAGCGATATGCCTTAAAGTTAACTGTAACGTTATTTCCTCCGGTAACCTCCGGTTCATTCAAAGTAACATTTACGCGGGCTGTCAGTTGCTTCAGTGTAACATCCAGGCTGTTATTCGCTGCAGAAAGTGTAACATTTGTCTTTATACCTACTTTTGTCAGGTTATTCAGGCTTCCTACCGTCATGGAAGTAAACCCGTTATAAGTGTAGAGATTATCAAAAACGCTTGTATCATCCACATTTGCCACAACGATCACTGTCACATTTCCTGCTTTTGCATCGATTTCGGTTACTGTCTTCGGAGTTTCCTCATAGCCACCTGTAGTACTTCCGAAAGCATACCCTACACGTTGGTTAGATTCTTCTTCAAATACAGCAATTACATAATTCTTGATTGCCGATTCGTCTGATGAAGTATCGCCTTTCGTGCTAACCTCCTCCGTCATCATGCGTACAGATATGGAAGTTGTGCCGTTGCTTACGTTTGTGTTTGTCATATTATCGTCGATACCTTCGATTTCTGAAGTACAGGCTGTGAATGACAGAACCATTAAAATTGCTGATATGATATTTTTTGCGTTCATAGGAATGAATGATTATTTACGAATTAAAATTTTACCCTTACGATTACAATGCAAATGTACGGCGACGGCAAACAGCAGACGATAGGCAAATATTACAGGGTGGCACGGTATTTTTTAAAGCCTTGATTTTGATAAAAACACCCTATGAAAACGATAAATTTACCCTGTCAAACAGGGGGATTAAGCGAAAACAAACGATCGAAAAAAGTCAACAAAAAATTATTCTCACAAGAATGATAAAAATGCCTTGGTAACTGAGAAAAGCGATGTTTTTTATGAATACCTTCCCAAAGGTGGCATTTATTACAGAAAAAAGGGAAACGACCGGCTGATGACCTGCGTTCCCCTTTTCTTCTCAAAAATACAACACTAACTATCTATTCAATTTCCGGACGGTCGCCTCCGCCTCCCGGGGTTTCCGGGTCAGTAGGAGTATCAGGTTCGGTGGGACGAACCGGACCTCCGGTCGACGGGGGAACAGATTGTTTCAAAACTTGCTGCTTATAATGTACTATCTCCTGGTTTTGTAATGCGATCAGGTTCTTATAAAGGGCGTCTCCTTCCAATACGGCATGCGCATTGATCTGCCGGACTACTTCCTGGTAAACTGCATCGGTCGCTTTACGGGCTTCGGCCAATTTATAATCCGGTTTGTCGAGTAATTCTTTATTACGGCTGTCGGTATAATTACGGACATTGAGATTCGATTCTTTCAACTGGGTGAGAAACAGGTCCAGTCCGAGTTTATGAACTTCTGACGCATATTTATTTTCCAGATCATATATTATGTTGATCAACAGACCGGTCTCTTTATCCAACTGGCCTCTTACATTGAGTTTGTAATCTTTGATCAACTGGTTCACCTTAACGGCTGCATCATGAATGTCCGGGTCTGCAACAGACAACTGCGCATTTACAACCGCTTTTATGGCCATGAAAAGGGTGTCACGCTGTCTATCATATTCATCTATTTTGTCTGAGTTCAGGCTTTTTTGCGAAATTTTCAAGGCGATATCTTCATTGTCGATGGCTTGTTTGTAGGCGGGCAAAACCTCCGTAAGTTTACCTTTCACTGCCGTATCGGCATCGATACGGCTATAAAAATCGACATTGTAAAGATAGTGTGCTCCGTTATTCATACGGCCGACACTGATTGTGCTAATTTCCATGTTATTTATGATTTTAATGATTTATTGATCTTGCAGTGCTGCACAGCGTCCATACAGTCCTGTTTGAGGCTTTTGCAGTACTACAAACTGTCCGCGCAACCGTGTTTTGCCTTTTGTAGCACTGCAAAACGTCCGCGCAGTCGTGCTTGGAACTTTTGCAGCGCTGCAAGAACCGTTACACGAGTGTATGGGAGGTTTGCAGCGCTGCAAAAGGTTTTTATCAGTTTACATCTTCATGTTGCGTCTCGACAGACCACTCTTCGGGAGTAACGGTTACTTTAACATAAGCATTCTCCTTATACTCCTCATCGCCGGAGCCTTTACCGGTGATCGTGGCATTGATACGGATCACGTAATTGCGGATGACACCGGCAAGGATATGTTCTGTATTATTGGCATCCGTCCCCTTCATATTCTCCAGCCTGATAAAGAAATAGCGGTCTGACAGGATCGGAGTATCTCCTTCAAGGATATCCCCTTTCAATATCAATGTTGTGGGATTCGATGTTTCCGTATTCTCCGTTACGTAGCATTGCCATTTGTTCGCTGGGACATAACTATTGTCCGCATCGATCACAACAAGATTCTCACCGACAGCCGGAAACAGGTCGAGTCCGGAAAAATAGTTTTCGCCAGCCTCCCGTCCGTGAAGAAAAGTTCGTCCCTCCCCAGTAAGTTCCACGGAAGCATCCGTGCTTGAATGATCCGCCAGGCAGGTCGCATTTTTAGCATCAATCACATAAATCCGCTTCAGACGGAAACGGGCTTTCGCTTCTTTCAGGTCGGCGGCATTATCGCCACTCCAACTGACGCTTATCTGCTCGAGGTCGATGCGGCTGACGGTACGGTAGACATTGACCGCTTCTTCAGATAGAGAACCGGCTCCGGACGGTTTATTGGGAAACGCTTTATCCGGTCCCCAATAGTTGGCTCCCGGCTTAAGCATTTGATCTGTAATAGTCATAAAACGGCTGCACATCGGCTGGTTATCGACCTTGATATTTTCTAAATCATAGGTCTTCGACTTCAAATCATCCAAATTTGAAAAACTCTGATTCCCGACGTTGACCAAAATCACGTAAGTGTATGGCGTATCGCTTTTGGCACTGATCCGTATCGTGTCGGGAGTAGTTTCCGTCGGTATGTCCTTATAATCCACATAAGCGGTCGTCAGCAAACTACCGTCGGCTTTGAACAGGGCGGCACAGATATTATTGATTTTCTTCTCGCCATTCTTTGTTTCCGGAGTCTCGGACTTTGCAGCTTTCGTCAGTATCGAACCCGGTGCGATCGCCATTGTCAGCGTTGCATCCTGCGGCACGACCACTTCGGGACCGTCATCGCCATCGGACGAACAGGATACCAGGAGGCTTAATACTAACAGGAAGGGAGTAATATTGATTGTTTTCATATCATTCATTTTTTATTCAACTTCTTCGGTTTGATGTACATATCCCCAGCCTGCCACTTCGACACGGACGTCGAGCGAGGCATCGTCGTTCTCTTCGGGATCGAAACTCGTTTCCGTGAAGGTGACATGGAGGCGGTAGATATAATTGCGCTTCACATAATTATGATCGTAACCGTTCAACACACCGTTGCGGTTGATCGGCGAAGTGAAGATGCGGGTCTGGTTCGTTTCCACCAGGGTTGCCTTTACGACCAGCAATGTCGGGTCATTGCCGGACGCAATGTTTTCGAAGGCATAGGTTTCGAGAACAGGGGTCAGGCTCGGTGTATTGTCGGTTACCGTCAGGTTGAAATCGCTACCGAGGTAATCGGACGGATGAGAACCGGGGGCAAAAAGAGAGGCGGCTTCCGTGACACCCACCCCATAGATCAGGTTGGCCTGTCCGGAAGGGACTTCCACTTTTCCCCAATCCTCTTCGCTGAAGTAATAAGAACTGCTTTTCACGTTTGCCAGGGCGATATGGTCGATCCGCACTGTTTTCCCTTCCAACAGGGAACCGGCAAAACGGGTTTCGATCGTATTCATTTCCACACGAGCAGCAATACGGGTGAGCAGCAGAGGGGTGGAAAGATTATCAATGTTCGTTCCGGCTGTATAGCCGATCAGGTTGTCCTCCCCTTTCACCAATGCTTGTTCCGTACGGACTACCTGTGTGCTGAAAGTCAATGATTCCTGCGTCTGTGAAGAAAGGTCGGCCAAACGTGACTGCAAACCGGCATAGTTACCGACGGAACGATCTATATTTCCGGGAATGTTTGCCAACACGACCAGCATAACACGTTCGGGAGTAGTCTCTATATCGGTAATGACCAACTTATCAGGCTCGGGATTCTCCGCACGCCCGTAGCCGATCAATGCAGAACCGTCGCTGTTGAAGACAAAAGCGCTCAGGTTGTGAATGTCACTCTCGCCGGGTAAGGCATTCGGATCGTCGCCTGTTGCCTTACTTCCCGCCTGACTGCGCAATTGCAACCCGACGGAAAGCTTGGCCTGTTCGACCGGCGGTGTGACTGGCCCGTCGTCTTTCGAACAAGAAGCCAACATGATGGCAACAACTATGGATAAAAGTAATTTATATCGGATCATCTTTCTGAACTGATTTAATTGTTGATTGATTTAAAATTCGATATGGTCGTCCACCGTACCCCAGGGACGGATCGCCTGGCGGACGGAAAGCAGGGCGCCATCTTCACCGAAACGCAGGATGACATAAAGCACTGCGGCTTCGGGAGCGGTGAGCGGTTTGCCGTCGTCGTCGTGGGTAGCCACAGCCAGCGTATTACCTTCGGCTGTCAGTTGCACGTTCAGGTTCTCGCCGGAACACATCCGGTAGTTGGGGGCGAAATATTCCTTGTTCTTATCCCAGTCAGCATCGGGATGGTAATAGACGCTGTCGCCTGTCAACTGTCCCTGATAGTCGAAAGCATCTAACGTGCGGTTAACGTAGTAGTTGCAATCGGCATCGGCCGGTGAGTCATATTTCCTCAAGGCATATTTGATATTTTGTGTCACGATATTGACTTCTGAGAGTTTGGGGCGGACCACGATCGTGTCGTTATCGTAGAGGCTGCCTCCCGCTTTGGTCTGCACCAGGCGGTTTCCGTAGAACAGGTCGTCGGGTTTCTGAGCCAGACCGTCACGGCTTTTGAGTTTGATCTTCAATTCTTCGATCAACTTGCTTTCCGTGACAGTCTGGCTTTCTCCGGACAGATTTCCCCAGGCTATCACATGCAGGTTACAGTCTTCCGGATAATTCAGTCTGATTTCTTCGCGGTTGCGTATTTGCCCTTCCGTCATACGGACGGTTTGGAGATATTCGTAATTTTCATCGAAAACATAGAGGGAAGCATCTGCCAGAGCAGTTGGCGTAACATCTTCACCCTTCGCATTTTCCGCCTTTAAGGTCAGCTTGTAACAGGCTGCCAGATTCTCCTGTATGCAGCCGGAAAGTAACAAGGTTGAAGCGCAGACGGCGGCTACCAACCATCGACAGGTATAATTGATCTGTTTCATATTATATTTCGATTTCTTCATTTATGGTGATTTCTTCAAGCGTTATTCCTTCCCACGATTTAACGGTGATAGTAACGGATAATGTTGCATCATCCTGATTCTCTCCCGGGTCATGGGAACCTTTCCCTTTAACTGTGGGAACAATCTTATAGATAGTGTTACGCTGGACGCCTTTTTTTAGCTTAATGCGATAATAGCGGTCAGTAAGGACTGCCCCATTCACTGCATCATAGATAGTCCCTTTAAAATAGAGAATAACCAGGGCGACTCCCTCCGCTGTATACGAATTAGTCATTGCATAGAAACTGGCAATGTTCGTATGAGGTTGTTCGGTTTCCGCTCCTGTTACGATAACAGATGTATCTTTTTTCAGATAATCAGCCAGAACATTTCCTGCGACAATCTCTCCTCCCTGAGAATAATCCTTAATACCACACAAATAATTATCTTCTATGAATTCCATCGTATGCAAACCTTCGGTTTCTGATAAAACCGAACCTGTTTTTGTGTCATATAAATACGATTGAGGACGAACATTGGCAAGAAATACCTGAGATAACCGGAATTGCATTCCTTTCAGATCCTTGGTACCCCAGTTAACTGCCAGTTCACTTAAGTCCACACGACCGACAACCCGCTTAACCTTCTCTGATATCTGATTTATACCAGCATTCTCCGCTGTCTTCTCAATCTTTACATCCCGGGCAATATTAGTCATAATAAACCCCTTTTTACCAACCTGACCGGTTGATTCGTCGACCTGGTCAGCTAATGAAATCGTTTTATCGTAATAATCTTTCGGCGTGAAAGATGATATTTCCCCGGCATTTGCAATCACCAGCAACCGATAAGTACCGGTTTTCAGGCCGACACGAACGGTGTCCTGGTCATCATTGATGATACGATAAGCACGACCGGCTACTTCGTTGTTACCATCGATAAAAACAACATTCAAGTCGTAGATTTCATTCTCGGCAGCAGTGCCCGGATCTGTATCTGCTTTTGTCGCTTTTGTTCCGTTAATGCCATCCACCGCTACGGAAACAGTGGCAAAGGCATCCTCACCGCCCAGTGTCGAAGCCGGTTCATCCTCCTTCGAACAGGCCGCCAGCAGCAGGCCGGATAAGAGGAACAGATATATTTTATTTCGTTTCATATCAGTTTTATTTTAGCAGTATTAATCAATCGAAGGATTCTCCACAATCTCACCCCAGGCCTGTACTTCGATCATACTTGTCAGCGTGGCATCACCGGACGGGTCATACGGAGTGTCAGAACCGGGACCTTTGATAACGACATCGATAGAGTAAATCACGTTGCGGCGTACATACAGATGATCCGTCACATTGGATATCTGATCGTGCTGTCGGTTTACAATTACGGGATAATAGGTATCCACGTTGCGAGGGTTCCCGTTTTTGTCGGTATAACGGTAAGTTCCGTGAAGGATCAACAGCGTATGCCAGGTTGTTTCCTGCATATTTTCAAAAACAGTGTAAGCATTGGCGGCGCAGTTGGCGATAAGGCCCGTTTCGTCGGTCGCTGTACGGAAATCATAATTATAGGCTGTATGTAACTGATCCGACAGTTTGGAAGTACCTTCCTTATAAATACCTTCAATGTCGGGATTTGCACCTGTCAGGAAGAAATCAGGAAGGGAAGGGTCGGAAACTTCCACAGCGCCCCAATCTTCCGTACTGATATAACGGGAATAATTTTTGACATTTGCCATAAATACGGATTCCAGTTTAAAGCTGGCTTCGTCGCCATATTCTTCCAGCGGACGCAGGAACAACTGGTTCAGGTAGACACGGGCAATCAAACGGTAGATCGTTACCGGAGAAGCGCTGATCTGGTTGGCTCCCGTCTTCTGCAAACCGATCGTATTTTTTCCGGGCTTCAAAGTGTAAGTCTGTACTCCCGAACTCATTGTCGGGGCTGTATCTTCGTTTTCAATCGTCTTGGTAAGGCCCAGAAATTGGTCCAAAGTGGTTAAACCGTCGAAAGTACCTTCGGGTGCATTGGCGACTAGCAGCATCCGGATAGTCCCGGCTTTCAGCGGGGTAATATCTTCAACAGCATTTGTTTGTGTGACTTCGCGGGAGACGATCAATTTGTCTGCATCCTCGCCGGAAGTGCCGAAAATAGCCACATACAGTCTTTCGATTCCGGAGTCACCGGCTCTGGTCCCAATCTGTGGAATCGTGATGCATAATGAAAGTGAAGCATCTCCGGTTTCATCTATCTCCGGATTCCCATCATGGGAACAGGATAGCAAAGCGAGAAACAGGAATACATTGTAAAATAGAACCCTACTATTCATAGATTATATTGTTTTATAAATCGTCAAACCGGAATATTTTTTGAGAGTGAAACCAACCCGGGAATTACCCCGGATTGGTTCGTTAGAATTTCGAATAAGAATATTGAACGAAAAACTAGTATAATTGATTGTTAGTCGATGTCAGGGTTAAGAGCTACCGTACCCCAAGGAACTATTTCAATATTTGATGTTATTGATGCAGCTCCAGTCGGAGTTTCTGGATCATCACTACCAGGACCTGTGATAGTTGCATTGATTACATATTTCACATTACGCAGAACACCGAAATGTGATAGATTTGTATAACCACTATCATTTGTAACATTACTTGCTGTTTCATTATTATTAATATATACAGTCCAGTAAGCATTCTCTGATGTTACAGTTTGACCATTACTAGCAGTATAAGTATAGGTACCCTGAATTACTAAAGCCGTTGCTTTTTCTACACTAGCTATTCGAGTACTAGAACTATTATCATATACAAAGAACTCTCCATCTTTTGCACTAACTTTTACTTCATTTGTTCCTGTAATATCCTGAGAGAAAGAGTGAGTATAAATACCTTCAGCACCTGCTGTATTAGGAACAATATTATCTGCAGCATCGTTTACAACAGGACACCATGCAGTAGCAGCACCAAAAACTTTTACATTACTACGATAATGCATAATAAAAGCTTTGCTTACTACCAACTTTGCATTCGTAGCAAAATCCGCACGTGGTTTTAATGTGATACTTTCCAAATCAATATTGGCGACATTTCGGAAGACTTTGATATTATCTGTAAATCGATTATCTGCTACAGGAAAGAGTGTTGCTGCATCCGTAGAAGCGACATTTCTACCTTTTTTTAAGTCATAAGATATAGTAGCACTAGCCATCAATGGTTGGGCAGAATTCAGGTTGGCAGCAGATATTGCCTCTTTAAATCCTTCAAGAGTTGTCTTTCCTTCAAACACTTTTTCCGGGGGATTCACAACAACCAAAACATTAACAGCTCCTGCTTTTGCATCAATACAATCGGTTGTATCAGTATCAGTGTTTGCAATTCTTTCTTTGTAATTAATCAAAGCACCCGTAGCCATATTTGTCATCGCCCCGTCATTAAAAACGGCAATACCAATTTTACCAACTTCGCTACCTTCAGCATTAGATTTTGTCTGACTTTTCAAACCAGAACCATTAGAACCTACTGCATTAAACGCCACCGTCAGCGTAGCATCCAACTCCTGTGCCGGATCCACAGTAGGATCGTCATCATTTGAACAAGCGCTGAAAGCGCAAGCAACCATCGTTGCGTAAATTAAATTTTGAAATTTCATAACTTTATATATTTTAAAAGTGATAAATCATTTTACTACCCCTATACTTATTATTCTCAGATTTCTCTTTTGACTATCCAAATAATTAAGTTTTCTGTATCATTGTCTCTTGTTGACAGTGCAAATGTAGAAAGCTTTGTTTTTAGGACTTGTCGGTATATTTATCACTCATGTGAGGTTATTTTTAAATGATAAAAATTCCTCTGTTTGTTTACATTTGTTTTAATGAATACCACGCTTATGCCTTTACCGGTTGACCATATTGAGATGGATTGACCCCATATTGTTCGGTAAAACGCTTGCGGAATGTCGCCATATCGTTGAATCCGACCATTTCACAGACCTCTATAATAGAATATCGCTGCTGTAAAATCAATTCAGCCGCATGTTTGATACGGACACTCCGCGTCAATTCCAGGATGCTGCAATTTGAAAATGCTTTTACCCTGCGGTAAAGCGTCGGAATACTCATATTCATTTCGTCTGCCAGGAATTTTGCATCAAAACAAGGATCATCCAGATGTTCTTCGATAGTCTTGACTATTTTATTCATAAAAACATTTCCTGCCGCTTCAATCTCATTTAACGGGGCAGGTACTGCAACAACCGCTTCTTCCGTATCCGTTGCCGACTGGGTATAGAACGCTCTCATTTGCTCGCGGCGTTTAAGCTGACTGATCAACTTACTGCGCAATACTTCAAGGTCGAAAGGCTTGGTAATATAATCGTCTGCCCCTGCTTCAATACCAGCTATCACATCTTCATTCTCTACTTTGGCTGTCAACATGATAACAACCGTCTGACTGGTTGCCGGATTCGTCTTTATTTCCCGGCAGGTAGTGAATCCGTCCTTTACAGGCATCATTACATCACACAAAATACCGTCCGGATGTTCTTTTTTTGCCATTATAACACCTTCCTCACCGTTACGAGCCTCGAATATCTGGTATTCCTTTCCTAAAGCCAGTTTCAGGAACCAACGGATCTGGTCGCTGTCGTCAATAATCAGGATTTTCTTTCCGGTCTCTTTCTTCTTGGGGATAAGCTGAACGAATCCGGCAATCTCTTCCTTTTGAAGTTCGTTAAGATTTACCAGGTCACTGTCAGGTTCCACAAATTCGACTGGCAATTCCATCAAAGACCGTTTTCCCAACGGAATAAGGATCATGCAACGAGTCCCGCTCTGTCCTTCCATCGTCTCCTGAATAAATTTTGCATGTACCGATTCTGCCATATCTGCGATCTGCTTCAAACCGATACGGGCACTGTCCTGCGCATCAAGACCGTCATCCTGCACACTCAAGGAACAACAGGACTTGCCGTCGACTTTAACTACTGCTATGTCAATCGTAATCTTCCCGTACATAAATGTATTCTTCAAAGAATTGGATAACATAGTACGCAAAGCATATTCCATCTTCCGGCGGTCTACCCACACCCATAAAACAGGTGTCTGCGTATTGATTTTAAAATCAATATTGTTCATGGCAATCCAGTCAACAAACAGGTCGCATATCTGCTTCGTTATATCCACCAGATCATAGCGGGCTATTCGCATATGGTTAGCGACATCATCACCGTGGCGAATATCTTGCAACTGATACATCATATCCTGCAAAGCAAGTGTATTGCGATAGGCCGAAAGGACCTGGGTGGAAACCAAACCATCGAGTTCACGATTCTGCACTAACTGTCCCAAGTATCCCAATATCAGGGAGAGAGGCGTACGCATCTCATGTACCGCTTCAACGAAGAAAGAGTTATGGAGTTTTTCCAATTCCTCCGCTCTCCGGATGGCTTCTTTGTATTTGGCTTCATGCTCATGGCCCCAATCGTCCGTCTCCCTGATCTTCTGTACCATGAGTTGTTGTATCTCACGGTTCTTAATGGTCAGCGTATCGACGGTCCGCTTCAACTCTTCGTTCTCTTGCTTGAGCTTCACAACTTCTCCGTCTCCTTGTCTTTCCTCTTTTTCCTGTTTATTATTAAACAGACCAGCGATTAGTGTTCGAAATTGATTAACCATTTCCATATGTATCAAGATTTACTATTTTTCATTTACTGATATCATTGATATTTAACATATCTTCCCCTATTCAGTAGAAGTTCGGTATCTTTTTTATGGATTTACTGCTGATTATTGCCTCAAAGTAACCAATCATACGAGTCCGATTGTAGAACATAAATTACATGTAACTACTGACAGACAACGATTTACACTTTATAGAACAATATATACATAGTCCATACAGAACTATGGTTCAGAGAGATAGACAATAAATTTCTGTTGTTTTTCAACAGAAATTTAAGGTCCCCTATTAAGGAAGAATGGAAGATGATAAAAGAATAGAGGAAGAATAGCCCCTATCGGTTGGAATTATTTTTTCCTGTAAAGATACCGGATAAATAACAGGCCTGTAAAGCCACAAAAGAGAAAGAAAAAGGGTAAAACAAGGGTCACGTTATAAAATAAAGCCTGGAATTAGTTCATATCAGATTATTTTATAACTTTGAAACCGCAAAAGGTAGAGTTCTGTATGAACTAAGTTAATTATTCGGTCTTATTCAGTTTGTCCAGAAGATCTCTGCTTGGCTTCAGACGGACAGTATTTCGGGGAATAAGCATAACCCCCTCTCCCGTCCTGGGATTCCGGGCTAAACGCGACGATTGGGGTTGAAGAAAAATTCTTCCAAAGCCATAAATGGAAACATACTCTTCTGTTTCCAACCCTTCGACCATAATATCCAATATCGTGTTTATATAAGTACGGCTCTCCACCAGACTGATATCCATTTTTTCAGATAGTTTTCGAGCCATCTGCTCTTTGTTCATCTTCTATTTATAATTTATTCAGCAACGACAGGGTGCAAAGTTCGGATTTTCAAGTATACAATGCAATTCACATTTCTTTCATAATATGTTCTATTCTTTCGTTCTCCATCCAAATAAATACTATTTTACTATATATTGATCGAAATATATAAGCGAACGCCATTTTTATATAAGAATCGAAGTTTTGTTTCATCGTAGATTTGCGCAATCAAAACCAAAAGATAACATATATTTCAATCAATAAAAAAATGAGAACAACGAGTAAATTAATCACTGTAATGCTTGCATTGGCCTTATTGGGCGCTTGTAGCAAAAATGAAATGAATGAATTAGGTAATGGAGAGAAAGCATCTATCACAATTACACTAAAAGGAGAGAACCTATCTTCTAAAGCAACAGGTAGCACTTCTGACACAGAAACCGACGAACGCAAGATCGTAAATTACAAGGTTTATGTTTTCAGTTATAACAGCGGTGCACTTGAAAAAGAAGTAGACGGAATTGTTAGTAATGGCGTAGCCGGATCAACCCAGATAGACGGATTGAATACAGCAGGTACAAAACGTGTAGTGGTTGTAGCCAATCTTCCCGCCGGATTCCCAGCCATCGACAATTACGACGATTTTGGAACTGCGGCATTCGATCTCGGATTACAAAATCCGGCAAACCGTGCAATAACAGGCCTTGTCATGAGCGGCGAATCATCAGAACTGACATTGACCAGCGGAAGTCCTGTTCCGGTAACCGTAAGTATCAAACGTGTAGTTGCTAAAATAGAATTAGGCTCCGTTACAATCACTCCGGAAGCGGGCCATACGGAAGCGTTTGTTCTGACTCAGGTCAGTATTCAGAAAAAGCATAGTGATAATGATCGTATTAGGGATAACTTTATTTGCATTGGCTCAGATTTTTGCGCCGGCAATTGCTGATATTTTTGTGGGTTATGATCATAACCTGAAAAAACTTACGGTATACGCTTTCAGGATCTATGCTTTTGCGTATCTGACGCTTGGTATAAATATTTTCGGATCGGCCTTCTTCACAGCTCTGAACAACGGAGCTGTATCGGCAGGGCTTTCGCTGACAAGAACGCTTGTATTTGAGCTTATATTTGTATATGTGTTGCCGCTGTTCCTGGGAGTGAACGGAATATGGCTCTCTATCATAGCTTCAGAGGTCGGAGCTATGGCAGTGACCGTAGTATGCCTTATGCATTACAGAAAACGGTATGGATACGGTCAAATGTTATATGATACAGCTGCAAACAAGCATAACATCGGTGCAGGGACCGGAAAAGAAAGGTAAACGTAATAAAAACGGCCATAAATGAGAAAACTCATTTATGGCCGTTTTTGCGTATTGCGTATA
>QWCH01002824.1_pt1 | contig 20299 bp, 16 predicted proteins | sample 1972671 | NCBI WGS metagenome assembly QWCH01 (sample SAMN09866713, study PRJNA288562) | Human gut metagenome isolate term3_stool, whole genome shotgun sequencing... | isolation source: gut | host: Homo sapiens | place: USA: California | reverse complement strand
TTTTCGCGTTGCGTCGAATTAAACCACATGCTCCGCTGCTTGTGCGGGCCCCCGTCAATTCCTTTGAGTTTCAACCTTGCGGCCGTACTCCCCAGGCGGGATACTTATTGCGTTAGCTGCGACACAGAAGGAGTGAATACCTCCTGCATCTAGTATCCATCGTTTACAGCGTGGACTACCAGGGTATCTAATCCTGTTTGCTCCCCACGCTTTCGTGCCTCAGTGTCAGTTGCTGTCCAGATAGTCGCCTTCGCCACTGATGTTCCTCCTAATATCTACGCATTCCACCGCTACACTAGGAATTCCACTATCCTCTCCAGTACTCAAGTCTAACAGTTTTAGATGCAGCACCCGAGTTAAGCCCTGGGTATTACACATCTAACTTATCAAACCACCTACACACCCTTTACGCCCAGTCATTCCGGACAACGCTCGCCCCCTACGTATTACCGCGGCTGCTGGCACGTAGTTAGCCGGGGCTTATTCCTCAGGTACCGTCATTTGTTCGTTCCTGAGAAAAGAGCTTTACAATAAAACTACCTTCATCGCTCACGCGGCATTGCTGGGTCAGAGTTGCCTCCATTGCCCAATATTCCCCACTGCTGCCTCCCGTAGGAGTCTGGGCCGTGTTTCAGTCCCAATGTGGCCGATCAGCCTCTCAGCTCGGCTACCCATCGTCGGCTTGGTGGGCTGTTATCTCACCAACTACCTAATGGGATATGAGCCCATCTCTGTCCGATAAAATCTTTTACCGCAGCACCATGCGGTGCCGTGGTCATATACCGTATTAGCAGTCGTTTCCAACTGTTATCCCGTTGACAGAGGCAGGTTGCTCATACATTACTCACCCGTTCGCCACTAACTTTCATCCCCGAAGGGAATCAGTCCGTTCGACTTGCATGTGTTAAGCATGCCGCCAGCGTTCGTCCTGAGCCAGGATCAAACTCTTGAGTTCAATCTTGACTGTCCTATAACTTTTTGTTCAAAGGTTTTTTAGACGTTATTTAATGATTTAATTCACATTAAAAATCGCTTTTCCAAATTTGTTCAATTATCAAGGTTCGTTGCCGTCAATTTGTGACAGCTTTTATATACTATCATAAGCAATTTTCTTTGTCAACGATTTTTCAATGTTTTCTAAGAAATTTTTTTAAGTTTTTTTCAAAACTTTTTTCATCTCAAAATGTTGTGTTTGCTTTGGGCTTGCACCACAATTTGAAACTTGCTTACTGCTTACGACAGCTTGCATATAATAATCCTTTGAGATTTTTTTGTAAAGCGTTTTTTGATGTTTTTTGTAATTTTTTTTAGTTTTATTTAATTCGTCAAACTATCGTACATATTGTCCGTCAAAACCACTGTTTTCGGTATGTTTAGGGACATTTGGGGACAGGCTGCCGCCTAATTCCTACAAAAATCATTCTCCTATGACACATAGATGCAAAAAATACAAAAAACCGTATCTTCGCCCCATGTTATCACTCTATCGCGCGCAACCTTATATATAGCGTATGCGTATACGCGCGTGCGCGCGTACTATAATATTTAGGCGCGCAAACATCCGCATCGGAATTATGCGGAGCATTTCGAACCCTTGTTCGATGAACAATGCCCGTTACCGAGGCTCTTGCCGGACAGTAAACAAAGTATCGGAGTCTATTGTCGTTTTGAACCGCAATAACTGCACGAAGCAAACACAAGTTCAATGTTTATGTTGATTATTCTGTTTTTACAATCAGCTACTAATCGAATAACCGAAAAAACATACCCTAATCGCTTTGGGTTAATTAATTTATATTGCAACACCAATCGTGTTTTATTTGATTGTGTCCAACACATCAATAAACACTATTCGTGTTTTATTTGAAAATTTGACGATATTAAAAACAGCCTTGCACATCGCAAGGTTGTTTTAGTAAAAATATCACTATTTAGATGTTATACGAGTGGTTTATGACGCCACCGCCGAGGCAAATATCGCCGTAATACACGACTGCATATTGTCCTTCGGCAATCGCTCTTTGTTTTTCCTGAAACACGATACGTATGTTTCCTTTTTCAAGAACTTGCGCACGAGCCTTTTGTAACGGCTGACGATGTTTGATGCGAACTTCACAATCGAACTCTTTCGCCGGTGGCGGAGTGATAAAGTTGAACCCCTCGGTTTCAAGTCCGTCCTTAAACAATATATCGTCCTCGCCTTGCGATACGATGAGCAAATTCTTTTCAACGTCTTTGCCAAGGACGAACCACCTTTCTCCGTTGCCGTCTGCGCTTCCGCCGATACCAAGACCTCTTCGTTGCCCCAAAGTGTAGAAATACACACCGTGGTGCCTGCCGACGACTTTTCCGTCTTGCGTGACAATATCGCCGTCTTTCATCGGAATATATTGCGATAGAAATTGTCTGAAATTGCGCTCGCCTATAAAGCAAATGCCTGTGCTGTCCTTCTTCTTTGCAACAGGAATATCGAATTTGAGCGCAAGCTCTCTGACTTCGGGTTTTGTCAAATCCCCGAGAGGAAACATAACGTCGCGAAGCTGTTGCATAGAAACTTGATTGAGGAAATACGTCTGGTCCTTGTTGTCGTCTTTTGCACGGAGCAAATAATGCATATCTCCGTCATGGCGGATTCTGCAATAATGTCCCGTGGCAACATAGTCCGCTCCGAGTTCGCGCGCAAAATCGGCAAACGGGCCGAACTTAACTTCACGATTGCAAAGTACGTCGGGATTCGGTGTTCTGCCTTTCTTGTACTCGTCCACAAAGAGTTTGAATACGTTGTTCATATATTGCTCGGAAAAATCCACCGAATAATACGGAATACCGATTTTGTCGCAAATATACTGCACGTCCGTCCAATCCTGCTCGCCCGTACAACAACCGTTTGGGTCGGTTTCTTTCCAGTTGGACATATAAAGTCCGACAACGTCAAAACCCTGCTCCTTCAAAAGAGCAGCGGCAACTGCGCTATCCACGCCGCCGGACATACCGACGACAACTCGTTTTTTCTTTTCGTCCATACAGACATTTTAGCATTTCGCCGTCGGTATGTAAAGCGAGAATCAAAAAGCCTTTCATCAAAACGTGAAATCAATCGTTTGAGACCATCAAGCGTTTTACAACAATCTTCCAGTCTTCACCAAGTTTAAAATTCTTTTCCTGAGCAAATTTTCTTGCTTCTTCTTCACTCTTGAATGTGTTTGCGCTTAAAATGTTTTTATTACATCTTATTATTTCCACATTCTTATCTTTCTCTACTCTTGAAAAATATGCGTTATGTTTAATATTCAACAGCAAAAAGACCGTCGTCATTTCGTCTTCATTTTTCATTTCCGAATCATCTTTATCGATTTTGACCGCAATGGATTTATCTCTCAATCTGATTTGTTTTACATCATACATCATCTCGACAAATGCAGTCAAAAACACAGACATACAATATATACAGAATAAATCAACACCGCCCCCGATTATCCCACAAAACAGCAACATTAGTCCGTATGCAATGGATCCTTCAACTGCAAGAACTATACCTGTAATCACCAAAGCCAAAATAACTACAATTGAAAAAATATACAATATTGTTTTAAGCGTTTCAATAATTTTGCTTGCTGCGTCAAGTTTATCAAATTCTTTGTTATCCATTTTGTTTCTCCCTAAAATTGCCCAAGGGCAAGTATTGATAATATTATATGCCTAAGGACATATAATGTCAACTATGGATATTTTGATTGTTCAGCGAATCGAAGAAATGCTGAAAACCGAAGGTTTGACACAAAGCAAACTAGCAAGCGGAATCGGCGTCAATCAAAGCACAGTTTGCAACTGGCTAAACGGCAAGAAAGAGCCCTCGATTGAAAGCCTTTGGAAGCTTGCCGACTTTTTCGACGTTAGCATAGACTATCTCATCGGCAGAAAAGAAATTTGAAAACAGCACACGACGGTGCTGTTTTTTATCGCTGATAAACTTTTGAGTGTGGCAAAATTTACATTCAAAAAGCGGAGCGTTTTTTGCTCCGCTTTTTCGAATCACTGTTTTATCTCTCAATTTTTGCTATATAAACATTTGTTTTATGCAAGACATTGTTAATCTTGCATACACAACAAACGCTGCAAATTTGCCTTATATCAACGTCGCAAGCAACGGGAGCATTGACGCATATGCGCCGACGCCGATACCCAAAATCACAAAGACGAGAACGACGTACAATATTACGCCTACAACTCCCAAACATATGGACACAAGGCAGCCTATGCCTGCGCTTTTCGCTCTTGCCGGATGCTCGTCCTTCCAAATCAACCAGAGAATGAAGCCCACGATAGGTATAAAAAAGCCGAGGATGCCCCAGCCGACAGTGCTACCTCCCGAGTCGGTTTGTTGAGATTGAGTCGCCGAGACGTTTTGCGATTTCGCACCGCGATTCGCGGAAGGCAACGTGTAGTTGACGCCTTGAACAAGGTCGTTGCGATTGGTTTCGCCGGTGTCCGACACTGTGAACGACGTCGGATTTTCGCCGTTGTTGAAGTTGAAAATGGTCTTGATTACGCCACCGCAATGCGGACATTTTGCAAGCACGCAAATGAGTTCGCCCTTAAAGTCGAACACTATTTCCCAGTCCACTCTCATCTCGCCGCAAAGCGGACAAGTGGAAAAAGAATTGTTGATTTTGTTTTCGACAATCAAGCCTACGCCGTCATAGTATCTTTGAAAATCCATATTTTAAACTCCCTTTTTATTCTTTTTTTATGACACAAAAATCATATCATCTCTATCGAAGTCCGTCAACGGCAATCGATCATTCGTACAGACTTTGCGGATATCTGTCTCCGTTGTCGGGCAAAATGACCACCATGTCGCCGTCCGTGCGCTTGCGCAGCTCGCGCGCCGCAAAATACGCTGCTCCGGAAGAGATTCCGCATTTTTCGCCAAATTTTCGGTAAATTTCTCCAACCGAATTTATTGCATTTTCGTCTGCAACGTAGATTATTTGATCGAGCTTGCTCACATCAACGATTGCGGGGACGAAGTTTGCGCCTATACCCTGAATCTTGTGCGCCCCGGCGTAGCCTTTTGTCAAAAGCGGGCTCGCAAGCGGTTCAACGGCGACCACTTGGCAATCTATGCCGTTTTGCTCGATATATTTTTTCACGCCCATAACCGTGCCGCCGCTTCCCACACCTGCGACGATGTATTTTGCCGTCGGAACGGACGCAAAAATTTCTGGTGCGGTCGTATAAAAATGTGCCTCTACGCTTGCAAAATTTCCAAACTGATTTGCAAGCCACGCACCGCTCTCGGCAATCTCTTTTGCCTTCTTGACCGCACCTGCCATACCTTCGCTTGCAGGAGTAAGCACAAGTTGCGCACCGTATGCGGAAATCATCTCTCTGCGCTCTTTACTCATACTTTCGGGCATAACCATAACCGCGTTAAGCCCCAGCTCTCTCGCGACGTACGCAAGACCTATGCCGGTGTTTCCGCTCGTTGCCTCTACAACCGTTCCGCCCTCTTCCAACTCGCCGTTTTCAAGAGCGCGCATAATCATAAAAAACGCCGCTCTGTCCTTTATCGAGCCGGCAGGATTCTTCCCTTCGAGCTTTCCGTATATACCGTCGCCAAGCGACAAAATCGGAGTATTGCCTATCTTTTTTGACAAAACATCGAGTTTTTCTTGCATTTTTGCATCCATAAACTGCCTCTTTTGTCAAATCGCGCTTCAAAAACGAGCAATAGAATCCCCTTTCCGACACGATTCGTCAAAAACCATTCTTATATAATTATTATATCACCGCATATTTCATATGTCACCAAAATATTGTGCATGTAATATTTTGCGTTATGTTTACTATTGCAAATTTGTGTGCTATAATTCATCCGTAAAAACAAAAGCGTTTATCGCAAATCCTCATATTTCACGCACCCATGGCGCAACTGGATAGCGCATCAGATTCCGATTCTGACGGTTGGCGGTTCAAGTCCGCCTGGGTGTACCACTCTAACCCCGCAACCTTGTGTTGTGGGGTTTTCGCTTCCCTCATGCGTACTTGTACCTTTTGCTGACGCGATTGCCACTGCGTGTAACAATCGCTATTACATTCACTTCGTTCTCTACAAGTCCCCCGGGTGTACCACTCTAACCCCGCAACCTTGCGTTGTGGGGTTTCTTTTCTTTCTTTGCCGTATCGCACCATACTCGCGACAGCAACAAACAGTTGCTTGTTTTCAAAATCTCGCTATGGTATATTTATCGTGTAAGGATATCAAAGGAGCTTTGAATGGAAACGAAAAAGATTATAGCGGAACTTCGCTTGAAAAAGGGGATGTCGCAAGACGAGCTTGCGGAAAAAGTTTTCGTCACAAGACAGGCAGTGTCGCGCTGGGAAACGGGCGAAACAACTCCGAACACCGAAACGCTGAAACTGCTTTCCGAGCTGTTTGACGTTTCGATCGACACGCTTTTGGGCTCGAACAGGACGCGCGTATGTCAATGCTGCGGCATGCCGCTTGACGACGAGTCTATAATATCGCACGACAAAAACGGCGAGCTTAACGAGCATTATTGCAAATGGTGCTATGCGGACGGCACGTTCACCTACGGCAATATGAACGACTTGATCGACGTGTGCGTCAAGCATATGACAGACCAAGGCTTCACCGAAGAGCAAGCGCGCAAGCATATGGAAAACTTACTTCCCACGCTTGACTATTGGAAAAATTACGAACGGCTCGGCGACAACGGAGAGTTCGAGCAATTCAAGCAAAAGCTTGTCGACGAAATCAACGCTCTTCACGTCGAAGGTTTGCCGAATGTAAAAAGACTCAATGCGCTTGTCGGCAGATACGTCAACATAGAATATCCGCTTCCCAACGGAACGTCGGCAAAGTTTTTAAACGACGAAAAAACTTATTTGGGCAATCAGCTTGAAAGCGAGTTCGGCGGCGACAGATATTTCGGAATCATTGCGGATATGGTGTTTTTGCTTGTCTGCACATACGATAAAGACGGCTCGAATCCCGAACTCGTGCTGTACAAACAACGCTAACGCGCCTCGCACAATCTCAACACCTACTTGCGAAATGTAAATTAATTGCACATCTTTGTATGCTAAAAAAATAGCTTATTCTTCCACGACGTCGCATGCCGGAGCAACAACGGAAGAGAGTTCGTCAGGAACGCCCTCTTGTTCATCCTCGTCGAAATTGAGGATGTTTTCCATTTCTTCACGTTGTTTTTTGAGCACGGGAAGTTCATCCGTGCAGAACAAACGCACTTTGCCGTCCTTATTCTTTCCGACGATGTTGAGGATTTTGCCTTTTGTTACGCATATGCCGGCAAACAGCGGTTCGAGCAAGAAAAGGATTGAGAGCAAAAGCATAAACACAAGCACAACCCAAAGAAACGCGCCGCTGCCGAACCATGCCATAAAGCCTTTGAGGATGTTGTCGGTGCGCATAACTTGGTCTACCACGAACAACTCGTAAAATGCCGGCATACCCGTCGTAGTGGCTTTTGCCGCAAGCGGCAAGATTGCGATAAACACGTACACGAGCGGAAGAGTGAGCACAAATGCAAACGTCGTAATTCCGATAGTAAGTCCGTTGCGGAGTTTCTTGTTTGGGAATCTCAACGCCACGTTTGAAAACAGCATAATGCCCGCACTCATAGTGAGAATGACCACGATATACTTTGCAAGAACGTTGTCGATTTGGCTGAACGCCGTGAAAAACGCGATATTGTCGGGATTTTCCATATCCTGCATTGCGTTGAGCAAAAAGAGAATGCCCAAAACGATGATTGCCACCGAAAGCCCCAAAAGCGCAAAAAGCACCTTTTCGGTCTTTGTGAGTTGTTTCACCATAATTTTACCCCTAAAATTTATAAAATAATTATAAACTACAATCGGACAATGTGCAAGAAAAAACTTTTTAGGCACTATGCCACGGCTTCCTTTTGCAACGCACGGGGCGTGGAAAATTCGGCAATCCGAGCGGTACTTAAAAAAACAGCCTCTCATCCGCAAAAAAGCACCGTTTGAGCGGTGCTTTTTTTGTTGACTATACGTCTTGAAATTATTTTCAAAAATCGGTCGCCTTTACTTTTTCACAATCTTTTTATCTGCGCGACCTGCAAGCCATTTCACGTCGTCCAATATCTGATAATCGTATCTTATGACGTCGGTTTCTTCTTCGCTCCTGTGCTCGACTTCCGCTCTGATTTTTCTGTAATTCACAAGCCCGTCGAAAGTGGTAAGGCATCCGTGCTTGCGAAGCTCGAAATCCTTAAACTTGCCCTCTTTCATTTTGGCAATTGGCATAGGAATCATGCCGCAAGTGATTGCGTATGCGTTCCATCTTTGGTGCTCCTGGATTGCCATACGCCCTCTCAAGCTGTCGAATTTGAAGGCGTCGTTGGTGTAAACCACGCCTTTTCTGCCTTCGATTTCGCTACCGTCGTAAACGATGGGATCGTCTTTTTCGTATGCGCGCATAAACTCGTCGGACGCATCCTTCTCGCTATCCGCTTTGTCGCGCAAGTCGAAACCGATGAGTTGCAGTTTCATTCTTATGGCAAGCACGCCGTAAATGTTTGCTTCGCGCTGGAATTGAGCTTGCTTATACCAGCTTCTCGTAGCTTTGAGTTTTTCGCCGTCCTCGTCTATTTTCACGATATCGCGCATTTCTTGCGCCGCCTTTTTCTTTTCGCTCTCGTATGCGTAGGCAAGCTCGTAACAACGATGTCTGTCCATTGCCAACGCCTCGTTCTTTTCGTTTACGATTGCGTTTACGTTGTACACAAGCTCGCCCTCGTTGCCGAATACGATAAAATCGACGTCTTTGCTTCCGATAACGTCGTTTTTGAGCTTATCGTCGCGGATTTTGACAAACACTTTCGTTTGCTCGAAGATTTCCCACTCTTTGAGTTTCGTGCAAATCTTTTCGGCAAAGTCAAGATTTTCCAAATCGGAGCCGAATGCGACGATGATATAGTTGTAATTTTTCTTGCCGCTTTTTTCGCTCAAATTTTCTTTGAGAGATTTGTAAAAATCGTCGTCGTTTATATCGAGCTCGAAAAACTTTTCGTTTGCCGGCTTGCACGGCAAGGGCAAATACTCGTCCTGTCCGAGTTCTCTCTCGAAGCGGTAGTAGTCGTGGTTGAGATTTTTGTCGTTTCTTGCGTCCTTTTTGTCGTAAATCCAATAGTTGACGGCTTTGGGAACGAATTTGCCGTCCTCGATACTCATAAACTGATTGTTTTCAACGGACGTAAGGAAGATTTGTCTGTTCGCTTTTCCGAAGCCGATAAGCGCGACGTTGAGCGAAACGCCGGACTTCACAGTTGCGGTTGCATAGTCGATTTGCTCGTCGTCCATAAACTCCGTAAGCGGATAATTGTAGACGAAGTCGTACGCAACGAGCTTATACTTATTGACGTAATGCACGAGTCCCGACGTTCTTTTGACAAATTTCAGGAAAGTGGATTTATTTTCGGGTTCGCCGAACACGTATGCGTTCAATCCCCTATCGCCGCCCGGGCAATATTTTTCGAGGGACAACTCGCTTATAACGCCTGCGATTTGCTCGGTAAAAGCAAGATTGATTTTGTCGTCGCCCGTGTTCACTATAACTTCTACGCTACGGTTGTCGAAATCCTTGAACAGTTCGCGCAAATTCTTTGCGAAATCGTCTGCCGATTCGACCTTTGCATACGAAACCTTTTCGACAAAAGCAAACTTTTTCAAATCCTCGTTCACTTCTTTTGCCACGACGATGCAGTTTGCGCTCTCGCCTTTTTTCGCAATGGATTTGACTATGCTCTTGTTTTGCGGATTGAAGCCGACCACTACATAACACTTCTTTGCGTTTTTGGCACGCACTTTCCAAACGTGATTGAGCACTCTTCTGTACACGATAGTAACCGCCAAAAAGCTCGCGTTGAGCGCAACCATAACGAAGCACAACCACATAACCGCCTTAAAAGCGGAATTTGCCTCCATAAGCGGTTTTACGGCGGAATAATCGTACTTCAAAACAACCAAATCCACACTCAACTTCACCGCGTCGAAAAACGCCTCGTCTGCCGCCGAACCGTTAAACTTGTTCGCAAGATAGAACAGGGGAATCGCGACAAAGTAAATCGCCCAGAACTTGCCCTTTTTGTAATTTTTGTAATATTCCAACCTATCCGCCCTGCCGCGTCTTGCGATATTCACTATCGACGTTGCAAGGATTGCAATCATAATTGCAAAGCACAGCCAAATAACGATACTCATGTTTTTCACCTACGTTTTGTTTGCTATATCTTAACATACGCACGACGTTTTTTCCATACGTTATGCCGTTTTTTTTGCAATTTTGTTGGAAACGAGTCGATTTTTTATAAAAATATCGTACGTTTGCGTGTTTGCGCTATTGCGAAAAGAGTACGAATATGTTAAAATTATATAAATTATATACAAGTTGGTCAATACTTCCGCATTTTGACGATTTTCGTCTTGCTACAAACGAAGTTGCGATGCGTACGAGGAAAAAATGAAACTTGAAAGGTTATCCGAACAAAATCAAAAATATTATGCCGCCGCCAAAGCTCTTTACGAAGAGGCTTTTCCGGTGTTGGAAAGAAGGGACGATTTAGAGCAGGCACGCATCATGAAAAACCCTGCTTATCACTTCGATTTTATCACGGACGAGGACGGTTTCGTAGGCATTATGCTGTATTGGGAAACGGACTCTTTCGTATATCTCGAACATTTTGCCATTTTGCCCGAACTTCGTTGCAAAGGCAAAGCAACCGCCGCCCTCGGCATACTCGAAGAGCAATCTCAAAAAACCGTTATTCTTGAAATCGAGCCGCCTTGCGACGATACGAGCATACGCAGATACCGCTTTTATCAAAGAAGTGGTTTCGTCATGAATCCGCACGAGCATTTGCAAGCAAAATATCACCTTGGCGACGCCGATTTATATCTGAAAATACTCACCTACCCGCGTGAAATATCCAAAGACGAATATGCTGCGTTCCGCAAATTCGTAGACGCGGAAGTTGCCGTAAACGACGAGATCGTCGTGCGTCCCATGCAGGATTGCGACGACCGCATGCAAGTGGCAAATCTCATTTATATGACGGACAAATACATCTATCCATATTGGTTCGACTCCGCGGAGGACGGCGCAAAGGTCATTGCAAAAATGACGTCGTTACCCACGCTTTACAACCAAAAAAATATCACGGTTGCGGTTGCAAAAAACGGACGTATTGCGGGCGTACTCGTTTCGTGCTACTCCCCCGTCATTGAAAACGAGGAGCATATCCGCAAAGCATTCGAAGAGGCAAACGTGCCGTGCGACGAGCGCACTCACAGGATCTTTTCGGACTATTACGCCAAAATGGCGGAGGATAAGGACGGATTTTACGTTGCAAACATTGCCGTCGACCCGCAATTCAGAAACAAAGGCGTTGCGTCAAAACTCATAACTCAAACGATAAAGGACAAAGGCACTTGCCATCTTGAATGCGTCATTGCAAATCAAGGCGCATGGAAGCTGTATCAAAAGCTCGGTTTTCGCATCACGGGAGAATATCCCGGCGTATTCGACGTGCCGTGCTACACAATGGTAAAAGATTAGAAGAGGGAAATTATGGACGTATTTATAAGTTATCGTCGCGACGGCGGCTATGCGCTTGCAAGACTGATATACGAATGGTTGCACAGAGAAAACATCACCGTTTTTCTCGACTTGGAAGAGTTACGGTCGGGTCCTTTCAACGAAAAACTTTATTCGGCAATCGAGGATTCACAAAACTTCGTGCTTATCCTGCCCTCTCACGCACTTGATCGTTGCTCAAATCAGGACGATTGGCTAAGATTGGAAATCGAACACGCCATAAAATACAAGAAAAACATAATTCCCATCATGGTGGACGGTTTTGAATTTCCCAAAGAATTGCCCTCTTCCATGCAGGTTTTGCCCTTCTTCAACGGAGTGCAAATCAGTCGAGAATACTTTGACGCGTCCATGGTCAAGTTGATTTCGATGTTGCAAGGCATTAAGAAGAGCGACGGCGATCTTCTCACCCGCCACGACGACGTAAGATATTATCTTGACGAAGACGAAAAAGAAAAACATCGTTTGCAGACGGAAGATCACCTTTTGGACAAATACGAAACCCCGATAATTCACAAACTTCTGGAAGGCAAAAAGGACGCCGTTTGCCTTGACGTAAACGTGCTCAACCCCGAAAGCGCATTCCAACGCTTTGAAAATCCCGAAGTCGGCAAAGTCATTGCCCTCACCTACTCCCAAGAAGTTGCCGACAGAGGCAACAACATGCGCAAAGACGACAACGTGCGTTTCTTCGCGACGCAATTCGAAGCGGACGATTTTGAAGACAAACTGGAAAGTTATCTCGACTCGGTGGGTGCGGACGGCATAGACTTTGTGTGTTTGAGCATGGCGATTATGGATTTCAAAAAGCCTTTCCGCATATTGCAAGCAATCCGCAACTGTCTCAATGACGACGCGGTGATGATAATTCGCGACGTTGACGACGGCGCAGTGTTTGCCTACCCCGACAACGACGGACTTTTCAGAAAGATGCAATCCTACTATATCCACAACAAGTACAGCGGATTCCGCTACACCGGAAGGCAAATCTATTCGTACGTGCGCAAAATGGAACCGAAAACCATTTGCCTCGAAAAATACGGTATAAACACCGCCGATATGTCGCGCAAAGACAAAAAGATGCTGTTTGAAGCGTGGTTTAGCTTCATCCCCAACGACTTCGGAAGAATGTTGCGTGAAAATCCCGACTCCAAGATTTCACGCGAAGTGTTGGATTTTTGCCAAAACCATTACGACGAACTCAACGAGCAGTTTTTCTCCAACGAAACAATATTCTCGGCAGGTTACGTCATCTATTCCGTACGATTTTAATTTTACTATTGAAAGGAAAAAACGGTTTTGCCACTTGTGACAAAACCGTTTTTTGATTATTGATTTATCAAACTATGTGCAACACCTAAATGGTGATTTAGTTATAATCAAAATAGACAACATTTTATAAACGGCAAAGGAATGTAAACTATGAAAAAATATGATTTTGATTTTAAAATCAGTGTCGTGGAAGCGTATAAAAACGGTCTCAACTACAAAGAAATCAGAGAAAAATTTCATGTGACTAAAACTTGTTTTTATGATTGGCTAAAATTATACAACACAAAAGTCCACCAAAAAGAAAAAACTTTTACATACAAGCAATACGAAGAATTGCAAAAAAAGTTTGAGAAAATTTCAAGAGAACTTGAAATCATAAAGCTCTCTCATTGCTTCGCAGATTCTCCACGAAAACAAAAAGAGGAAGCGATTGAGCGTCTTATTGACAAATTCCCGATAAAAGAAATGTGTCGAGTGCTAGACTTGCCCGTCGGAACATTTTACAACTATCATCTTCGCAGAGTTGACACCACTCAGAATCAGATTAGGGACGAATACTTAAAAGAAGAAATCATCAAAATCTTTAACGAATCGGGACAAAGATTCTGTGCGCCCAAAATAGCGACAAAATTATCGGAACTCGGAATTAAAACGACAAAGGAAAAAGTGTCAAACTTAATGAAGCAAATGGGCATAAAAAGCAAACAATGTAAAAAGAGAACGTTTGAAAAGAAGCAAGGCAAATTAGCATCTTGTAAAAACTATCTTAACCGGCATTTTGAACAAAGCGAACCGAATAAGTTTTGGGTTGGAGACGTAACCACCATCTTTATAAAAAACAACAAGTTTTATTTGTGCGTTATTATAGACTTATTTTCAAGGAAAGTCGTTGCTTATAGATTATCCGCTCAAAACAATAGCAACCTAACCGTCAATACTTTCAAAGATGCTTTTGAAGAGCGGAACCGCCCTGTCGGATTATGCTTTCATAGCGATCAAGGCGCAAATTACATAAGTTGCGAATACAGGAATTTGCTTAAAATCTTAAAAGTCAAGCAATCATTTTCCAGCAAAGCAAACCCGTACGATAATGCGGTTATCGAATCTTTCTTCTCAAATTTCAAACGAGAAGAGATAAATCATAACGACTATGAATTTTTTGAAGAATTACAGGAATCGGTTAAGGAGTATATGGATTACTACAACGATTATAGGCCACATTTAAGCTTGAAAAATAAAACACCCAACCAAGTCGAAAATGACTATGAGTTGAGCGTTTTATCCGAACTTTCCGTCTAAAAAGTTATCAGATTTCAAGTCCTATGCACTTGGCGGAAGCGGTGGGATTCGAACCCACGAACGAGTTACCCCGTTACCGCATTTCGAGTGCGGGCCGTTATGACCACTTCGATACACTTCCGTATTTTTGATGTTGATAAGCCATTGCGGAGTGGGCATAATCGGCACGCCGTGCGCATTGCCATGACCACTTCGATACACTTCCGTATTTTTGATGTCGAAAAGCCATTGCGGAGTGGGCATAATCGGCACGCCGTGCGCATTGCCATGACCACTTCGATACACTTCCGTATAGAAAATATTTATCGAGTTTCAGCGTGGTTTATTATAGTATATAAAATTTATTTTTGCAACAGATTTTGCACGACAAGGCTATTATTGTTGACAATATGCGGTTTTTCAATGCCAACTATGCTTGACGGGCGGGAAAATCGTCGTATAATTATATATCATATATATTATTAATAAATCCAAAACTATATGAATATGCGGAGCGACTATATGAAAAAATACGCAATTGCAAATGCAAATATCATAACCGGCAAACTGGGCGACGGCGTGCAAAATGGCAAATACATTGTCGTTGAGGACGGCAAAATCGCAAGCATAACCGACGACAAAAGCGCGACAAACGGGCTCAAAGTTATCGATCTTGACGGCAAGTACATCCTCCCCGGCCTTATCAATCTTCACGTGCATCTTCCCGGATCGGGCATGCCAAAGGACACCAAAAAGCAAAACAAAAAGACGGTGCGCTTTTTGATGGATCACGAGATCACAAAGCAAATCGTGTACCGTCTGTGCGCAAACTATGCCAAGGTCGAACTTATGTCGGGCGTAACGACGATCCGCACAGTCGGCGGCCTTGATGACATCGACTCCAAAATTCGCGACAACGGCGAAAAGGGCAAGTTGAAAGCGCCGAGGGTGATTGCCTCGAACATGGCGGTATCCGTCGAAAACGGGCATATGGCAGGTGTTTTGGCATACGAAGCGAAAGACGCGGAAGACGGAAGACGCTATGTTCGCGAAATTGCAAAAACCAAACCCGACCTTATCAAACTTATGATCACGGGCGGCGTTTTGGACGCCAAAAAAGAAGGCGAACCCGGCGTGTTGCGTATGTCCCCCGAAATCGTAAAAGCGTGCTGCGACGAGGCGCACAAACTCGGTTTCAAGGTTGCGGCGCACGTTGAAAGTCCTCTCGGCGTAACCGTTGCACTCGAAGGCGGCGTTGACACGATCGAGCACGGCGCAAACATCGGCGAACACGAGATCGCACTCTTCAAACAAAACGGTTCCGCTCATGTGCTTACAATCTCTCCAACCATCCCCCTTTGCATGTTCGACTTGTCCGTATCGGGTGGCACTCCGCTTCACAAAGTCAACGGAAAAGTTGTGTTTGAGGGCATGCTGGACTGCGCGAAAAAGTGTCTTGAAAACGATATACCCGTCGGTCTTGGCACGGACACCGCTTGCCCGTTCGTAACGCACTACGATATGTGGAGAGAACTCCGCTATTTCCAAAAATATCTCGGCGTAAGCAACGAGTTTGCAATTCACACCGCAACCGAAGTCAATGCGCAAATCGCATGCATTGACAAGAAAACCGGCACGATAGAAGCGGGAAAATCGGCAGACTTTATGGTTGTGGACAACAACCCTCTCGAAAATCTGGAAGCATTGCGCACGCCCAAAATGGTCGTATTGCGCGGAAACGTGATAAAAAATCCGAAAGTTAAGAAATTCCAATACGTCGAAGACGAGTTGGACATGTACACAAAATGACAAAGAGCGGTGCGATTCGCACCGCTTTTTTTTGAGAGTGATATTCGTCCTCTACAAGAGGTGGACGGCGTGAACTCTAAAATAAAACATCACCCCTTCCCTTCGGGCATTCCCCTATTGCTCAAAATTATGCAGTTATTCTGCAAAACAACACATCGTTCGCAAGAGGGGAAGGCGGCACTCGCATAGATAAGTATCGTTCCTTTGTTATATCACTGCGCTTTGTGCGCCAGGCAGTGGCCAACAGACGGCGCAGTCGCTTGTACTATCCGTCAAGCTCGGCGCTTAAATTCTCGCCGCCGTTGCGGCTCGTGTTACGTCTTTTAAGTTGCACATACCGTGTATAAGAACGCTTCGAATTGGTGTCCGTTCGGGTGTGGGTATCCCACCCACAACTGCAACGAAGTTGCAATATCACTTGCGCAAAGCGCAAATATCACTGTTGCCATAGGCAACAATATCACGCACGAATTCGTGCATATCACTTACATTGCCTTGCGGCTCGCACTTCGAATAAGCACATTCCGTGTATAAGAACGCAAAGCCCCTTGAGTGGCAACCCTAATGTACATATCGTACATGAGTTGTCAATCAAGGGGCTTTGTAAGGAACGAAGTGACGGAAGAGCGATTGTTACAAAGTCAATCGCGTCCAATGCTATTCGCTCAATAGTGCGCTCAGGTCAAATCTTTGTAAAGTTGCTTGATAACCTTATCAAAATACTCGATCCCGTCCTTCTTTGCTGACACCATTTTGTTGACTTCGGAGTTGTAAAGATCGTTCTTTTTGGCTTCGAGAATGGTGTCATGAATGACATCGTAAAGCGTCTTTACATCGTCGGCATTCTTGGCGAAAGTCATAACGTAGTGCATAGGAAGTTTGCCGTCAACAAGAGTTTGTGAAGAGCCTGTCTTTATGTTGTTTGCATCATAGACGGTGTAGGAGTTGAGAAGCACGAACACGCCTGCGTATGCATCGTTGTTTGCCGTTGCCTTTTCCGCTCCGTTGACAAGGCTGTCTGCCACAACAAACGCTTTGTTGTTGCCTTTAAATTCACCGTTGACAAGGTTTCCTTTGAACATATCATCGCTCACCGTTCCGTCCGAATATGCGCCCGTACCCGCAGCGACAAGTTTGCGTGCATAGTCTGTAAAATCTGTGAGGAACTTGCTATCTTTGCCTTCCGGAGAAACGAGGTAACCGAGTCCGTTGTTGTTGGAATCTTTGTTTGTTGCGCCGGAGTCGTCACTGACAAGGTATGCCCACTTTGTTGCTACTTCGCGAAGCCAATAGACGGTTTCTTCTTTTGAAAGGTTTGCGTCTTTGACTTGTTTCAAGCTGTTGTGAATCTGATGAATCAAGCCGACCTGATCATCGGTGTCGAACACCGGCACTTCGTTCATCAGGTACGCCATTGCAGGATGCTCGGTTGCGTTGAACTTGATTTCATACTTGCCTGTTTCCGCATTTTTTTCGAATGACAGGATTTTATTGTAGTTGTTGCCACCCTCGACTTGATATTTGGTGTCGGCAACCTTGCCTACGTTGTTGTAGGGGTTCTTTGCGTCGGTCATAGGATCGCGAAGTTCGATCTTCTTGCCGTCCGCATCTTCGACAACCGCGTCTGCATCGTATTTCGGGTTGGAAACATGTGCCGTCATCTTGGAGATCAGACGATTGCGTGTAAGCAAAATCGCTTCGACGTTTTCGGGATTGTTCTTCGCCATGTCGTTGAGGACCTTCATATCCTCCGCGCCGAGTTTGAAGAGGATATTGATGACAAATCCGTAACCTTGATCATCTGCGGGATGATAGTAAGTCTTGTTGAGCGTGCTTGTGAGTGCGGATTCGTAAGAAGAATCGCTGCCCGCAAATGTCTCTTTGTTCTTTGCGACTTGTGCGTTGAACTCTGCCTCGATCTCTGCCTCGGTGACGGATGCGCTGTCGCCGATCATGCGTTTAAGTCTTGCAACGAGCAACGATTGATATTGAGCATTGAGATAGTAGTTGTAGCACTCTTCAACACTCTCTTTGTAGAGATTGTTTTTGAGGTTGTTTTCCATCTCGGAAAGACCTTCGTTGATGTAGTCTTTGAGGACGGAAACAAGAGTTTTGCCGCTATCGACGATGATGTTGTCCACAAAGTCTGCTTTGAGGAATTTGGTTGTGAAAAGGCTGTCCTCTTTTGTGTCGTCAAGGAGTTGTGCCTTGTACTCCGCAGAGAAGAACTTGTTTGAAAGTTCGACATCCTCTTTGTCGGGATCGTAATCGTCCTCTTCCTCTTCCGCGGGAAGCTCGGTGCGAGGCGCAAGATATTTTTCCCATTTTGCATAAAGAGTTGTGGTTTCGGTGATCTTGGTGTTTTCAAAATCGAACTCTTCACCGTTAAATTCCTTGTCGACGTACCAGCCGTAGAAGGTGTAACCGTCTTTGGTGGGATCGCTCGGCTCTTTTGCAACGGTGTCCTTTTGGATCTTTTGCTTTTCAACGCTCGAACCGCCGTTTGATTCGAATCTGACATACACGGGATCGGTCACTTTGGTTGTCGTGTTGTCCTTCTTGGAATCGGACGTAGAAGTGTTTGCGTTGTCTTCGGTGATAAGGCTCTCAACCGTCGAAACGAGGGAATCCAGCAAACTTTTGTTTGTGTCCTCGATAGCCTTGTTCTTTTCGCTTGCGGAAAGCAATTCGGCAATGGATGAAGGAAGCGCCGTCATGTTTTTGAGCTTGGCGACTTTCTCTTTTGCAAAAAGGGTAAGAAGCTTTTGTTGAGCAAGCGATTGAGCAAGATAATTTGCGGCAGCCTCATAAGTCATGCCGTAATATTTGACATAATAAAAGGCATAACTATTGAAACTGGACGCAAGCTCGAACTTATACACGTTTTCCGTTTGCGTGCCGAAATCACCGGTATAGGTGACGGATGCGACAACTTGCTGTGCGTCGCGTTTGTCGTTCTTCTTAAAGATTTCGTCGCAGCCCACCAATAATGTCAAGCTCATAGCAAGCAATAAAACGATGGCTGTTGCGACAATCAATTTCTTTTTCATATTAAACTCCATATTGTGAGCATTATATCAATAGTACACCTATTATACACGCACGAGGGGGCGCACGCAAGCATTTTTGCGACATAAACCAAATAATTAAAATTGTTTTTGCACCGTTTTTGCAAAAAAATCGACTCGCTGCGCGCCAAAGAAAACAAGGCGCTTTGTGCGGATAGAACTCGTTTTTTTTGCAGAATCGAAACCTGACGTAAAAATTAGAATATCGATTTTTCACAAAATTCCAACGTCCTCAACCACCCGTATTTTTTTCGATTTGCTCGCGCTTTTTAAACTTTTTTTGCAAATGTTTGACGGCTTTCGAAATTTATTTTTGCAAACGCTTGACAATTTTTTTGATTTATCATATCATAAGCAAGCGTTGAATATCGCGGGGTAGAGCAGCTGGTAGCTCGTCGGGCTCATAACCCGGAGGTCGTTGGTTCAAATCCTTCCCCCGCAACCACATGCGAGATCGAATCGAGCAATCGAAGTTACGACGTCGATTTGAAAACGATTCGGACTTGCAACCTCTCGTTGTGCGGAGTGCGCAAGGCACTCCCCGCAACACAACACAAATTGTATGGCGGCGTAGCTTAGTTGGTTATAGCGGCCGGTTCATACCCGGCAGGTCATTGGTTCGAATCCGATCGCCGCTACCATACGGAAGCTTAGCTCAGTTGGTTAGAGCATCTGCCTTACAAGCAGGGGGTCACAGGTTCGAGTCCTGTAGCTTCCACCATCTGAACTCAAATAAATCGAAATACGGCCCTATGGTCAAGTGGTCTAAGACATCGCCCTTTCACGGCGGTAACCCGAGTTCGAACCTCGGTAGGGTCACCAAATGACAATAATACGAACTCAGATAATGAGTTCGTATTATTTTTTCTTCGAGAATTTTTTGCTACTAAACTGTGCCTATAAATTCAAAGAATTTATAAAAAACTCATATTGCTGATTTTGTGCAATTAAAGCACCACCCAACGATAAGATAAAGCATCATACCCCTATTTTACAATTTGAGCCGCTCGGAAACCGAACGGCTCATTGCTGTCTTTGATTATTCCGCTAACGTAATATCAACCATTACATGCGTCGCTGAAACGTTATTAAGACATTTCTTGATTTTTTCTTATTGTTATCTCCGTTTGCTTTCCCCTTGCCCCGAAAGGCAAGGGGTGATTGTTTAATGCCTATTGTTTAATGCCGGTTATTTCTTCTTAAA